>Ga0208644_1002434_pt1 | contig 14872 bp, 15 predicted proteins | sample VirMetDEL_Nov_18_FD_184517 | JGI IMG/M metagenome (GOLD analysis project Ga0208644, IMG submission 184517) | Aqueous microbial communities from the Delaware River and Bay under freshwater to marine salinity gradient to study organic matter... | ecosystem: Environmental > Aquatic > Marine >... | reverse complement strand
GTTCCTTCTTTGGCAACAACGACGTGACTCTTAGTTGGGTGAGAAGGCGTACGCTTGGGTTTGTTGAAGCCCGCAACGCCAGCTCTTGCAAGACGCGGATCACGCTTTGTCTTTCTTTCCATACTCTCCATACTTTCCGAGCACTGCTCTTACTGTGCCGTTCTTGTTGAGTCTGACAACCATTCCGTCTCTAATGATGACAGAGTTGAACTTCTCGCGTCGACGGTATTGGCCCGACGACATTACTTCTTCTTTTTCTTAGCCTTGCCAGCCTCTGATAGAGCAATAGCAATGGCTTGCTTGCGGGACTTGACTACTGGTCCCTTCTTGCCTGAGTGAAGGGTTCCACCCTTGAACTCACGCATAACCTTTTCAACTTTCTTGGCGGCAGCCTTCTTCTTCATTACTTAGCGCCCATCTTCTTCTTCATTCCTGAAACTTTCTTCAGGCGTGGGTTTGCCTTGACTGCCTTCTTGCTGGCTTTGCGAGCACCAGCCGCAAGGATTGCTCCAGCGCGTTCCATTCCAACACCCTGCTTTGCGGCAATTTTCTTTTGAACCGCTTTGAATCCTGGGTGTGCCATTTTCTTCGCCATTATTTTTTGCCCTTCTTCTTGGACTTCTTACCGTATTCCATCTTGCGCTCTTTAGCACCTTCTGATTTTTCGTGCTTCATCTTGGCGGATTTGGATTTGTACTTTTCACCCTTGGATGACATTACTTCTGTCCCTTCGGATACGCTCCTGGAGCACCCTTTTGTAGGTCCTCATAGGACATAAATGGCTTGTCGTTTACTCCTGCTGGGTACTCTGTGTACCAGCCTGGATGATCTTTAGGATTGTATTTGTTATTCTGTAAATTTGGATCTTTTGCTGTAGGCATTGTTACTCCTTGAAGGTAAGTGTATTTCCATCGAATGCTTTGCCAGATTCGTTGGAAAGTCTGAGCGCTGCATCTATATCTTTTTGCTTGGTAGATATTGGCTCTACTCCCTGCTTCACAGCAGAGTAATAGGATTCCAATTCTTTGTTGTCTTTCTTTTCTCTGTCTTTATCCCAGCCTTGCCGAGTAGGGAAGCACCCTGCAAATGCAAAGTTTGCTGCTTGCAGACAGTCAGAGTATGAGTCGTGGTCTTGGGTCTTACACCCAGAGCGACAGTTAGGATTCTTTGTCATAATTATGCAATCGGTTCTAGGTAGTCAGAATAGCCTGCATCTATCAGAATCTGGGCTTCTGCTTGGGTAAGAACATATTCGTGTCCACCAAGATAGTAGGCATCTGCGTTAGCCAAATCATCTTGATATGGAGTTTGAACTTCAGTCACAGTGGTTCCATTGACAATCAATGTGTAGGCACGAGGGATGTCAGTAATGAATGGATTGATAGGACCAGTTTCTGTGCCGCCAGTAATTCTTCTGGCAGCAAGACGTGAGTACTTATCAAAGGTTCCATACTGAGCGCCCCAAGTTTCCCAGCGCCAAGGAGTTGTGAGTCTGTAGTCCATTACTTCCTTTCGTAGCGAACTTACCGTTAGGCAGAGTTTCAAGGCTCTGCCCAACAGTCAATCAACTATGAGATTGAAGATGCAGTTTCGATGCGGTATAGAGCCGCTTCACGAAGACGTGCGAAGCCACCGAAGTAGTACCAGCCGATGGTGCGGAAACGACGTAGTGCGTCGATTTCTGGACCGATAACGGTTGAAATATCTGCTGCTTGTGCTTCAGCAAGTGCTTCACGACCAGCAACGACTGCCTTGTAGAGAGTCACTGCAGGTGATGCACCGTTAGATGCGGAGAGAACACGTGGTGTCTCTACGATGTACGCACCTTCGATTACGCCGACGGAGCCAGCGACGAATGGTGTACGGTCAACGTACTTGGTGAGTTCCTGGAATCCACCAGTTCCCGCTTCAGCGCGGAGATCCGCAGACTGACGTGGGTGGACGTATGCAGCATAGAGTTCGCCGATACGTGGAACTGCCTTGTTGGTGCGGAGCTGAGTTACAGCTTCGCGGATGTCTGCAACTGCCATTGTTCCAGAAGCGGTAACTCCTGAAGCGCCTGTTGCTGTACCACCGTAGATTACGTTGGTTCCACCAGTGAGAACGTTTGCTACAACTACGTCGATAGAATCGGCAGCGTTGTAAGCGATAACGTCTGCAAGAGCAGCGTCAACGTCGTTGAACGATGTGAGGTTCAACTTCTTGGTGGTTGTAACTGCGTTTCCGTACTCATTGAGAGTTACGGTTACAGTTGATGGGTTGCCGAATGCAACTGAGGAAACGTCTGAGGATTCTGTCAAAGTACCAGTCGCTGTTGCGAGGTCTGAGTAGATGGAGAATACAACTGACGATCCTGGCATAGCCTGTTGCACTGGCTTTACGTCAGCGAGCGCACGCATTACTGGAATGCTGCGGAGCGCCATACGTACATACTGGTCATATGCTGTTTTTACGAGCGCCGTAATATCGGAGGTCGTAGTCAGCGTACCTGTAGGTAATGCCACTTTAGTGCCTTTCGTTTAGGATCGGATTAGAGTCCAGACTGCCTAATCACTTCATCCAGTTCTTCCTTGCTATTGGCTGACATCAAACGACGCATAATGTCTGCTTGGAACTCAGGAGTATTTCCTGTCTCTACAGCATTAGTCATACGTTGATAAGCCTTTGCTTGGGCTGGGTCAACATTAGGTGTTGCCTGGGTTTCGGCCTGTTGTACACCGAATACATCGGCGTAATCTTCAAGCCATTTAGATACAGACTCTTCAGTTGGGTCTATATCCTGTGGGATAAATGAAGCGATCTTCGTATTTACCCCGCGACTAGCGAGGGCATCTTTGATTGCTCGTTCTCTATTTGATTTAGCAAGTGATTCGTACTGCGCCTTTAGTTCAGCGAGTTCTTTATCTTTTTGCTTTGTTGCTTTACGCAACTGTTTGACGAGATCGTTGCCATCATTGGATGGCGTATCAAAGTCGTCTTCTTCGTAGTCGTAGTTGGACATAGGTCCTTCTCCCTTTGTTAGTTGGTTTCGTAGACCTCATACAGATTCGGGGACTCTCTGTATGGCTTCTACTACTGGTATTGGTGTCTCTCTAACGGGCCAGTCGTTCCGTTAGCAGGCTTAGAATTGCCCTGCGCGTTCGCGGGCTAGTGCGCCTTTTGTAACACCTGTCTGACCAGAGAACTGAGCGGTCTCTAGTTGAGCAAGTTGCTTGCGCTTCTTTTCTGCTTCTACGGCACCAGTGGTGCCAAATACTTCTGCTTCTGCGGTTGTTTGGGTGTATGGTCCCATTCCAGATTTAGCATAAATGTCACCAAGTTGAGTTGCTCGTGGAAGGAATCCGCCTATTGTTTGAAATCCTTGACGTGCTTGCTGTGCAGTAACTCCATAACGAGCAAGTTCTTCTGCTCGTGATAAACCAGTTGCAAGTCCTGCTTGCATAGCGCCTGCTCCAATTTCAGCAGCAGTTACTTTGCGCTTGATATTGGTCAGCGCTTGCTGTGGGTCAAGAGCATAGGCAAGAATATCTCCGCTAGATATGTCAGGGTAGAACTCACGGAGAGCCTTAGATACTTCTGGAGCTGCGTTGATAACGCGATTCTGTGCCGTCTGAATACGATCTTCTAGTTCCGCAGCAGAAACATCACCAGCAATAAACTTTTCAAATCCTTGCTGAACTCCCATATCACCACGTGTGTAATATGATTCTGGTAAACCATAATTACGCATTACATTTTGATACTGGTCTTCTAAGGTGATATATTCAGCCTCGGATAAAGCACGCAATCCAGCCCTTATACGTTGAGAATTAGCAGCAAAGCGTTTCTTGTAAGCATCAGTATCGCGCAAACGAATAGTGAATTCTGCAGGTGATAAACCATCTACAACAAATTGTTTCAATGGCTCAACAAGAGCACCAAGTCCATACTGTTGAAACTGGCTAAAAAGTAAATCATAAGCAGATTGACCTTGACGGCGTTTTTCTTCTGCTGCAGCCTGTGCAGCTTGTTGAGCAGCAAGTGCTGCTGCAGAACCAGTAGAAGTGACACCACTAGGAGTCGCAGTAGTTGTAGTAGTACCTACAAGTCCACCAGTTGCTGGGTCATACCCAGATATAGCAGTTGCCTCTGCTGAAGTCTTGCCTTGTGATATAGCAAGGTCATATTGTTTTTTTGCAGTAGCAAGGTTTATTGCTTGACCACGAGCAACCCCTGTTAGTCCTTGTAATGCTGCGTTATATTCTTCTTCAGTCAGGTATGGTCTTCCGCCTTGCTCTGCTGTAGTGTATGCGTCACCAAAGTATCCAGACTTATTTACTCCGCCTCTTATATTGTAATATTCTTCAGCAGTAGGAGTATATGTTTCGACACGACCTGTTCTTTCATTTATTACAGGTCTACCAGATTCATCTTTTACTATCTGTGTAAATGACTCAGCGTTAGCTGCCATTAGTGCTTTTTGATTAGCGGATAAATCATCAAAAGCAATTTTCTTGAATGTTGTCTCAGCCATTGTTACCCCTGGAATCCAAAGTCACGAAGTACGCCAAGTGCTGCGGTTGATACTTCTTGTCTTGCGTTATCGGTGTATTGCCAGCGTGGGTCTTTACGAACAGCACGCTTGAAATCAAAAATAGACATTTCCTTATCTGCTCCATAGGCAGAGCGAAGAACTGGATCATCAAGATTGATTGAATCTGGAGTTACTTCTAATAATGCAGCCATAGTATTGCGATATGGAGCATAGATATTGGCTAGATTCAAGCCCTCATCGAGCAAAGCCCCAACCTTTTCAGGCAAACCTAATTTAGCCTGAGATCTAATAATACGGGAAAAGTTTTCAACATCTTCGCCACGAGATATACGTTGCAACCAACCATCAATCTGGTCGCCAAAATCTTTGTTCAAATCAAAACCATTGAGACGGGCTGTATTGCGTAATTTATCAAGGGCTGTACCTGCTTCACCAGCAGCACCTTTAGCAGTAATACCACCAGTCAGGTCATCAATAATTGTTACATCATCAATGCCTTCGTTATAGAACTTTGTTAGAGTGGCATCGTCAGCAGTGATGCCTTTTGCTACTAACTTTTTCTTGATACCAATAAGCCAAGACTTGAGACGTTCTTTGTATAGAGTCTCATTCTGCTTACTCATCAAGATACGGCTCTGAGTATCAGAATCTAAGCGACCCCACTTGGAGCGATTCCATAGGTCATCAGCAAGTGTTTGATTCTTAGCCTCTAACGCTGCTTTGATTTCTCTAAGTTCTGCGCCATATACTGGGTCATCAAGAAGAACCTCAAATACACCGTATCTGCCAGTAAATAAATCTGATGTAGCACCAGTCTTAGGATTTACCTGTGGAAGAGTTGCAGCTAAAGTAGCGGCTTTTTTCTTTCCAGCCGCTAATGTTGCCTCATCTGTTGGTTCAGCCATTATCTCAGCCTCCCATCTTCTTGAATGCCCAGTTTGCAAAGTCAAGATTCTTCTTACGCTCTAGCGCTGCAGGATCTGCTTCCTCAAGAGCGGATGTAATGGTCTGACCTAGAGCCTCTGCTGTAACTTCAGGCTTCTGAATGGTTACATTCTCCATCTTGCCAGTCTTAGGGTTCTTGACTTGCTTAGTTGTAGTAACGGTGCCTTGCATAACCATCTTATTTAGCGCTTTGTTTAGGTCTTGGTACCACGATGCCGTCTTGTCTGCATCAGTAATGGCACGACCAAGAAGATTCTGCGCTGTTTCATCAATCTTTGCAGCCAACTGTTCTGGTGCATATTGATAGATAGAACGTGATGGAAGCGCTGGGCCTTTCTTTTGACCGCCAACATACCAACCCAAATACTGGTCTGGAGTAATCTTTTGTTTTCCATTGGATGTTGCATACCAATCGGATGCTCCATCTACTGACAAATCCCACAAAGTACGAGCCTTGATTTGGAATCCTGGAGCACTAGTATCAATGCCATTCTTACGTAAGGTTTGCAACCATTGTTTTTCTACATTAGGATCTGTTAGATATAAAGCCTTAGCCTGTTGGGTTGTAAGGGTTTTATCAGAATAGGCTTTGCCTGTATCAATCTTTTTGCCGCGAATAACGCCTTTAGCAGCAGGCACTTCGGTCTTACCTAGATACACCTGATTGGTGTAAGCACCAGCGAATCCTCCACCGCCAGATAGGTCACTATCTAGACCAGTCAAGGCAGACGTATTATCACTACCAATATGACCAGGTATATGAGTCATTACAAGCCCTTCCTCAAATCATCTTTTTCAAGGTAACGTGTATAGATTCTATTGAACGTTACATCTTGGTCGATTAGTTGCCCAGTAAAGTTATCCCACGCAGCCTTGATATCTGCATTGCTTTCGTTATCAAGTGATTGACTCTTACGGGTAGCAAGAGCTGCCCTTACTCTTTCACGTCCTGCAAGGTATTCAGCCATTGTTTTCATATCTGGACGGTTTGCCAGACGTGGGTCCTTGATGGTTTCATTTGCATAACGTAAGAAAGTTTGAACTTTGTTTATATCAATCTTGCCACGAGCATCTGCCCAGTCACGATTCTCTGCCTCTAGTCTTGCCACAAAGTTAGCTTTAGCCGCTTTGAGATCTTCAGCGCCTTTAGACTCTAGTGACTTTAGACCACGAGCAATGCGTGCTGCTTCAATCTTATCCATACCCTTGTTGTAGATAATCCATCCCTTTTCAACATTGGTATCCTTGATAGCATCATAAGCATCTTGAGATTCACGGAACTTGGTTGTGCTACCAGGAGCAACAGATAGTTCACGTTGCTTCTTGTAGACAGCAGGGGAGAATTCACCAGCATTAGCATCGCCTACTACAAACCATCCAAACTCTGGGTTCTTTGCAATCAAGTCCTTGAACTGAGTTGCTCTTTCATCAGCCTCAATCGTTGCTGCAACACCAGTATTGTTTTTAGATAAGCTGGTTGTAAAGATATAATAGTCATCACCGTACAGTTTGTAGAATTCTTCTGCTGCGGTAAGAGGGTTTTGCTCACGCAACCTGTGAAACTCATCAATGAATAACTGATATGGGCTACGTGTATTGGTAGCAAATGGCAATGTTAGTCTAGAGGCTGCGTCAAGAAGAAGTACTTTGACAACCTTGTTATTGATTTCAGAAGCGGTTGGCTTAGTATCACGAATTCCTGCATCATACTTAGCGTTCTCTTCGGCAGCAATTAGTACCGTAAGATTCTGTCGCCCTGGGTCATTGACATCAAGGGCTGCCATAGCCTTACGAACACCAGCAGATTGAATCAAAACATCAGACCAGCCAGTTCCCTGCGGTCCATATGGAAGAACTTCTTTGGTGAGGAAGTTTCTTTCCAACTTAGGGTTACGCTTGACAAGTTCTGACATTGGAATCTGCACGAACCATCCAGCACCTGGATTCCACCACGCACCGCCTTGGAAGATGAGGTTGAGTGATGGCTTTGGAATTGAACGAGGACGGTCACCTAGGAGCAAACGCTTAGACCATTCACCAGGAATGTTGATGTATTTGATACCATCGCGTTCTTCAACCATACCCATACGATCTGGTGATTCATAAACTGTTTGAAGTTTACGAATTACAGATGGGTCATTGATAATAATTTTGCCCCATTTTTCCACCACGTCAGCAAATGCTCCAAAGAATGGAAAGATATAACGCAAGGTTGATGCTGCATCTACACGTTCTGATGTGTCATAAAGACTGCGACGCATTTCTGCTCTAGCCCATTGGCGAGCGTTACCTTCTAGCTTGCGTAGATATGCTGCTGGTATCTCATCCCCTGGGTAGGTATCAATAGCATTACGAACCAAGGAATCAATACGCTTACGGTATAAATCTACAAAGATAGGGTTACGAACAAGCGCTCTTTCAGGTGCCTCACCAGCCATCTGATAGAAACGTTCTTGGAATCTAGACCACGACTGTGCAATAGATGATGTTCCATTACCCTGCGCTACTTGAGCAGCGTTGACAGGTGGACGATCTGCAGCATTTCTAAAGAACGCAGCAATATCATCAGTATTGATTGGTCTTTCAGCAGCAATACGTTTGAGCTGTACAGCAAATGGTGGGAATAGGTTGTCAATATTCTCTAGATTTGCCTCAATAATTTCATCTACATTGCGACCTAAAGCAAGGTTACGCAAAATCTTACGACCATCAGGGTCTTTGAGCAAGAATGCTCTAGCCTCTGCAATCAACTTAGGACGTGGTTTATCTTGTAGTAAAATACTAGTAAGTTTAGAATTACGCACTTGACGGTTGACTACACGCTGGTAAGCGCTAACCCAGTTCTCATCATTACCGTTGATAATAACAAAGTCGCCTGTGGTCTCAAATGCGTTACGCATACGAGTACTTGCATCTGTGAAATGACTATCTACAATCTGTGATGCGTTAGCAATAAAGCGGTCACGGATGAATGCAGCCCTCTCAGGAGTTGCACCAAGTGCATCTTCTACTGTAACTACCTTATCTCCGACGCGAATCTCGTTTAGACCCATACCGTACTTATCTACAACCTTGACTTTACCTGCAAGCATTGCATCAATTTCAGTAATTTCTTTAGCGATAGTGTCAGGATCATCAGCAACAGTCATCAAAGCCTGTAGTTCTTCGCGCTTCGTCTCCAACTTGACTGCGTTGCTCCACTTGAATATGTCTTCAAGGGACCCACTCTTGAACTTTGAGTTGATAAGGTTACGACCAGCAGCACCTAGACCACCAACGACACGATTCATAATCGCCATAGGTCCGATTGTGGACATAATACGTAGGTAACCTTCAGTTACGTTACGAATTGGGTAACCAACGCGGGCAAGAACCTCAAACTTTAGCAGTGAATCTAAGCCATCTGCCATACTGCCAAACTTATTTTGACCTTTGACAGCAAATTCGTAGACTCCATTGCGTTGTGCTCTGGTATAACGCATCAATGAGTTGTACATCTGGTCTACATCTAGAGTAGGTAGCTGACGTACAAGTTGTGATTCGTTCAAAGGTAGAGCAATAACGTGCTGAATCCCATCCATACCTTCAATAGGCTTTACTTTTGCACCCGCTGGGATTACTTGACCAGTAGCACTCTTTGTTGTAGCTCCTGTATAAGCACGTTCACGAATAAGATTGTAAGCACTTTGGCGTGCGGTTGAGTATTTTCTCCACGCACTTCGTACATCATCTGTATTATTGAAGCCAAATTGACGAGCAATGGTATTGAAAACTTCTTCTTCAATCTCCTGATAGGCACGCGCTCTAGCATCAGGATCTGCAGCAGAGGTATACTTGTCAAAGAGAGCATTACGTTTTTCAACTGTAAACTCAGCCTGCTTTACATCTGCCTCAATACGAGAAATCTGAGTCTTGATAGACTTTGCCTCTTCTGGAGACTTGACAGCATCTAACTGATTTCTCAAATCTTGTATCTTGGTTGCGTAAACAGCCTTCTGCTTGTCAGAGAAGTTACGGACTCGACTAAGCATATTGTCAATAGTTTGGACAGATTGATTATCTGTGAAATCAACCCAACCTTTAGGACGCTTATATGCAAAACCTTGTGCAAGACGGACTACAGGACCAGCAGCACCATTGCGAATATCAGTAAACCACTGACTGCGGTTAGCGGCTTGGCGTAAATTTGTAATAGTTCCAAAGCGAGGTAGTGCCTCTGGAGACAAAGTTCCAGCAAGATCCATCATCTTGTAACTATCATCTAGTTCTTTTTGAAGAGTCTCAACTAAGAGTTCATTCTTTTCTAGATTGTCACCTTGATTGACAAGATCCATTGTGAACTGACCAGTGGCATCTTCACTCTTGCCAAGAAACTTTGCTTGATAAACTTCATCTTGAAGATTAGCAATCTTGATAGCAATGTTCTTTTGAGTTTCAATAAGATTTGCTGCTGCTGTAGCATCACCCATTGACCACTGAATAATATCTGCCTTAGCCTTATGACGTAGGGCTATATCATCAATTTTATTTGCTTCACCTAAAACATCTGCAAGAGTTGCAGGGTTTCCAGATTCACGAATAGCCTTGACACGGAACAAATCTGCTGAGTTCATTCCATCAGTCTTCTCTAAGAAGTCTTGGAATGTAGCCTTGATACGCTCTGCTCTCTTACCAGTCTCTTCACCAGCAAGGACAGCCTTGAGTTCGCTAGTTCCGCCAACTGCAAAGCGGGCTGCACGAGCAGCCTTGAGGCCTTTACCAACAAAAATTGTTGGGTCAATAACAAATCGAGCAACAACATCTGTAGTAAATGATGAGAAACGACCTACGGTCTGTTCACGGAAAGCCTGTTCTCTTTGTTGCTTATCGTAAATGTCAAATTCATTAGCGGCAAAAAGTAAATGATCTTGAATAAACTTATCTGCTTTGTCACCAGTTTTACCTAGTGTGACAGCATTGATTGCATCTTCAACAAGGTTGATTGGTTCACCAACAAAAGTCTTGATGAAAGCACGACCTGGAGATACCTGACGAGCTTTATCCCACGATTCACGAATCTTGGTTGGGTCAACTCCACGTCCTGCAAATAGCGGGTTATTCTCATCGCCAAGTAATAAACCAAAAGAGACAGCTTGGGCAGAAAGATTATAGGCGGTTTCTAAACCTTGAAATACTTTACCCCAAAACCCAGGTGGCTTTGCTTGTTCAGCGCGGTAGTTTTGTTGACGACGGTATGCGTCAATAAACTCTTGGCGACCTGATGGGTCTATAGCCTTAGCTACATCCAAAGGGACAGACATTGAATTTGTCTTATCTTGGTTGTATAACTGATTGAAAGCACCCATTGCATCAAAAGCGGAAGGGTTACCTTTCTTCTGCATCTCTGCGTATAGGCGCTGCGCTATCTCGCGTTCACTCATAGAAGATTAGCCCTAAGAAGCCTTACGTAGTTTCTAAATGATTGCGATGATGAAGGTGATTGAGCGATTGATTCAAGTGCAGGAAGATACGATAATAGTCTTTGACGATCTGCATCTGAATCAGCAGGTGGTTGATTGATGCCTAAAACTTCTGGTCCTGCACCATTACCGATTTGAATACCTGTAGTAATAGGTTCATCTGGACGTTGTGTTGGCGCGTACAATGGAGTTACTGGTTCGCCTTGTGCAGCGGCGGCGCGAACTGCTGATGCTGGAACTCCACGTACATCTGGAGTCTTAGCCATCTCAGCACCTTGCTTGATTGCTTTTTGCTCTACACCTGCACCATATTCTGGCGATTGGAAGGATAATCCATCTGTTCTTTTGGAGAACTTGCCAGGACCTGATACGCCTGCCATTGGCCCTCTAGCCATTGTTGTCCTCCATCTTCTCTAAATCTGATGTGAATTGTTCCCACACTCTGGAAACTTTTGTTTTTCTATTTGCGTTATACACTGCTAAATCTAAAATCTCTGAAGCGAACATCTCAATGGCTCGCATTATATTTACAAATAAACCTGAAACTACTACGAGAAAATCAGCGAGAGTGATAGAACGCGGTACATAATCTTGTTCTTCGTCCACGTTCTATCCTCCCTGAATAACACTAAGCCTTCTTGCCTTTGCGTGCTGCTGGAGCATAACCAAAGTCAACTTTTCCTGGACCTTTTGGCTTTGCTGTATCCATTTTGCCCTTTGTTGGCTGTTGCATTGGAGCCTTTTCACGACCACCTTTTTTCATATTACACCTCCCTACCCTGCAATAGATGCGAGTAACGTAGCAATGTCTGGACGAGCGCCAGCAGCAGGGGCCGCACCCATTTGTTCTGGAGTTGGCTGCGAGGCAGGAACGGGGGCCATACCTGCTGCTGGAACTTGTTCGCCCATTGGCATTTCTGGTTGTGGCTCTGGCATAAATACCTTCTCCACAATAGTCTCTAGCTGTAATCCCTTTTGACGACCCTTGATTACCTCGGCGATTCGAGAAACAATCTGAGAAGGATCCTGACCTTGTGCAGCAAGCGCTGGGATAGCCTGGGCATACTGAGCAACAGCAACGCGCAAAGAATCGCGCATCTCTTCAATGTCAACACGTTGTTCTTCTTGAGTAACATTTAGCTCCATTGGAATTTCGCGGCGTACATAATCACGTGATACAAGTTTGTCAGAGCGCATCTGTAGCAAAGCAATGATTGCGTTGTTTGGATTCATCCCCGACATAATTCCGTAGCGCACATCTACGCCGTATTCACCAGCGATAGCCTTGCTTGGAATGTACTTCATATTGAATGGAGTACCGTCGTCAACGCCCTTGATTTCTTTCTGGATGCTGCCAAAAATCTTTTCGTCTACTTCAAAGCAGAGCGATACAAGTTCAGTAAAGAGGCGTGCAAACTGTGCTTGTGCTGCACGAACTTGTGTATCAAAGCCTGCTTGGAGTGCTTGAACTCCACGACCTGTGATGATAGAGGCATCAACGTTACCGCTGCGTACTTCTGGGTAACGAGCACCGAGACGAAGTTCACGTTCTAGAACGCCAGATTCAGTAAAGACTCCAGGAGGTAGTTCTAGCGGTACGCGACGGATTGCCTGTGGATTAGCAGAGCGCATAATGGAATCAGGGCCAAGTGCGAGTTCTTGGACATCCTGTGGAATAGCAATCGGTGCTTGAATAGATTTCTCTGCTGCTTGAATTTGTAATACAGCAAAGCGAGCACGAGCAAGTTGTACCGCTAGAATATCATCGAACTGACCACGTGCTTCGCCATCAAGTGATGAACGAACAGCAACGCGAGCCATACATTTTCCAACAGGGTTAGGAATGTTGGATAGAACGAGGTTATTGCGTTCTGGGATAAAGATAATATCTTGGTCTTTGTCGTGGTAACGAACCAAGGTGACTGCTTGTGCGCCAGATGCCAATGGCATACGTGGCATAATCTGTGTAGCAAACTCTGGATATTGCGCTGCTAGAGATTCAGCATCGCTAATTGTAATCTGTGTAATGGAGATGCAACGACCAAATCTATCAATCTCTGGATAGACACCGAATGGATTGAGCAAGCGGATACGTGGATTGTTATTCTCGTAATCCATCTCTACCATTGCTGGAAGCATTCCGTAGGTGTTGAACCAGTCAGCTCCGTTGTACATCTGAATCTGTAGTTCAGAACCTGAGACGTAATAGTTAGCGATACGGGTTCTGGTATCTGCAGCCTTGCGTGCTGAGTCTGAAACCATATTAGTAGCAGCGCAGTTGAAGGATGGAAGAGGTGCCATCACTTCTGCTAGGTCACGGGCGGCTACATCGACGAAGTTAGCAACAAGAGGTTTGGGGTATTCTTCTGAGAACATAGCAGGATAGACCTTGCTGATGTCTCCTTGACGTACCGATAGTACGTCGCGCATACGCTGATCGCGTGGTGCGTACTTCGTTTGAAGTCGCGCAACCTTAGCGATTACCTCTTTGACTGTAAGCACTTGTTCTCCTAAATGAACTGTCTGTCTTTTTCAGCAAGCAGTTCATCGATATTGATGACTTTACGTTTGCCTTGTTCGTATCGTGATAAGAATGGATTTCGCATATGGTGGGTAGTGTGAATACCTTGGTTGAGCCATTCACGCGCTTTGATTTCACAGAACCAAAGAGCCATCACCATATCTGTCTTACCCTTGGTCGTAGGTGACCAGGTAATAAGTTGTTCTATCAAGCTCTTGATATTCTCTGTTTGGTCTGATGGAAGATGAATCAGATTATCTCTATGATGCTTTCCATCTTGCTGCTTGGTACCAAAGAGGGTGGACATAGATGCCACACCGAAGCCTGCATCCCACTTGTTATTACCAGTGTGGTGCTCTCTTAGTACAGTTCCTTTGGATGCAAGGAATTGTCTAATTCCCTCATCTTGCGTGAGAAAAGATTGAAAGGCATTGCGCTCGACGATCCATTCCGAAGGCGCATATACGTTAGTCCAATCGGTAATGAGTTGTCTGATTTGTGCAGGCGTAGGACGCGTAATCTTGATAGCGTCAACAATGTAGCGCTTATGAGATATCCGATCAACCGCATAACAGACTGCCGCTGTGTCTCCGACCATTGCTGGGTCCAGTCCACAAATAAAACTGAAACCGTTGAGGTCTTTGGGATGACCTGGATTGCCAGGCACCAATCGACCTGCTTTTCGCATTCCATCGATAGAGCCTTTCACACATACAGGGTCAAAGATTGCATCATCAGATATATCTTGCTGTTGATAAATCAAAGCCCACGTAGAGGCATCCATCGCTTGACGCTCGTTGAAAAGGTTACGTCCATTCCATCGGGGCCATAGACCTTCTTCGGTCTTCTGCTCTTCTGGTTGTCCATCAAAGGGTTGGTCTGAGTAAGGCCAGAGGGTGACCCACTTGTCAGGGTCTTCATTAGATTCCAGCAGGGCTGGCATAGCCAGATAGGTCCAAGGAACCAGACCACCAGGGTATCTATCCTGAGAACGTAGTTCTTTGTATAAATCTACTGCAGCTACGCGGGTACCGATAACGATGAGCTTGCCTGTCGGGTTGAGACGGGAGCGTACATCTTGGGTAAGCCACTTGATCTGTCGTTCAAAGTCATTAGCGTTAGAGAGCGTTACTGCGTCGTCAATCAGAATCATATCGGCACGCTTACCGTAAATCTGACCACCAATACCGACTGCCTCGATATTGGGGTCCTTCTCCGATGACTCTCGGAGTTCATCACCGAAGGTGACACGAGTCTGCTGCCAGGAGGCAGTCTTAGATTTGAACCCAACCCCAGCGGCGTATGCCTGCTGTAGTTCTTCGTACATTGGATGCGTCAGTCGCTGCTTGATAGCATAAAGGAAGTCTGCGGCTAGACGCTGGGTTTGGGAAACTATGAGAACTCTAAAGTTCG
>Ga0208644_1002433_pt1 | contig 14873 bp, 23 predicted proteins | sample VirMetDEL_Nov_18_FD_184517 | JGI IMG/M metagenome (GOLD analysis project Ga0208644, IMG submission 184517) | Aqueous microbial communities from the Delaware River and Bay under freshwater to marine salinity gradient to study organic matter... | ecosystem: Environmental > Aquatic > Marine >... | reverse complement strand
CACGGCAGAATTGTGCTCAATAGCGAGGAAGACTGGGATGTGTTTGTAGACCAGCTACTGATGTTCCCGTCGCAAGGTGTGCATGACGATCTGCCCGACGCCTTAAGCTACATCGACCAACTGGCGGTGACTAGCTACTTCGAGCAAGAAGACAGCGATGAGTGGGAGCCGTTGGATGTGATTTCGGGGGTCTGATATGGATCAAAACGAGTTCGATGAACCATCAGAGAACGACAAAGAGCTAACCGCTTTCGTTGTCGATCACTGCGACCGCTGGCGCACATACAGGGACACGAACTTTCTTGATTCTTGGCTAGAATATGAGCGTATTTTCCGTGGCGAGTGGGCTTCGGAAGACAAAACCCGCGAAAGCGAACGCAGCCGCATTGTGACGCCCGCCACGCAGCAGGCAGTCGAGACGCGGCACGCTGAGATCATGGAGGCCATCTTCGGCCAGGGCGAGTTTTTCGACATCCAAGACGATTTGAGGGATGTTGATGGCAATCCGCTCGACGTTCAGATGCTCAAAGCGCAACTGATGGAGGACTTCAAGCAGGACAAAATCCGCAAGTCTATCGATCAGATCGAATTGATGGCTGAAATCTATGGGACGGGCATCGGAGAGATTTTTGTCAAGACCGAAAAGGTCTTCGAGCCAGCCACCCAGCGCATTCCCGGTCAGCCGCAGCAAGCGGCCATCGGCGTTGTCGAGAAAAACCGCGTCGCCGTCAAGATAAACCCAGTCAATCCTAAGAACTTCTTGTTTGACCCCAACGGCACTAGCATTGACGACTGCATGGGCGTGGCGGTTGAGAAGTATGTCTCCATCCACAAGGTGGTAGAGGGCATTGAAAAGGGTATTTACCGCAAGGTCAACATTACTCCGACGTATGAAGACACAGACCTTGAGCCTACGCAGGAAGTAAGCCAGTACCAAGACGAGAAGGTGCGTCTACTGACCTACTACGGTCTGGTGCCCAAGGAGTATTTGACCGAAGAAGACAGCGAAGTGGTTGAGTTGTTTCCTGACGACTCAGCGGCTGAAGATTACACCAACATGGTTGAGGCCATTGTGGTGATCGCCAATGGCTCAATGCTGCTCAAGGCTGAAGAAAATCCGTACATGATGAAGGACAGGCCCATCCTGTCTTATCAGGACGACACGGTGCCCAACCGACTGCTAGGACGGGGTACGGTGGAGAAGTCCTACAACATGCAAAAAGCGATTGACGCTCAGGTCAGAAGCCATTTGGACTCTCTGGCGCTGACGACATCCCCCATGATGGGCATGGACGCCACGCGACTGCCCAGAGGCGCTCGCTTTGAGGTCAAGCCGGGCAAGGCGTTCATGGTTAACGGCAACCCAGCCGAGATTTTGTTCCCGTTCAAGTTTGGTGAGACAAGCCCGAACAACCTCAATACGGCCAAAGAGTTCGAGCGGATGCTGCTGCAATCGACCGGCACGCTCGACAGCCAAGGCATGGTCAGCCAAGCGGCCAGAGACGGGGCGGGGATGTCGATGGCGGTGGCCACGATCATTAAGAAGTACAAGCGCACGCTGGTCAACTTCCAAGAGGACTTCCTGATCCCATTCATCCAGAAGGCGGCGTTCAGGTATATGCAGTTCGACCCCGAACGTTACCCATCGGTGGACATGAAGTTCATCCCGACGGCCACGCTTGGCATCATCGCCCGTGAGTACGAACAGCAACAGTTCATCGGCTTGTTGCAGACTCTTGGGCCTAACACGCCTGTCCTGCCGCTGATTTTGAAGGGCATTCTGAACAACTCTAGCCTGTCCAACAGGTATGAGCTAATCAGTGCTCTTGATCAGATGTCTCAGCCAAATCCTGAACAGCAGCAGATGGCTATGGCAGCGCAGCAGTTGCAACTCCAGGCTGCTCAGGCTGATATTGCGGTTAAGACAACTCAGGCTGAAAACAACCGTGCTGAAGCGCAAAAGCTACTGACTGAAGCACAGCTTATGCCGCAGGAAGTTCAGGCCAAGGTAATTGCCTCTACTACCAAGAACTTGCCGCAAGGACAAGAGTCTAGTGAGTTTGACAAGAGGGTCAAGATTGCCGAGTTGATGCTCAAAGAAGCCGACATCAAGAACAAGACGAAGATCGTAGAACTTCAAATGACAGATAAATTGTCGGCAGCAGCCAAGACAGAAGAAGACTTCCTGACAGAACTGACCAACGGTCTGAAGCAAAATGCCTAACGTCAAAGACCTACTTAAAAAGATAGAGTCTGGTGACCTCTCCTATGAGGAGAAGTTACTCGCGCTGTCGCAAGTTGAGGCTACTCTAAAAGAACTAAAAGAGAAAAAAGAAGCGCGGGTCAAATTCAATGTTCAACTCATCATTGATGAGATTAAGAAGATTAAATATGATGTTCAAGCCCAACTTGATTATGCCAAGTCAATAGTGCCAGAGCGGGGGCCAAAGGGTGACCCTGGCGAAAGAGGCAAAGACGGCGTTTCTGGGCGTGATGGCCGTGATGGCAAAGACGGAAAGAATGGTAAAGACGGGAAAGATGGTCAAGATGGCATATCTGTAACTGATGCCAAAATCGACTTTGATGGCAGTCTCGTCATTACGCTATCAACCGGAAAAGAAATCAATGTCGGTGAAGTTGTGCCTCCTGATCTTGCAGAAAAGATCAAGGTCACAATGTCCACCAACTCCACGGTGGCGATCCAAGACGAAGGCTCGACCATCACCTCGGGCGTTCGCAACATCAACTTCACTGGCACGGGCGTAACCGCCACGGCGTCTGGCGACAGTGTTACGGTTAACGTCGCTGGTGGTGGTGGATCTGGAACTGTTACATCAGTAGATGTTTCTGGTGGCACTACTGGACTGACCACTAGCGGCGGTCCAGTTACTACTAGTGGTGTCATTACGCTTGCTGGAACTCTAGCAATTGCCAATGGTGGTACAGGTCAAACAACCCAGGCAGCGGCGTTTGATGCTCTTGCACCAACAACCAGTAAGGGCGATCTGATTGCTCACAACGGCACAGACAATGTGCGCGTTTCTGCGGGAACAAATGGATATGTTCTGACTGCTGATTCTTCTGCTGCTGCTGGTGTTGCATGGGCTGCATCTGGTGGCGGCATCTCCTCCGCAGACATCCAAGAGTTCACCAGCACAGGTACTTCAACATGGACTAAGCCAGCGGGGGCAAAGCTGGTGTATGTGTTGCTGTATGGCGGTGGTGGCGGTGCTGGCGCAGGTCGCAGACGCGCATTGGGATCAATTGCAACTGCCGCATCTGGCGGCGGTGGAGGTGGAGGTTCTGGACGAATAGAACTTTGGATTCCAGCCTCTGCTCTTGGTTCTACTGAAACTGTAACTGTTGGTGCTGGCGGTACTGGCGGAGCGGTCGTAACAGCAGATGATACAAATGGCAATTCAGGAAACCCTGGAGATAGCTCATCATTTGGGTCATGGGCAATAGCTAGAGCCGGGTCGGCTGGTGTTGGCGGTACAACATCAACAGGATCACCTGGCTCGGCTGGTGGTAGTCTGGGCGAATTTTCAATTGCTTCAACTACATATACTGCTGGCGGTGGTGCTGGAACCACAGGCGGTGGAGGAACGGGTTCACGAGGGGGATACAGGCCAGGGGGCGGCGGTGGTGCCGCTGGATTTAGTGCAAATTCTAGTACAACCTCTGCCGGACAAGCTGGAGGAAAAGGCGGTTCGCTTCTGACTTCTTCAAACGCCAGTACGGCAGGAGGTGGTTCTGGTGGTGGTTCCAATAGCAATGGAAGTAATGGCTCTAACGCAACCACATACTTTGTAGGTGGCGATGGCGGCGGCGCAGGTGGCAGTGGCACCACCACAGCAGGCGCTGGCGGAAACGGAGGCTATCCGGGTGGCGGTGGTGGTGGCGGTGGCGCAGGCCACGGTGTTAACTCTGGCAAAGGCGGAGATGGCGGCAACGGCTATGTTCGCGTAGTTACTTTCTTCTAATCATGCCAAAACAGTTCCTTCTCAATCCTGATGGCAGCATTCCTGCCAATGTCAATCTTCAAGCCTTGCAAGAGGCTGGGATTCCGCTTGTCCTACCTACACCCATGCCGAGAACCCCTGGAATGGTGGCGGTGGAGCAGGAGCCGCAACTAATTGATGGCGTGTGGCGACAGGTGTGGATTGAGGAGCAAGCGCCAGAAATTACTGGAGAAGAGTAATGGAAATTGGCGAAATTGATCCAGTTAGATATGGCGTTCTATGGGAGCGCGTACAGTCTATGGACAAGAAAGTAGACAAGATGGAGCGCCAGATCGAGGAGCTTTTGGCTTTAGCTAATAAAGGCAAAGGCGGCTTCTGGATGGGGATGACTATTGCTTCCTCTGTTGGCGCTGCTGTAGCATGGATTGGAAATCATTTCAGGGGAGGCTGACGTGATAGATCCCATCACCGCCCTATCTGCCATATCGTCTGCTGTTGCCCTTGTAAAAAAGGTGTCGAAGACAGTGGACGATGTTGCGTCCCTTGGGCCGGTGCTGGGCAAGTACTTTGACGCCAAGGAGCAGGCCATTGAGGTGGTCAAGCAGGCCAAGGCTGGCGGGTTTAAAGGGTCTACGCTAGGCAAAGCGCTTGAGCTAGAGATGGCGCTGGAGTCGGCAAGGGAGTTTGAAGAGCAGATCAAGATGCTCTTCTTCCAGAGCAACAAGATGGACGTCTGGGCGCGGATTACAGCCCGTGCCAAACAAATGGAAATTGACGCCGCGCATGACGCAAGGCGCAAGAAGGAAGCGGCCAAGAGGCGACAAGCCGAAATCGAAGAGTTGATGATACTGGTTGGCGGCGGCGCTGTTGCGCTTGTATCAATTGGCGTGATTGTGTGGGTGGTCATGCAATTGATCTCGGGGCAGATGAAATGAGTGAAAAGCCCGAGACAATCGTTGACAAAGTTCTCGGGTACGTTGACTCGCCGTTCAAGTTGTTTGCTGTGATCCTGATGGCAGTCTTTGCTTTTGCTGGTTTTGCTCTGTATGAAAGCCAAGACTTCATTCGTGACGCCTACAAAGAATCACAAAAGCTGCCAGAGATACGGACAGACAGAGCCGACGACGCTGCGACGATGCTTTTTAAGCAGACAGGCGCTACGGTTGTGGCGATCTTCAAGGTCAACCCGCTGTTTAACTCCCGCACGCTGTACAAAGCCTATACCAAAGACGGACGTGACAAGACCATTGAGAACATAGACGTCGGTCTATTTACCCACAACGCCTCGAACAATGCCGATGTGGTCAAGTTGATGACCAACGAGATCCCTTGCGGCGAATACCGGTACGCGCAGTCTGAAGTTGGGCTTTGGTATCTGGAAAAAGGCGTGACTTACACTTGCCGCGTCAGTGTGCCGCCCGATTCGCATCGATTTGTTGGGCAAGTTACTGCGGGTTGGACGGAACAGCCCAAAAACCTTGAGCAGACCAAGTTCATGCTGGAGATCGCCAGCGCCATGCTGACAAAAAGAGGGAACTGATGACCCCAGAACTGCAAAAATACTACGAAGACCGTTTTGATCTCTTCATTCATCCTGGCTGGATTGCCATGATGGAGGATGTTGACAACATGCTCGCCGCAATGAACAATGTCTCTACCATTGCGGACGAAAAAAGTCTACAATTTCGTAAAGGCGAGATTTCCATCCTGATCTGGCTAAAAACCTTGAAAAAGGTCAGCGAAGATGCGTATGAGGATCTGACAAGTGAAAAGAATTTATGAATTTGCCTGCGTATGCGGGCATCGCACTGAGGCTTTAGTCGGTTATGAGACGACTGAGGTGCAGTGTGGATGCGGCGGTACAGCCAGCCGCGTCATAAGCGCACCCAAATTTAACTTGGAAGGCTGGTCTGGCTCTTTTCCATCTGCCCACGGGCGGTTTGAGCACAGACACGTTGAGAAGTTGAATGCGGAGCGCAAAGCCAACTCATAAGCCACAGGGCCGAGTTGAATCTCCTACAACCGTTTTGGCAGGAAACCAATTATGCTGATTGACCAAGAACCCGAGCCGCTAGGCGAACTCGAAACAGAAGAGGCGAAATCTGAACTCCCTGAAAAATACAGGGGCAAAAGTTTGGAAGAAGTCGTGCGGATGCACCAAGAAGCTGAAAAGTTGATTGGCAAGCAAGCTCAAGAAGTGGGCGAAATCCGCAAGCTGAGTGACGAGTTAATCAAGCAAAACCTCGGCTCTAAGCAACAGCGTGTTCACGAGGATGAACCGGAGGTTGACTTTTTCCAAGACCCTCAAAAAGCAGTTCAGGCGACCATTGAAAAGCATCCAGACGTTCTTGCGGCCCGACAGGCCAGCATGGACTTCAAGCGGATGCAGGTTCAGCAAAAGCTGTCGCAGGAGCACCCCGACTTCACACAAGTCGTGGGCGATTCAGAGTTCCAGAACTGGGTGAAATCTTCATCCGTGCGTCTGGCGCTTTACGCGAAAGCAGATGCTGAATTTGACTATGACTCGGCCAACGAACTGTTGTCCACTTTTAAGCAATTGCGCGGTGTTAAAGCCCAGCAGGCAGAGCGAACAAGCGACGCCACACGGGTCAAGAACATGAAAGCGGCGCAAGTTGATGTAGGTGGCTCTGGCGAGAGTTCCAAAAGAGTCTACCGGCGGGCAGACCTCATTCGGCTGAAAATGACAGACCCGGCTAGGTACGAATCCCTGAGTGATGAGATCATGCAGGCGTACTCTGAAGGGCGTGTTCGGTAACATTTTTTCGGAGATTTAACATGGCAAACACCGCCTTTTCCCCTACCAATTCGGTAACCACCACCTCTGCGGCCAATTTCATTCCAGAAATCTGGAGTGATGAGATTGTCGCTGCCTATAAAAAGAACCTCGTCTTGGCCAATGTGGTCAAGAAGATGTCCTTCCGTGGCAAAAAGGGTGATACCGTTAACATCCCGTCGCCTGCCCGTGGCAATGCTTCGGCTAAAGCTGCTACTGATGCCGTTACTCTGATTGCAGAGAGCGACACCAATATTCAGGTGCTGATCAACAAGCACTATGAGTACAGCCGTTTGATCGAGGACATTGTTGAGGTGCAAGCCCTGACGAGCCTGCGTTCTTTCTACACGGAAGATGCTGGTTACGCTCTGGCTAAGCGCATTGATACCGACCTGGTTCAGCTTGGACGCGCTTTCAACGGCGCCACCATTGGTACCAACGACTATGCCACCAGTGCTGCAAGCACTAAGGCATATATTGGCTCTGATGGCACCACCGCCTACAACAGCAGCACCTCGAACGCTGCGGCACTGACTGATGCGGCTATCCGTCGCACCATCCAGCGTCTGGATGACAACGACATCCCTATGGATGGCCGTTTCTTCCTGATCCCGCCTTCGAGCCGCAACACCCTGATGGGTCTGGCCCGCTATACCGAGCAAGCATTTGTTGGCAACGGCGATGCTATCCGCAACGGTGAAATCGGTCAGTTGTACGGTATCGCTGTGTTCGCTTCGTCCAATGCCGACACCGGCGCTGGTAACAGCGGCGCAGACCGTATCTGCCTGATGGGTCATCGTGACTCGATGGTCCTGGTTGAGCAGCTTGGCATTCGCTCGCAGACTCAGTACAAGCAAGAGTACCTTGGCACCCTGTTCACCGCAGACACGATCTACGGTGTGAAGGCCCTGCGTACCAATGCTACTGGTACTGCTGCTGACGCCTCCGCTGCTTTCGCCCTGGCTGTTCCGGCCTAATTGCAGTTGCCCCTCCCCCTCCGGGGGGAGGGTCTTTTTTATAGGAGATCAAAATGGCTGCTGCATCCGCTGTCGTTTCCCGTCGTGGAAACGATCAATTCCGGGGCTTGTTCTCGGACACCTGGGAAGTTCAATGTACCCTTGACGCTGGCGCTGTCAGTGCTGGTGCTACGGATACCGACACGATCACTGTTCCTGGCGTTGCCTTGGGCGATATGGTTATCGGGTTTTCGATGGGTGTGAGCGAGGCTGGTCTGGTAAAACGGGCTTATGTCTCTGCTGCTAACACGGTGACTATCGTCACCTACAACCCAACCGCTGGATCTGTGAATCTGGCATCAACCACTGTTACGCTCGTTATCGGGCGCGCTGTGTAAAAGACGGGGGGCCACAAGCCCCCCTGTTTTCTTTGGAGATTTCAAATGGCTACCTATCGTTGTTTGGCAAGTGGTAATACGGTGACGTTCACTCAGCCTCATGACATCGAGTCCATGAAGGGCCACACTGGCTACGTTCTGGTCGATGAGACTGGCCAAGAAGCACCGACTCAAGAAGAACACCGCGCTTTGCCCATGACCGCGCCAGTCAAGCGCGTTGGGCGCCCGCGCCGCGCTGCGCTCGCTACTTAACGGAGATAAATCATGTACGGAAAAGCACCAAAAATGTCTAGCTCTAAAAAGCCTTCTAAGAAGATGGCTATGCCTGTGGCAATCATGGTTGCGGTTGGCAAACCTAAGCCGTTGCCCAAGCGCGGCCAGCGTGCGATGACCAACAAGATGACTCGGGGCAAGAAATGAAGACCAAGGCCGAGAAGAAGGTCAGCAAGGTCATGCGCGAGTACAAAGCTGGTGGCCTGCACTCGGGCAAAGGCGGCCCGGTCGTCAAGAGCCGCAAGCAGGCCATAGCCATTGCCCTGTCGCAAGCTGGTAAGGCGAAGAAAAAATGAAAGCCAAAAGCAAAGTCAATCAAGCGGGCGTCTACACCAAGCCGACCATGCGAAAGGCTTTGTTTGAGAAGATTAAGGCCGGAACAAAGGGTGGTGATCCTGGTGAATGGAGCGCCCGCAAGGCCCAGCTGCTGGCCCGTGAGTACAAAGCCAAAGGGGGAGGTTACAAGTCATGAGTAAGAACGCGACACACTATCTTCCAAATGGCAAAGTCTATAAAGGCCCGATGCACAAGGAGGCAGGCGTTTTGATGACTGGCGAAAAGCATACGGCTAAAAGTCAAGTCCTTAAGCATACGCCGCCTAAAAAGGCCAAGAAATGAAAGACCCGCAGAAGTCGCTTCGGGATTGGACAGCGCAGAAATGGCGCACAAAGTCTGGTAAACCATCATCTAAAACAGGCGAGCGCTATCTTCCTGATGCGGCCATCAAGGCTTTAACGCCTGCTGAGTATGCAGCCACAACCAAGGCCAAACGGGCTGGAACAAAGGCGGGTAAGCAGTTTGTTAAACAGCCTGCGTCTGTGGCCAAAAAGACCGCGAGGTACAGATGAAAACGCCCGCATGGACTCGTAAAGAGGGTAAAAATCCAGCTGGAGGGCTTAACGCCAAAGGCAGAAAGTCCTATAATGAGTCTACAGGCGGGGATCTCAAACCTCCCGTCAAATCAGGCGACAACCCTCGAAGGGCCTCCTTCCTAGCGCGTATGGGCAATATGCCTGGGCCTGAGTACAAGAATGGCGAACCCACTCGTCTTCTTCTGTCCCTCCGAGCCTGGGGCGCATCGTCCAAAGCAGATGCAAAGTCGAAAGCTAAGGCAATCTCAGCGAGGAACAAAAAGTGAGGCCACTCTCGGTTGGTAGAAATCTAACTGCTGCTACAACTACAACGTTGTACACAGTGCCAACCGGCTATTACGCTAGGTGTGTCCTTCTGCACGCATCGAATAATGGAACCTCAAACAAGCACATAAGTTTTAGCTGGTATGACTCAAGTGCCGCTGAAACAATTCAGATCACGACTGAGTTCACGCTTTCTGCCAAATCAACGCTCGCTGAGATTGATGTCAACCAGTACTTTGTCCTGGAAGAGGGTGACTACATCACTACGATTTCAGAATCTGGTTCGACTATTTCTGTGATCGCTACGTTTGAAGAGATAGGATTGACACGGCAATGACCTACCTAGAACTCATCAATGATGTGTTGATCCGACTGCGTGAAACGACTGTTTCTACAGCGAATCAAACCACTTACTCCAGCCTGATTGGCAAGTTCGTCAATGATGCCAAGCGGCAGATTGAGGACGCCTTCGCGTGGAATGTGTTGGGCCAGACCGTGACGATCCCTACGGTGGCAGGCACCTACATCTACTCGATGACCGGTGCCGGGCAGAAGTTTCAGGTCATGGACGCGATCAACGTCACCTCCAACGTCGGGCTGCTAAACATCAGCTTCGTGGAGATGAACCGTTTCCAGAACTTCGTGCCTGCTATCGACGGCATCCCAGAGTACTACAGCTTCGATGGCGTGGATGGCAACGGAGACACCAAGGTTGTTCTCTACGCTCGTCCTGATAACGTCTATTCAATCCAGTTTGCGCTGACGGTTCCGCAGGCTACTTTGACCGCTGATGGAACGTCTGTGTTGGTTCCGGATGTGCTGGTTGTGCAGAATGCATATGCGAGGGCACTGATTGAGCGTGGTGAGGACGGGGGCTTCTCCTCTTCTGAGGCTTACCAGTTGTACAGATCGATGCTGTCTGACTACATCGCCCTGGAGGGCACTCGGTATCCAGAGAGCCAGGAGTTCATTGCGGTATGAGCCAAGCACTGCAAACAGCAAGTGTTTCAGCGCCGGGATTCTTTGGCCTAAACACTCAGGACTCTCCAACTAATCTGGAGTCTGGGTTTGCTTTGGTTGCGACAAATTGCATTATTGACCGCTATGGCCGAGTTGGATCTCGCAAGGGCTGGTCAAGGGTCAACTCATCGTCAGGGAACCTTGGTGCCAACAACATTGGCGTAATCCATGAGTTGGTGCAGACGGACGGCACTATCACGGTTCTTTTTGCTGGCAACAACAAGCTGTTTAAGCTAGATGGGTCTAATGCTGTTTCTGAATTGACCTATGGGGGGGGAGGGTCAGCGCCGACCATCACCGCCAGCAACTGGTCATGCGCTTCCTTGAACGGCATCACCTACTTCTTCCAGACGGGTCATGATCCTTTGATCTTCGATCCTGCTGTGTCTACAACGACCTATAGGCGCGTTACAGAGAAGACTGGCTACGTGGGTACTGTCCCTAGCGCCAACATCGCCCTATCGGCTTTTGGACGGCTCTGGACGGCTAATACAAGCACGGTCAAGAACACTGTTTACTTTTCGGATCTGTTGGCTGGGCATGTGTGGTCTACCGGGACTGCTGGCTCTCTCAATGTTGATAGGGTTTGGCCCAATGGCGCTGATGAGATTCAGGGTCTTGCTGCTCACAATGGATTCTTGATCATCTTCGGCAAGCGGCAGATCCTTGTCTATCAGGATGCGACTACGCCATCGACGATGCAGTTGAGCGATACGGTTGGCGGCATTGGATGTATTTCTAGGGACTCAATCCAGACCACTGGTAAGGACGTTCTGTTCTTGTCCAACTCTGGTCTGCGCTCGTTTGCCAGGACGATTGTTGAGAAGTCTGCTCCTCTTGGAGATCTGTCCAAGAATGTTCGCAATGACTTGATCCAGGTTGTTTCTACTGAAACTGCTGCAAACATCAAGTCTGTGTACTCAGAGTCAGAGGCCTTCTATCTGTTGACCCTGCCTACGAGCAAAGAGGTCTACTGCTTTGACACTAGGGTTCAATTGCAAGACGGCTCATTCAGGGTCACCACATGGAACAACATTGAGCCTACGGCCTTGCTGTCGAGGCGCAATGGAGATGTGTTGATCGGCAAGAATGGCTATGTTGGCAAGTACGGCACGTATCAAGATTACACATCAGCGTACCGATTCCAGTACTTCACCAACCATGCTGATCTTGGCAACGCAAATGTTACTTCTGTTCTCAAGAGATTACGTGCTGTTGTGATCGGTGGCACGAATCAGTATTTGACGATGAAGTGGGGATTTGACTTCTCTACGAACTATCAATCTGGGAACGCACTGATCCCTTCACAAGGTGTCTACGAGTATGGCATCGCCGAGTACAACATAGCAGAGTACTCTAATGGCGTGGCATTGCAGACTCTATCGCTGCCTGTGAATGGCAGTGGGAAGATGGTGCAGACTGGTTACGAGGCCAACATCAATGGCGCATCAATATCTATCCAGCGCATTGAGATCCAATTCAAAGATGGGAAGATATCATGAGTAATTACGTTCAGAGCACGAATTTCGCCACAAAGGACGCGCTGCCGTCGGGTGATCCGCTGAAGATCGTCAAGGGCACTGAGATCAACACAGAGTTTGCAAACATTGCAATTGCTGTTGCAACGAAAGCGGATACAGCATCTCCAACTCTTACATCTCCAACACTAGTAACGCCGAACATTGGGACTCCTTCTGCTGGCGTTCTGACGAACTGCACTGGTCTGCCGGTTTCTACTGGAGTGTCTGGACTCGGTACTGGTGTGGCTACAGCACTGGCTGTCAATGTTGGGAATGCTGGCGCTCCTGTTGTCAATGGTGGCGCTCTTGGCACCCCTAGTTCTGGCACTATGACTAATGCCACTGGCTTGCCGTTGACCACTGGTGTTACTGGAACTTTGCCGGTTGCCAATGGTGGTACCGGTGTAACTACATCAACTGGATCTGGTGCTAATGTTCTTGGCACTGGACCAACTATTACCGGCGCTGTGATGTCCTCTATGGCATCCAGCATACTTACATCTGGAACTGCTCAGGCCAGTACCTCTGGAACCAGCATCGACTTCACTGGCATCCCGTCGTGGGTGAAGCGGATCACGGTGATGTTCAATGGGGTGAGTACGAACGGGACAAGCGTTGTACAAGTACAAGTTGGTTCTACTTCTTTCAACACATCTGGGTATCTTTCAAGTTGTGGCGCTATTAATGGGGGAGCCGGTCAGGCAGGATCAACCACTGGCATTGCCGTGACAGGCGGATTACCTGCGGCAAATAATTTTAGCGGCATGGTTGTACTCTGTTTATTTTCTTCAAACCAGTGGGTTGCAAGCGGTAATTCACAATATAGCACTGCTGCCGGAGCAATATATATGTCTGCTGGTTATACACCGGCCCTCTCCGGCACCCTAGACAGCGTCCGCATTACCACCGTCAACGGCACTGACACCTTCGACGCCGGATCAATCAACATTTTGTACGAATGATTTTGCATCACTTCAGCGATGGTTTGTATGCCAAGGAAGCTCGGTTTCCTGCTGGTGTCGCCATCCTTAAGCACACGCATGACTTTAGTCATTTGTCAATTTTGGCCAAGGGTAAGGTGGCGGTGCTGATGGGCGAAGAGATCGAGATCATCAGCGCCCCGGCGTGTTTAGAGATTAAGGCTGGCCTGACGCACGGCGTCAAGGCCATAGACGATTGTGTTTGGTTTTGTATCCACGCCACTGACGAGAAAGACCCGTCAAAGGTGGACGACGTTTTGATTGGGGGTTGATATGCCTATAGGTTCAATTATTGGCGGCGGCTTATCGTTACTTGGTGGTTTGATGGGTGGCAGTTCTGCTCGCCGAGCCGCTGAAGCACAATCGCGAGCGGAAATCGAGGCAGCGCGCATCACTGCTGACGAGGCGCGGTTTCGTCCTATTGGCATCACGACACGGTTTGGTCAGTCGCAGTTCACTACGGGGCCTGACGGCCGCGTAAGTGGCGCAAGCTACGAGCTGACGCCTGAATTACGGGCGATGCAAGATCGCTTTATGGCCTTAACCGGCCAGGGGCTGTCGCAGGCCGAGGCAGCGCAAGAAGCGTTTGCTCCGCTATCTGCTGGAGCGCAGGGACTGTTTGGCCTGGGACAACAGTACCTCGCCCAGTCGCCCGAGCAAGCCGCGCAACAGTACATGGCTCGGCAGCAGGACTTGCTGGCCCCCAGCCGTGAGCGCCAGATGGCGCAGTTGCAAAACAGACTGTTTCAGACGGGTCGTGAAGGTCTTTCTATCGGGGCTACCGGCGAGCGCCCGAGCGGCGCTGCGGGCCTCGGGGCAACGACGCCGGAGATGGAGGCGTACTACAACGCCATCGCCCAGCAGGACGCGACGTTGGCCGCTCAAGCCCAGCAAGCAGGCATGGATCAAGCCCGATTTGGTGCGGGGCTGCTCAGCACGGCCGGCAACTTGCTCACGCAGGGTTATGCCGGTCAAGCGGGGGCGCTAGACCCGTATAAGGCGTACATGGCGGGGCTGACCGGCATAGAGGCCTTGGGCCAAGATCCTCTAAACATCGGCTCTGCTTTGGGCGGCCGTATTGCAAATCCTACCGGCGCGAATGCGCTACTGCAAGGTGGTATGGCTGCGGCGCAATCGCAAGCTAGGGCTGATGCTTTCAACCCGTTCGCCTCTTTTCTAGTAGGCGCATCGCAGAACCCCGCGCTCATGCGAGGTACGGCCAATTTGTTTGGTGGGCGTCCAGCCGTAAGTGGGTTTGGCTACGGCGGTTACGGTGCCGGCGTAAATCCGTTCAGCGGTGAGTACGTGGGGTCTTTGGAGTTCTAATATGGCTACAGACATCGTTGCATCTCTATTCGGCGTCACGCCGGAAATGTACCAGCAGCGTCAAATGGCGCAGGCTGATGAGCGGGCGCTGCAATACGCGCAGCTGACGCCTTTTCAACAAGCCAACTACGCCATCAGTCGTGGTGCTTATGGCCTTGCTGGCGCTCTGGGCGGTGCCTTGGGTGCTCAAGACCCGCAGTTGCAGTTGATCAGCCAGAGGAATGCTATTGCACGGCAGATTGATCCTACTAACCTAGAGTCTATGCGGACGGGCATCCGAGCGCTTGTCCAAGCTGGAGATCAGGTTGGTGCCATGCAGTTATCTCAGATTCTGCAACAGAGAGAGAATGATATTGCTTTGCGATCACAACGAGAGGCGGCAGCAGGCGCGTCTCTGGCGCAAGCTGCAAAAAGTCAAGCGGAAATCGATGAGATCAATCGTCAACAAAAGGCTTTTGCTCTATTGACTGGCGAAAGGCCGGCAGAAGCTGCTGTACCGGCTGCTGTA
>Ga0208644_1002431_pt1 | contig 14878 bp, 18 predicted proteins | sample VirMetDEL_Nov_18_FD_184517 | JGI IMG/M metagenome (GOLD analysis project Ga0208644, IMG submission 184517) | Aqueous microbial communities from the Delaware River and Bay under freshwater to marine salinity gradient to study organic matter... | ecosystem: Environmental > Aquatic > Marine >... | reverse complement strand
TTGCTTGTCCTCTAGTGGACCAGTGTACGCAGGGTAGTGAATTACTCGTGTTGTATTATATGGATCCTGATGCGCATCTACCAGTGTAGTACCGCAGTCTAGGATAGTATCAAACTTAGCAAGTATACGCAGAGTTAAATCATCTGCAATACGAACAGTTTCTAATGCTGTTTCCTTAAATCCTGTTACTTCCTTGGGCCACAACTCATCTGGCATACGAGTGTTGTTGTAGTTGAAACTTTCTTTCATGTCTTTAGGAGCAGTTGGGTCTACATTTTCTGCACCCATGACACTGTATCCTAGGTTGTTTTCTGCTTGATAAGAATACCGTTCTTTCATGTTTATAGGCAGTGAAAAAAATACCCTCATGGTCAAAAACCAGTCTTTCATGGTTTGTTGGTCTTGTTTGTTTAGTGTATTGGTAAAGACTGCGAAGCCCACTGTTGTGTAGGCTTCGCGAATCTCATCCAATACTGTCTCTGAGTTGAAATCAATAACTGGAATCATTACTTAGGTACCACTGCATCAATGCCTTCTACATAGTACATCATACTATTTAGATGTGCATCGTCAGCAACAACGCCGTCTGCAAGTTGCAGTTTGCCAGTGTTGTCTTTGATAGGACCTGTAAATGCAAAGTACTCGCCTTTAGAAATAGCATCTTTAATTGCTTGTGCTTTTGCTTGTACGTCTGCTGGCATATTTGTGAAAGGCGCCATTTGCACAGCATCTTCATTCATATGACCAAAGTAATCCTCAACTTTCCAGTTACCATCAATAACCTGTCCTACTTTCTTAATGTAGTAAGGACCCCAGTTGTCAATGGTTGCTGTAAGTTGTGCTTTAGGAGCAAACTTGATCTGATCACTTGCTTGACCAAATCCCAACTTGCCTTTTTGTTGTGCAGCCTGCAATGGAGCAGGGCTATCAGTGTGTTGTGCAACCATGTCACAACCTTCAGCCATCATCACGTTGGCAGCATCTGCTTCTTTACTAGGATCATACCAAGTGTTTACCCAAATGATGTCAATGTCAACTTTTGGATTTACACTCTTTGCACCCATGTAGTAGGTGTTAATTTCACGGATAACTTCCGGAATAGGATATGCACCAACATAACAAATCTTGTTTGTCTTTGTCATTAGTCCTGCAATAACGCCCTGTACATGACGAGCTTGGTATAGTCGCAAGCCATATGTGCTCATGTTGTCTGCACGTTTGTAACCTGTTGCATGCTCAAACTTTACATTTGGAAAGTCCTTTGCAACTTTAAGCATTGGTTCCATGTAACCAAAACTTGTAGCGAAGATAATGTCTGCACCATCTTTTGCCATCTGACGAATCACACGTTCCGAATCAGGACCATATGATACGCTCTCAGCATAGATTGTTTCAACTTTGTCTCCGTATGCTTCTTCTACTTGTTTGCGACCAATGTCATGACGATATGTCCATCCATGGTCACCGATAGGTCCGACGTAAACAAATCCAACCTTTACTTTGTCTGCTGCACTTGCACCCATTGCCATACCAAGTACGACTGCGGCTGCAACTACAATTGATTTAATAATATTCATTGATATATCCTTGTTATTATTACTTACGATGTAAGTCCAGTGTCACACAATGATGTCCTCCACCAAGTGTTCTACTGTGTGCAAATGGCAGTACATAACTATATATACCATTTGCTTTTAGAGCCTCCTCTAGACGAGGCGCATGATCTATGACCGCCAAATTGGGGCGAATCATAAAAAAGTTAAGCAGGATATAGTTGCTTGCAAAAGCCTCACCTGCGTATCGTTTTTGTGGTAAATCCTCGCTTCCGAGCCAGATAATTTCCCAATCTTTAAAACAGTGTGGAAGTGTTTTCTTTGTAACACGATCCTTATTTACTACAACAAGTCCATCATTAACTGGGCAGAAAGTGCTGTCAATGTGTACACCACCATAGGTTTTTGTTACTTCCACTGTGTGATTAGGAAACTGCTCCTGCAACCAATTGGCGCCTGCACGAGTTCCACTTACACTTTGTAGATATAGTAACGTTTGGCCCAGTCTACAAACATTAGCAGCGTCGAAGCGTATACGCTTGTTGCGCGGAGCAGTTATAACATGTTTTGCATTACTAAGCACAAAATTTATATAGTGACTTTCTTGCAATCTACAATCATATTGCATGTTACAATCCACTACAGTGTCACCAACTACTAACAGTCTATCACGTGGGCAGTAGTTATACATTCCGCCGGTTTGTGCAAAGTTGTGATACTTGGGCCTGTATACTTTAACGCCTTCTTGTTCCAGTGTTCTCACAAAGCGATCCAAGTCCATGTCTGCCTGTGCAGTGATATCTCCACGATATGCACCTGGCTGTGCAAAATGGCAGTCCTCAGGCTTGTTTGCACCAGCCGCACTTCCGACTACAACACTTTTTAATGGGGACCATTCGTTGTGACTACTTATTTTCATCTAGCAAGCAAACTCTTGTTGCAGTTTAATGTTGTCAAAAAACTCTTTCTTTGTGCCTGCATCTGTGCCGAACGCACCTTCTAGCACTGTGGTTTGTGTTAGACTACTGTGTGCCATAATGCCTCTGTTTTCACAACAACCGTGTGTTGCTTGAATGTACACACCTACATCACGTGAGCCTGTTGCTTTCATGATCTCACGAGCAATATCGTTGCACAATTCTTCTTGTAGTGTGCCGCGTCTTGCACACCACTGTGCAATGCGTGTATACTTGCTCAATCCAATAAGTTTTTCTGCAGCAATGATACCAATGTATGCTACACCAGTCACTGGCTGGTGATGATGCGAACACATGCTTTTTAGTTCACTGCGCACCACAAGCATACCCTTGTATCCATCATCAACGTGATTAGGAAATGCAGTTGCATTAGGCATTGGGTCATAACGACCTGCCATTAATTCATTGATGTACATCTTAGCAAGACGTCTGCCTGTGTCGTTGCTGTTAGGATCATTTGCACGATCAATAATTAAACTGTCCAGCACATCTTCAAACTTAGTTGTTAGTTCTTCTATGAGTGCCTGTTTGTCGCCTTCGTGCAGATAACTTGAGATGTTATCGCCTGCCCAATAGCGTCCGCCAGCACTGCGGATTCTTGCTGTAATTTGTTGTGAAATTGTCATATTATTTCTCCGATGTTAAGGCAGTGGATTGCCATTGTTATTATTGTAGATGTATTTAGACTAAATGTCAAATTTTAATTTGCTGCAATTGGGATATTCTACTAGTTGCGATTCTTTGGTCTTTAGAGTACCATTGCCCATTAACCACATGCCTCTTGCTGCATCTTCTAATCGCATATTGTAATGGTATCCGACACTAAATTTCACTTGGTCTTGCCAAGGACTAATAGATAAGTCTCTGCCATCATATGCCATCTGTTTAAGTGCAGTATATTCGTGCTGTTTGTTTGTGAGAATAGCACCGCCATGCCCAATCTCGAGACGCTTACTATGTCCAAAACTCAAACACTGCAGTTGATTGTTGCGATACATGCCTTGATCAAAAGCTCTTGCACTGTCCCATATAGTTGTTCTTCCTAGTTGATATTCGTATTCCCAAGGGCTATTATCCCATTGAAATTGTGTTTTAGTTTTATACAGCACCATTGGCACACTAAGATATGTATGACTGGCACAACTTGCATATCCTACTTTTTTGTAGCGTATACACAGTTCAATAGCGTGTGTGCAACTGTCAGTCAGCACAACATAAGGTGCTCCTGTATACTCACTGAGCATTGTTTCAAATTTAATTAATGTATCGTAATTAAGCACGATGACCTGTCAACTGAAGTGTGTAGCGTTTGTCAAGTCCAATGTTTGCAGCCAAGTGTGGTGTATCGCTTTCCCAAAATGTGTAGTCACCTGCACGCCAATCTGTAATAGGTCTGTCTTCAATTTCAGCAATGTGTCCAGGCTTCCAATCTTCAAGATACACAACCACACGAACACAATCCTTTAGTCTCACACCAAACAGTTCTCTGTATTTTTTATATGTGTCTTTATGTGAAGGAAGAATTACACCTGTGCCCATGCGATAGTAACTTGTACCAACATCTTTAACACTGTAAGTATCTTCAAACCATTTAACAATACTGTCATTCCATGCAGGCTGTGGTTTACGCATATCGCACAAAAAGCCAGTGTAGTGCGATACAGGATGCACATATCCTTGTCGCTTCCACTTCATTATGTCACCAGGGTTATTAAAACTTTCAAGAGTATAGTTTAGTTGTGTATAACTCTGTTTACTCCAAAAAGGTTCAATATGACCTTTATGCCACCGATCGTGTGTTTCCGTAATGGATGACTTTATATCTGTCATCTTTGTATTTCCTCCAAGGATCAACTACAATACTGCCTTCACTTAGTAAGCAATATAGGTCTTGTGTTTGTTCACTCATATATTTGTATGTGATGTTTGCATTGTGTGCAAGCAATGCCACTGCAGTAAATGGACCACGCTGCGGATGTGTATGCGGATCTACCAGTATAGGATGGTAACCCAACTGTTCACAGTAGTGTGCAATTAGCAAACTGTAACTACCATCTTTGTATGGTACATTGGGTTTGTATGCTACACCATGTATTAAAATAGGTAAGTCATGTTCTTTTGCTTGTTCTACCAAAAACTCTGCTAGATTCCGTGCTTGTATCTCACGGGCATTCATAATAGCATCAAAAATGTCGTAACCTAAATCAAGTTCCTGTGCCATGAAACGTAGGGCAATATTGTCACGCGGATGGCAAGCACCGCCATCACCCATCCCAGCAGTCATATACTGTGATCCCATGATCCGTTTAGTTGACTCCGCTAGTGCCGTAGTAACCACGTCAACATTAATATTGCCCTGCTTCATTGCAACATCCTGTATCATATTTGCCAGTCCAATCTTTGTACTAATAAATGTGTTGTAAAACACTTTGATACATTCGCACTCATCCCAAGTACCTACTACATACCTAGGATCATTCTGCATCACAGTTTTATACAAGTCAACAAGTTCTTTAGCATCACCTGTTTCGTCGCCATCCTTTGTGCCAATCATAATCATTTCTGGATTAACCATATCCCAAGCAACACTGCCCATAGCAATAAGATATGGGTTATATACAAATCGTGTATTAGTTACTAAAGGTTCTAGTTCTCTGCGAACTGTGCCTGGCAATACTGTACTAATAAGCACAACCATTTGCGCAGGATTCATTACACTATCGCACTCACGCAATACTGATTTTACAATGTCGTAACTGAAGTCTTTGGGTTCTAAATGTGCAGTAGGAGCACGACCATCATAACTAGGATCATGCGGAGTAGGAACAGCAACAAAAACAATCTTTGCAAACTTAACTGCTTCTGCAATAGTGTCTTTGATGTCTATTAGATCACTGGTAACTTTAGCAACATCGTAGCCTGTTACTGTATGTCCTGCTTTTGCTATCTCTTCAGCACAAGGCATACCTAGTTTGCCACATCCAATAAATGCAATGTTCATTTGTTATACCATTTGTATGCAGTACTGATGATACTGTCTAGGTTGTGTTTTGGCTTCCAATTTAAGGTTATGTTGGCTGCAACAGTTTCTGCTACAAGTGTACTAGGATCTCCTGGTCGAGGATCGCCATATTTAAGATCTACTTTTAATGGGGTTACGCGATTGATACTGTCAATGATCTCGAGATTGCTGTAGCCACGTTTGCCACCTAAATTGAAAATTCGTGCACCGCTGGTTGTTTCTAGCAGTTCAATACTATTTAGCACACCACGAGCAACATCTTCAACGTGTACATAATCACGCACACAGGTTCCATCTGGTGTGTCAAAGTCTTTGCCAAACAGTGTGAAGTCTTTGCCGGCCATGGTGCGTTCTATGGCTTTGGCAATAATGTGAGTGGCATTGGGTTCTTGACCAAACTCACCTTCGGGATCAGCACCTGCTACATTAAAGAAGCGTAGACTAATACTGCGTAAGTCATATGCATGTGCATAGTCATTGAGTATGATCTCCATCATGCGTTTGCTCCAACCATATGGATTGCAAGGTTGGTGCCAACTGTTTTCTGCACACACATCTTCTTCGGGTTCGCCATAACAGGCTGCACTACTGGCAAACACAAACTTTTTAATGTTATGCAACTGCATTTGTTCAAGCAAACTAATAGTACCAGACACGTTATTTTTGTAGTATTTTGCAGGGTCAGTTACGCTAGGCCCAACAAGACTGGTTGCGCCAATGTGGCACACCACCTCTACACCTGTAAACATTTGGCTATACACATTGGAGTAATCTGTATATTGACGTGCATCACAGTAATCATGGTCTATTGGTCTACAATCAATGCCCACAACCTCATATCCATTTTGCTTTAACATTTTACACAAATGAGAACCGATGTATCCACCGGCTCCTGTAACCATCACTCTCATGCGTATTTTCCTTCTGCAACCCAGTCTCTGTATCTGTTGCCACTGCGCTTCCAGTGCTCGCCATTGCCTTGCATGATGTCTAACATGCGATCAATTGTACCGTTAGTCCAATCACTGATCTTGCCCATGTTTGGACTTGGTGCATCCAAGTGAGCAAGGATCATACCTGCAGCACTTTCCATACTCCATGGAGTATAAAGTCTTGTGTGATCATTAGCAAATGTTTCAGGGAAACTGCGATAGGCAGGATAAACTACATTACACCCTAGTGCGTCTGCTTCACTCACTGTGTTTGACACCCAATCCTGTAGCGCACAGTTAAACAGTACCCTACTGTCATTTAGAATATTGTAGTAATCATTCTTTTGCAAATCCTTGTACACCACAAGATTACCAGCACGTTGCATTTCTTCTGCACGTTCTAAATAACGTGGATTGTTACTGCGCAAAGGACCACCACTGAGTACTGCAAACTCAACATTAGGACGCACTTGCTTAACCATTTCAATTACATCCATAAAGAAGTCTGGTTGTTTCTCTTGATCAAAACGTGCTGCAAACACCACACGCTCTGCTCGTTCTGCAAATGGTTTGATGTTGTTGTTGATACGACCTTGTACTTCTGCTTTGCCAAAACTAAGTCCACTGATGTTGTAGATTGGTGCAGTCCAGTTTGCAATACGCATGTGTGCAACCATTTCTTCATTGGTTGCTAGTATGTGTACGTTTGGAATCTCGTTGCACATCTGTTCATACAAACTCATCCACTTGCTCATACCCCATACATGCACAAAGTCATCTGGATCAACTGCTTGTGCTAGACAACGCAAGTAGATTGTAGGACGTTGTTCTTCTGGAATTTGACACATGATGTATGGCAAACTTTCAATACCTGGTTGGAACATGTCCTCAAAGAACACTGCATCTTCACCTGTACATTCACCATTGCGCATCATTTGCACAAGATTCATTAACTGGCTCATACCAAAGTATGAACGTCCGTGTGCATCAAGCACTTGTCCAACACTGATGCTTTTGGTGTTGTCAATAGTTGTACCAGGTACAACAACATAATCAATACCACGTTGCTTAAACGCTGCTTCACTCCAGTCTTGTAACTGTAGTGTATAGCGTCCTTCATAAGGCTCAAGCCCCATATAAAATAGTTTACGCATAGTTTCTCCTAACGTAAAAAGATGTTACGGCCATTACGCTTTGCATCACGCATCCAGTTGTTGCTGATGCGGGTACCACTTTTAAATGCACTGTAAGTGGCATAGTTTGGATCGTCCATGTTGTACAGTGCCGCTGGATCGTATGCATGTCCAAACACTTTACAAAAACGTAAGTAGTCATCTAAGTCGCTGTACACTTTTTCATATGCTTGGCGATTATAGTTGATGTTCATTGCTTTTCCCTTATTTTTTAATGTTATATTCAACAACGGCGCCGTTTTCGTTGTCTTCGCTAACTTCGATAGTAACCTCACGGCCAGGATACTTTTGGTCAATGTGTGCAAACATTTCGTCTGCAATCATCTCACAACTCTTGTAGTCTAATGTCATTACATCTTCACTGAATAATCTTTGCAACCAACGTGAGAACTGAATAAATTCAATTTCTCTATCATCATGATATACTTCAATGCTCACACGAAAGTGAAACATGTGTCTATGCGGATAACCCAAGAAACTTACATCATCCCATTCGCCTGTTGCTAACTTTGGATCATCCAATGCTGCAGGATATTTGTGAATACCTTCCTTTTGAAATGTGACCCAAATTTTTCGTTTGCTTGTGGATTGTGTGTCTGTTGCACTGCAGCCTGCCTCATCATTTCCAGTGTTGCGTTATCAATTTCTTCTGTCATTTTACCAATCCCATACTTGTGCGTAGTAACCTTTACCATTGGTGTCTCCACCATCGTTATAGATTTCGTTGTCCTTGTAACCAACTAGTTCTAATACATTGTCGCTTTGAGGTACTTGTGTAGTATAAAACTCTAATGCACCAATGTCAAGATCTTCTCCGTCTGTTTCAATTGGATAATCACCAAATGTGCCTTTTTCGGCACTCATACCAAAAAATACATAGCAAGTAGGAATATCGCCATTGTCTAGTGGCTTTGGTTCACCTTCCTCGCCATCTGGATCATCTTCATCATAAAATCCATTTGGGTACAACACTTCGTCAAGATCAATAACATTTTCAGTTAGTTTAGGCTTGTACTGTTCTTTAAACTCGTCCCATGTCATGGTCTCTACAGTGTTAGCAACGTGTTTTGCGCTAAACTCTGCACTGTCGTATTCATCTATAGTAATATAAGCATTGCTTGCATCGGCGCCATTTACATGCTCTAGATCATCTAGTTCATACCATTGTCCTAAAAAGCGTGGATCCTCATCATCAAAAATTGGATTCTCATCATTTTCTTCATATGGATCCCACATAGCATGTGCAACAATTTGCTCTTCTTCAAAAGGTTCCCAAAAGTCATACTGTTCTTCAGTGAGACGTCCTAACACAATCTCACCGCCATAACCATGAATAGTAACCTTAAAGTATCTTTTAGCCATTGTCTTCTCTCCATTGGCGTTCGCGCATATAATCCTCATGTCTCAGTCCTTTGATGCGCTGTTCGAACTGAGCATCACTTTCTAATACTTTGTCTTGTGTGTATTTAGACCACGGCGTAAACACATTTGTATTTTGTAAATCATGTATGCGATGTGTCCACACACCTGGATTGGTTGCAGCAAAATCTTTGTCATCAACTTTGATACAAGCATTATAGTTAAATTGTTTGATGTAAGGAACTTTCACACTGATCATACTGATAAAGTTATCGTATTCATCATAACCACCTTCAAGCACCCACTCGCAGTGAATTACATCAAAGTCAAGTGTGACCATAAAGTCTTTGTGTTTAATAATCTTTTTAACAAGGATATCCCAGTCATCACTGGGTTCAAAACTCTGATTAGCACCCAAGTAAATGTGTACACATTCATGCTTGTGTGCCAGTCTGATGATTTCATCTGCATCTTGGATGCCCACAACAAAAAGTGTACGCATACTGTATGCAGGTGTAAACTCAATTTCGCTGCCTACAAAAAAGACAACACCATCATGTCCATCACGTTGCATCAGTGTGTACTCTTGATGTCAAAAATGTGGTGTACCTCTGGGCTAGATGCAAACTGGTTGTTTACACTTCTCAAATCTTCAAGTTCATCACGAACACTAAGTTTAAGTTTTTTTAATTCTTTTAGTTTTTCATCTTTGTCACTGTCAAACTGTTGCTTGAGTTCGCCTTCTAGTTTGTCTGTGCTTCTGCTCAATCTAGTATGTCTGTCTTCTAAATACAGGATACGATCTTCTAAGTCCATTTCACACCTCTGTGAATAAGTTGTTAAATTGTGTGGTAGCGTTTTGGGTTTTTTTGCCCTTAAAGCCTCTTGTTCCTATAATGTCCATAAAGTATATACTACTCTGGGCTATGATGTCAAGTGATTTCTCCTTGGTTGGAGCACTAAAAATGTCATTGACAATGTCACGGAAACGTGCTGTGTTGCTCCACAACATACCAGGCATTACACCTTGATCATACTGTCTGTTTGCTTCTTGTACTGCATTGATGTGTGTCCAAACGTTATGACCCATCAGCAGTGCATAACTAAAACTGTCCCAACTAGTCTTACCTTCTTTGCCAATCTTGTTTAACATGCCAGGTCCATAATGGCAAATGTCCATCATGCGCATGTGTTCGCTGATTGGACTGTCTTCCCATATGGTGTGGATACCATCTGCAATACAACCATCTCCGTACAATCTTGTGTCATTGAAATACTTTTTGTCATCAGCAGTTGGTGACATACGATATACCCACTTTTGATCATGTTCGGTGACCACATTGGTGTACACTTGTCCGTTTGCTGTGGCAAGGAAAGGACTTGCACAGTCAAAACTGATTGTGAGTGTTGGGTTGTAGTTTGCCCGCACTGCACGTTGTACATCTGTGAGCAGTGTTGCCCACTCTAGTTTTGATGTACCCAAGAAGTGCATCCAGTCGTGCTTGCCGCTTTGTAGCAATCCATCATAGTGCAGGTGTACAATACGTTCTAGTATAAGATGGATGTCACACATGTTTTGTCCACCCATACCCCAACCATCAAAGTGATTGTCTGGGTACACTGTATCGTCGGCATAGTGTTTTACTTCATCATACCATGCATGTGCATTTTGATGATTGTCACCTTGCAACACATTCAAAAACTTTGTACCACCGTTGTGCTTGCCCAATCTGTTGGCAATAAAGTATTCATTGTTGAACTTGGTTGCTTCTACTGCTTCATGCACTTGTGTGATGCAACTGTTGCGACTGGCCTTTTCGTCATGCACAACCCAACTGGGTATGTCCAAGCCCATGCTGTAATCAAAGTAACTGTCCAACCAAGTCAGCACTTGTTTGCGTTTTTTATCTGCATTAGGGCAACCACTGTTTGCACGCCAATCGCCTTCCCACACACCTTTTGCAATTTGAAACCCACCACTGTCGCCTACCAGTATGTTGCCATCTCGGTTCATTTTTTCAGTGTCACGAACCATATCATCTTTTGGACTGTGACGTGTTGTATCAAGATCAGCATGTCCTGCACTATACAATGTCCACTTGTATTCAAATACACCTTTGTCACTGAGCCAGTTCATTGCTTCCAGTGCTGTGCCTTGCAAGTGTGCAGGTATGCGATTTTGATCTACATATTGATCAAAGCGTTGCTTGCCAACATAGGTGCCATAGAAACTGCTCAATGCTGGCAAGAACACTGCGTAATCATTTTGTTTTTGTGTTAAATTATCGGACATTTAAATTCCTGTATGTGTCTGCATCATACTGTTCGTAGTAGTGTTTGATCTTATTTAGATCAATTGAATCCTGTATTAAAATTTTCCAACGTTTACGATCTGCATTCACAGGATCTTCGGTGTAGTTAATTGGATCTAACAAATACTTTTTTATTGGACGCAAGTAACCTGTATACTGTTCGAGCCAATTCCATGTTGCATCTGGTGTGCTACTATCAAAGTATACATAAGTAGGCTTGTGAAAGCAAGTATAAAAATAATTTTGACATTCTGTGTGATCATCAAAAACCACACGATCTTCAAACAATCGTGCGGCTGTTGACATGTCTAGCACTGCATCGTTGTGATACAAATAACAGTATTCTGCAATGCCTGCTACCCAACGTTCAACTGGATCACGCAATTGTACCAACAATGTTTGTGCAGGCGTGTGTGCATTGTAATGCAAGGTCCAACCCAATTGTTGCAACCATACTTCCCAGTATGAACTGCTGTTTTTGGGTATTTGGACCATTGCATACTTTTCACAAGGACTCAGCAAATGCTGTCCTCTAGGATGGCCTTTGTGTTGCCATCTATTTTCCATTATTTGCTTTGTGCAGGAAGCAAGTAACGATAAACAGCAAGTCCACTGTCTACAGTGATCTCGCCCACACCATCATCACTGAACTTGATGCGTGTGTCGCCTGACAGGCCGAGGATCTTTGACACCTGTTCAACAGGCCATGCCCAACCACGTTTGAGTTCACCACCTACATCATGTTGAAACACAAAGTTACCTGCGTGTGTGCTTTGATCGCCAAAGTAAAATTTAAGATCTGTGCCTTCTGTTTTTGCAACAAATGTTGTTTCATCACTGTTGGCACTGATCATGAACTTAAAGCGTTGTACACTTGCAACACTGGGTTCAAAGTCTACACTCCATGGCACAGTTTTCATTGTAACACTTTTGAGTTTGTCGTTTACAATCTCACTGGCCATAAAGCGATAGTCATTCACAAAGTCACCACTTGCGTTTTCGAAGTGAATGCCAACAGGCACAGTTGTGCCATTGCGCTCTTGTGTGTTAATGCTCATCTTAGCATTTTCTGCATACTCTGGAATCTTGAGAATGATGCTGAGTTTGTCTAAGTTGGGCATGCCAAATGTGCCAATAAAGTCTGCTACAGGAGCATGTGTTTCTGCTTGCAGGATAACACTGCGATCCTCTGCAAGTCCTTCAATTTTTGTTGATTTGTCATCACCTGTGACTTTGACTAGGTCAATAAAGCCAAGGTTGTGCGTATGCTGAACAATGTCAAGTAGATAATCTTTCATTGATAAGTCCTTTTGTTATGATGTTTATATTATATTTAGAAAATGTGCAGAAGTCAATAAAATTATTTTGCTTTAATATTTTCTACCATAGGTGCACTGGTTTTAATGCTGTGCAATTGTCCTGGCTTTTGCAATATAGCATAGTTCCATACACCATTGTTTGTGGTTTCTGTTTTTACAACATCCCAGCCTATGCTAAATGCCTTGCCTAGTGTAAGTTCTTTGGTGCTGTAAAAGCGTAAACCTTCTAGTGTGTGCTCCAAACTGGCTCTTTGATCGCAATCATTGAATGTAACAATCATTTGTCCACCGGGCAGTGTGTGTTTGTAAACCTGTTGCAATACATCGCCTTGATCATCTAGTGGCATGTATTCAAATTGATTTACACACACTGTTAAACCTAAATGTTGTGGTAAATCCTTTATACGATTGTATATTCTTAATCTCTGTTTGACATAGAAATCGTTTAATTTTTTCCGTACCCTTTTTACACAAACATCATTTTTGCTAACAATGTACAAAGGTTCACTGCCAACCATGTTCACAACAAATTGTGCATCTATAGGATCGATTACACATCCTGCAAATCGCCAATCACTAATTTTGTATATAACACCACAAACTAATTCTACAAATTCACTGCTGATGTTGTTATTTCTAATATCTAGTGTTGTTTGATCAACTACTTGGGTGTTGTACCTATTATAATCATACTGTAGTATTCCACGTTCTTTGATGTGAATTACTTCATTGATTTGCTGTTTAACATATTTGCTTGTGTCTGAGTATTGGAGTAGCAAATTTTGTATTTGTAGATTTAGATCAATCAGTTTGTCAAAATTATCACTGTGTCTAAACAGTTTCCTATAATGCTCAATAAGATCATGTTCTGATTTGAATTGTTCTATAGTGTGTGCAGTATGTTCACCTTGGCCAGAAAACCTTGTTTTGATAAGACTAAGTTGATTAATTTTATCTGCCAAGTTCATTGATACCACTCCTACTGGCAGTATTTATATGTGCATATTACTCAAAACTAAAAAGACTATCAAATGTGCTTGCTGTGTCTGTGTTTGCTTTTAAATCCCAATCCAGCACACCCAACAGATTACTAATCTTTTGATCAACAATAGTTGCTTCCATCAAGCTGTCATCAAATGGCAGTTCTTTAAACCAATCAGGCAAGTGTGTGGCATCTGTTGGATAGCCTATGCTGGTCCAGCCCAACGGATTGGCTTTGAGTTTGCACACAATAGTTTTCATACCATCAATGATAGGCTCACTGTACTTGTCACTGTTCATGCGTTTGAGTGTGTTCCAGTTCATGCCTGCTCTCACATGTCCAGGCATGTTTGCCTTGCCTTCACGTTCTTCACGTTTGCTGTACATGGTGAGATTGTTAACACGTTTGGGTGTGCCTTTTTCCCAACCTGGACGTTCATGAAACTCTATCTTAAATGCTTTGATGCGCTCGATAACATGTTCTCTTTTTGCACCTGTTAGCACTTCCAACAGCAACTCGCTCATAAAGTCCTGCATAACCTTAGGAGTATCACTGCGCTTGAGATCCAAGCCCATTGCTTTTACCTTGCCTGGCTTGCCATCTGTGTCTGTGCGAAAACCTTCATTGTCTATGACTAATGCTGCATAACGTTTCTTAGTGATGTACAGTCCTTTTGTGGCCACAATCTCACGACCACTGGCAATGATCTCTCCCAAGTGTCTTGGGCAGTGATGCGCACGTTCCATAAATGCAGGATACGTTTCGTTAACTGCTTCACCAAGTTGATCATACAGTGCAATACATTCATCCTTGCCCCACTTCATTTGACCACTTTCGACCTGTTCTTTGATCACAGGCCATGCACTGAAGTATACACTGTCTGTGTCTCCATATATAACACACTTGCCAACATGATCATATTCTTCTGTGAGCAGTTCGTTACACTTGGCACTCATGTGTTTGGCAATGCTGCGTCCTGTTAGTGTTGTGCTTTGCCCAATGCGTTTGTCAAAGAATCTACAGCCTGGATTAAGAATAGCACCATACAAACTGTTCAAGTTAATCTTTTTAACCAACTGTCGCTTGTCCCAATACACAAATTGATCATTGTCTACACCTTGTGCATCTTTTGCGTTCTTTTGTAGCACCTTGCGTTCTGCATACCATTGTTCTAGCAGTCCTGGTATGATGCCTTTTTTCTCATATGTAAAGATTGTGCCGTTTGCACT
>Ga0208644_1002429_pt1 | contig 14886 bp, 17 predicted proteins | sample VirMetDEL_Nov_18_FD_184517 | JGI IMG/M metagenome (GOLD analysis project Ga0208644, IMG submission 184517) | Aqueous microbial communities from the Delaware River and Bay under freshwater to marine salinity gradient to study organic matter... | ecosystem: Environmental > Aquatic > Marine >... | reverse complement strand
ACCCCAAGCCAGAACTCCAGATTGGCGCGGCCCTTCTCGCGCTTGTGGAGGTTCGGGTAGGAGAAATCGCATCCGTATAGCTTGATTTCCTTCACGCCACAGGCAATTGCCAGCGTAAGCGCATAGGTGACGGTACTGGTATGGTACAGCGTACCGCAGCGGTTCAAGACCCACTCTAGCGGGTACTCTACCGTGGCGGGGTAGTCGGGGTATGCGCGGCTAGTGTAGATGGGCCGTGTGGTCTTCTTCATCCAGTCCAGCATATGTCCGACACCTTCGTGCCCAGCCTTCGCACGGGCCTTCTGAATAGCGATGTCATCCTGATGGAAGAGCCGGTCCCATTGGATCAGCCCCCCGATAGCGTTGATCGCCCACACTTCGTCGGCAACCTTGCCACCCCACCGCTGGATGGTGTCGTAAAAGTACGTCTCCCGGCTCTTACCCATTGCCACAATAGCGACGGAGTTCGGCACGGGACCACCAAGGATTTGCTCAGGCGTCATCTGGCCGTCATCTGACATTTCCCACAAATCGTCCCGTGAGCAAACGGCGATCAGGGTCCTGCCGTCCAGCAAATTACCCTTTACAGGAGAAGTGGCGTCCTCTTGGCCCCAGAACTCTTCCACAATCCACCCGTTATTGTTGAGCAGTTTTGTAAAGTCGTCTGGGGTCCAATGGCGATGGTGGTGCTTGTAACCGCGAAACGGAAACCCAATCTCGTTGGGGACAGAGCAGATAAGCCTGTCAGACAGAGAGCGAAAGTTGCGTAGCGCGGTTCCCGGGTCCACCAGATGCTCTAGTGCTTCAAAGCAAATGACCGCATCAGCAGCGGCATTCGATCCTTCAACTTCGTAGAGGTCAGCTTGGGTGTAAGTGATGCAAGGATTATGGTTCCAGTTCTGCTTTGCGTATTCAATGGTTTCCTTGTCTTTGTCAAAGGCCAGAACCTGACAACCAGCGCTGGCTAGAATTGTTGAGCCGTACCCCACCCCACAAGCGGCATCTACGACACGCTTGCCGGTGAGCCTATTTGCGGCCCACTCGTAGCGTTCGCGGTGATCGGCCCGGATGCTTTCAAGCCGATTTGCCACCTGTCTCTCAGTTGCGTCAATCACCCGGTCTCCTTGTCTCCCGTTTCTTCACTAAAATCGTTTTGCTGGTGAGCAGAGCCGCCAGACTGATTTGTCGTAGTGTTGTGAGAGAAATACTTCCACAGGTACCACAAAAAACACATCATAATAAATAGCGCAATTACAATAGCAAAAAGATACACGTTTTTTTCCTTGTGTTAAAGTCTGCTTAAATAAAATAGATTTGCAACAAGACTCAAACGGCTACAGCACTAAGATTTCCTGCATTATCAACAACAATTTTGTATTGTGTTCCGTTTGGCGAAGTTAGCACAAGACTGCGGCCAGAACCAATTACAATATTCCTGTCAGTTTTTTCGGACTTAAGGTCCTCTGCTTCGATAATGCGAAACGCCTCACGGATAGTCCGGTCCTGTACGTTCGGCAGCTTCATCGCTCACCACCGGCCTTAAATTCAACCCGTGGCGTCCCCCACCGCCAGTCGCTGGTACGCACCTGTGTGACCTTGAGCGACATCTGTCGTGCGTTCAGCCGGATGCTTGTCGGTTCGCGCATCTGGTAGGGGCCGTAGATCTGCTGAGTGCCGTTGGGGAACCTCCGGGTGAGTACCTCCACCTCAAGGTCGCCCTGCGTCTTCTCGTCTGGGATCAACTTAGTGACGTAAGCTGTGTTGCCAGCGTTAATCTCAATTGGGCCGCTAGTTGCATACGGGGTGAGGGTTCCGTGGGCGACACCCGTTATTTCGTGTTCGTAAAGCTTGCCGTCTGAGTGGACCATCAGCGGGTAACGGATTACGCCACGGTCACAGGCGGTGTAGGCGGGCATCGCACCACACGACCAATGGTTTTCGGCGTAATTCCACGTAACGTAGCGGTCTGGTTCGGCGGATCCGGCAGACGGGTAGTGCCACCAGATCTCGTTATACTGCGAGTTCACCCACGCAAAAACCTTGGATTGGTTTTCTTCGTTGAAGTCGCCAAACACAAAATCTTCAACATCGCAGGGGATCTGTTTTACGAATCCGTCGAAAACCCAAAATCCGCGAGGACCCATCCAAGCCACAAAGGAATCAGCAGCCGCTGCGGCACGGCGGGACACAATTCCATTAGAAGAACCCACCCGCTCAAATGAGTAGACAAGTGGCGCTCCAATATAGGTGGCGGCAAATACATCCGTGGTGGTAAAGATTAGGGTCTGTCCCCTCGTCTTTACGGCTTGCATGATCGGGCCACCGGACTCAAACCGGAAGGATCCCGCCTGATTCGTCGATGCGGGAGTCCATAGCGTGTTGTTCTCCTGATCGCACCACGCAAGCTTGCGGCCATCGCCGTCCGCACCAAGCGCCATCAGGAACCGCTCCTGCGTCACGACAACCCCCGTGCAGTCCGTGGGTGCGTTAGCGACAACAGCGGCAGGGGTGGCGTTATCTAACTGCCACTCATAGATCTTTCCGTCGCCCGGAAGGCAAGCGACAAGGTACTGGCCCCAATGGTCAAGCGACCACGTTGCGGCAAAGCCTACCGAAGACGATGCGTCCCTGACCGTGCCATACGTCCCCTCGTCGTAATTAAGCCACCCGTAGCCACCAGCGGCTATCGCCTGATCCTGCCCGACAATGCCGGTTGGCGTAATATCCGTAAATACGTTATCCACTCCAACCACGTAAAGCTTCGTATCCCCGACGCCAACAAGACCGATGGCCGTCCAAATGCCCAAGGACGACCCTCTCCATGTCAGGATACCTCTGGCGTATCCCGCGAGCGTTGTGGCCCCCCTTTGTTGCCATCCGCCCACGGGTTTCATTTCTCCGTTTTCCCAGCGCACCAGAGACGCATCATACCACCGTCCGCGAGACTGGTACTCCGTCCCGTTACGGAACAGGCCGGGTGGGATATCTAGCGGGGCGTATGGCATTAGTTCTTCAGTAGGCCAAGGTTTAGCAGAATAACGCGAAGCTCAATAATGGCGTTTTCGATGTCGGTATAATCCGTCGCGTAGGTCCCGCTAAGTGATATTACGGCGTCCGTAGACTGCTGCTGTGCTACTGGGGTTGCCCCATAAAAGCCGACCGTCGCCGTAGAATCAGAATGAACCAAGTTTTTGCTCAACGTTGCGCTACCAAGCACCGTTAGCGGTACAGCGGCACCACCGATCTGCACAGAAGCGGCATCCGTATCGACACCAAGCTTGACGACGTTGCTTCCGTCTACGGAAAGGGCGTCAATGTCTGCGGTGCCACCCGCATTGCGGAAAGCAACGGCAGCGGCGTTAGCCATGCGAACTGCACCAGCAGACGCAGCAGAAGACCCGATGGTGACGCTGGTAAACGAAGCGGTAGATGCCGTGGTGCCACCAATTGCAACATTGTCAATTGTGCCGCCGTCAATGTTGAGCGACACGGCAGCGCCAGCCGCAAACACATCGTCAAGCGACTGAAACGCATCGTTTAGAATTGTCCCCCAAGTGTTGGAGGAGCCGCCAACCTGTGGCAGCGTGATGTTCAAGTTTGTCGTGGGGTTCGCCATGTTATCCTCCGAATGCCTTGGCTCGCATTACGGGGCGCTGACCGGCCCTCGCGTTGCGGTCAGTTGTGCGGACCTTCTCCACAGCATCTTCATACAACGCCTTGTGGAACTGCGAACGGCTCTCGTCCATCGCCCATGCGTAGGCGTGGTGCAAGCAACCATGTAGATAGATGTCTGGATGGTTGGTAATGATCCAGTTTGTCGTGTTCGTGGCGGTTAGCGCGGCCACACGCGCAAAATACAGCCGCTCCAGCGTGTATGATTCGGCTGGAGATGGAAGCAGTTCAACGTTGTCCTCTACCACGCTGTAATAGATCGGCTCACCAGACTCAGAGTGTTCTTTCCGCAAGCTTGACATCATCTGCGGTGTTAGGAACCGAAGCTCTTTGTCCGGTGTCGTGGAGGTGATCGTCAGGCGATCCATCTCCAAATAGTCCGAAGGCAAAGCGGTATACTGGGAACTGGCCGCGAAAGTGTCCCTCGTCAACATATCCTTGACACGAAGGCGGCGATTCAGGTCCGCTTCTACCAAAGCAATAAAAGCGTCGGTATTTTGGCCGATGTCTTCGCGTTGAGTCCAATCTTGAATTGACTCTCGGAGATCTGGATAATTACTCAGAGACAATGTTAAAGCCCTCTAGTTGTCGGCGCAGCGCATCTCTCTCGTCCAAGATGTCCTGCATTCCGTAGGCGTGTTCCCCAAGGTGCGACACTTCCCAAGAGAGGTCGTGGTCGATGTGTACGGGGATGTCGTGATGCTTGCAGTTTCCGTAGAAGTAGGCATCCTCTCCCAGCATCCCCATTGAACCGTCTGGCCGTTGTAGCCAAGGAGTGCTGTGCCATGGACGCTGTAGTGATTCATAAACCTCTCGCTTGACCATCACCAGCGCCAAGCCCATCCCATCGACGCGCTCAACGCCATGCTTGTCCGCAGACGGGAATACGCGCTTGTGTGGCGTACTTCCGTCCTCTGCCGCATATGCCACAGCCGTCGGCTTCAAGGGCCGCACCCGGAAGCTGCAATTCGCTCCCACAATGGGTAGGTCGTGGCTCAGGAGACGTTCAATGACATCGGGAGGGAAGCGCATATCGCTGTCAATCCACAGCAAATGCGTAACCTCTGGGTCCAGCAAAGCTTCTTCAACAATGTTTTCGCGACTACGGCAAAGAAGGGAGTCCCTTTTTACGCGAAGCTGCAACCCGTTTGTTGAGTCGCCCATGTTTGCGACAAAGCTTGCCATTGCAATAGCAAGGTCGTGGGCAAAACCGGTTTTTACTTCATCACCAGCCGGTACACAGATAGCTACACGCGCTTTGATGTTGCCCTGAGCTTTCTGTACTGCGGGTCGTTGAGCTTTTGCTTGATCCACTTTTGGTCCTTTACGGTCATAAAGTCGGGTCCCAGTTTGCCCTTTTGCACCCAGTCCATCAGGATTGGAAACGGCACGGAACCAAGGTATTTGAGGTCCGGGCTCTCAATGTGTTCGCGCTCAAACTCAGACGCCAGCAGCGCCTTGTTGCGCTCAACAATATGATCGGTGTCCCAAACCTCTTCAATAATACCCTTACCAAGCTGTTTGTCCCAATGCCACCACGCCGTCACGCCACGGGCGTCATCGTTCCACAGCAACCGGCCACCGGGCTTCCCCTTGCGAATCGGCATTAACCAATTCCAAGCAAGCGGCGGAAGATTCCTTCGCTGCGTGGTTCCTGCTGCGCATACTGTTGGTTCATGTATTGGCGAAGCTGACCCACCATGCGGTCCGGGTACGACATAGAATCGTCGTCCTCGTAACCCATTTTACGCAAACGGCTTACCATCCCGGCGCTTTCGATAGTTCCGGGCCACTCAAAGCCGGGTGAAGCTGGGTACTCGGAATACAGACCGCGCATTTGCTCCGCGATCCATCGCTCCCTGAACGCGAGAAACTCCTGTACGTCACGTGGCAACGTACCGGGGGCGGTGATACCAAAGTTCACTCCTTGCGCGACCGATTGCTTCCTTGGGTCTGGCATCTCCCCTCCTTGGAGAAAGCCGTTGGGGGCCGGGGCTAACCCCGACCCCCTCCGGGTTTAGGTTACGAGGTGGTAAGGTCAGCGGCGATACCGTGAGCCTTCTCGTTCTTCACAGCAAGTCCGAACTCAGCAAGCACGAACTCACCATCACCGTCACCAACCTTGGCAAGTTCATGGAACTCAACCGGACGGAGGAACTGCACCTCAGCGTACTCAGGATCGATCACGAACGCATCACGGGCACGCTGGAAGCGGTTCGGGATCACGGCCAGAACGCCGAAGTCCGACTGATAGAAATCAGCCGCACCGATGATCGGCACCTGTCCACCCAGAGAAACGCTCACACGCTGATCGGCAATACCAGCAAAAGCCGACACAGCCTGCTTGTTGAAAGAACCGACCATCAGCAGGGAGGGATCCCCGCCGCTGTCCCAAACCTGCTTGACAACAGACTTGAGGATGGTTTCGGTGAAGGCTCGCTGCACACCGTCAGACCGCTCGTCGTTGACAAGGGTGGTCCACACCGGGGAAGCCCCGTTGGTGGCCGACATATCAACGTTGGTCTTGATCCACGCAGGGAGACCAGCGGTTTCACGGGCGGTACCAGAGGCACCGGCAGCGGCAGAGTTGTTGTCAAGAAGCGCGGTTTCCATGTCCCGCTTAAGCTCCTTGATCGCCTTGGCTCGCTGATACCCAAGGGTGTCATCACGGCCATACCACTGCGCGGCACGGGAGGTGCCGGACACACGGTAGTCCTTTGCGTTGATCTGAACGTAGTTCTGCACCACGGTCACATCGTTAACAGCGGTGGTGCTGTCACCAATGAAGAAACCCTCAGCGCGAGGCGTCCCGCTGGCAGCGGTAAGCTCGTCAACCGGGATCTCAAACAGGGTGTTGTGGACGGTGCCCCGCCCAACGTTTGACATAAAGGGGGTTTCGGTGGGGTCTACGTTGTAGACCGCATCCATGACATCCTCAACCCCTCCACTCATGTCATAGGTTTCATGCAAGTTAGTGTATGCCATTACCGTCTAGCTCCTAGTGGCTTAATGTTTCCGAAGAAGTCGGCAGCATCCTTAGCCTTGACCGGCCCCCTTAGGGCCTTTTCGGCTTGCTGCTCACGTTTGGTCTTGGTTTGCATACCAGAGCCAGCCTTGGCGGTCTTTGGACCTTTTCGCTGAACTAGATTCGGCTTCTGCTTTTGCAGTTCGTTGTAGCGCCACGCATCTCTCAGGACTTTTACCGCCAGCGGGTCATACAGGTTTTCGAGAGCTTCCTGTGAGAACCCAACATCCAGCGCGAACTGATAGACCGCCTTCGCCTCACGCCCTGCGACTTCTTCGTTACCCCAATCGGGGATCAACTCAGGAAGTTTGGCCTTAGCCAACTGCAACTGCCGCTCCATTTCTACCATCTGAATCCGCTCAATCTCACCGCGCTGTGCGTGAATAGCTTGCAGTTGCTTCTGCTGCTGCTCAAAAACAGCCCGTGCCTGATTGTACTCCTGCGGACTAAGCTGGCGACTTAGTTCAGCCCAATTTGGCTCCTGATAGCCAGATGCAAGATAGGACTCTACCTCTTGCAGCCTTGCGTGGAGAGCCTGTGCCATCTCCAAGTTCTGTCGCCGTTCGGCTTCAAACTGGGCTGACCGCTCCTCCAACTGCTTGCGCTGCTCGGCAACTGCCTGTGTCTTGCGTCTGTAGTCGGCGTCCCGGCTGTAACCATGAAGCAGTTCGTTCAGCGTAACCTCAATTTCCTCACCCTGAACCGTTACAAGGAAAGTTTCTGAGGTGTCAGAATCGTCTGATTCATACTCTACTTGGCCGTGCTCTTCCAACTCTACCGCACCTTCCGCAAACTGCGGATCTTCTGCGGGTTCCGGCTCCAAAGCCGGTTCAGCCACCTTGGGGCGCTCCCTAGTGTCGCCAACGACGGGGACCTGACCAAAGATGGACGCGCTTTCGCGCTGGGTTGCCGCTACGATCCCGTTAGGGTTGTCGATTGGCATAATTATTAACCTCTCCTGTTTAGTTTATCCATGGCTCTTTGCCGAATAGCATCGCTATTAGCGGCAGAAGTTAGCCGGGACTTTAGGCGGCGAATCAATCGTTGTTCGCACCATAAATCGTCTCTTTCCGCCGACGATGTAGCGGCACTCCATTCCATAGAAATCTCTTTGAATACTTCTTCGCAAATATATTCAAAGAATTCGTTATCTAATAGTTCTCTTGCGCGTTCACAATGTTCGTGACTAAGCACTAGTGGCCTTTCTTGCCTTGTCAATCTCCAGCTTCTCCCAATCGACATTGAGTTCAGCCGCTCTTAGCGCAAACTCAAGGGCGGTCTTGTCTCGCTCACGGTCATCCTTGAGCGCCTCAATCTGAGCCCTCAAAGCGAGATCCTCGCGTTTCATTTGGATCTCTGCCACAATCATTTCACGCTGCGCCTGTGCCAGTAGCTCTTCCGCAGACGGCTCGTCGTTGGGCGGCAACTGGAAGTCAGGCGGGACAGGGTTCCAGAAGTTAGACACATCACGGAAGCCACTAAGCTCCATAATCCTTGCTTGCGTGTGCCGAATCTGCCCCAGCGTTACAAGCGGGTTGCTAGGTCCAAGCATCTGCATGGCAGCAACCTGTGCCTGTAGCGTCTCGCGCAGAACCATCAGCTTCTGGTCCTCCAAGCCGCTGCCCAGCGCCACATTGATGCTAACGTCCATCTGGGCGTCCCAAAGGCGGGGGTCTACGGGCACCCACGTTCCACGCAGCCGAACCATGCGCTCCATGTCCTGATGCTGAATAATCAGGTGCAGTAGAACGCGCATCAGCCGCCTCATGCCGGTTTCAGCGAGGTTACGGGCCATGACCTCAAGGGTCAACTTGGAACCACGCTCAATCGCGGCTACGGCTGAGGCGGTCATGCTCTGGAGCGCACCAGCGTCAAGTCCAGACGACTGGGCAGAGATCCCGGTGCGCTGCTCCTTGATGCGGTCAAACATATCTAGAACCGGCATCGCCTCACGCCCAACGAACGGCTGGGTGTAGGGCATTACCATTCCGGGAGCATCCATGCGGATAATCCCGCCGGTTTCGTTGTTTAGTGCGTCTTCAAGGTTTACGTGGCCGTCCACGACACCCATGCGAGGGTTGACGGACTGCGCCAGCGAGTCCAGCATACTCCGCATGATTTCAGAGTTGATGCGCTGAAGGTCTTTGGTGCGATCCGCTAGATCGTGGCCAACAAAGGTGTGCGGCTCCGGGTCAACATGGAAGTCCGCAAACGGACGGATATCCCACGGATCGTTCGCCACCACTTCGTGGGCATCGCCAATGCAGCAGACGCGACGAAGCTCGTCAATGCCGTCACCATCGTAGTCAGCATAGACATACGATTCGATGTAAAGAACACGCTCCCGCTCACGCGATCCGCCCGAATCTCTGATCTCAAAACGGTTGCGCTCATGGCGCTCATTGTTCCACGTAAGATCGTCGGCTTTCGTGATGTGGGAGCGCACCATTTCCGGCTCGTACCCCATCGCAATCAACTGGGAGGGGGTCTTCATGCACCGATGCGCCACAAACTGGGCGTCATCCAGCCCCCTAGCGTCCCTAGAGATTAGAAACTCCTCCGGGGGCAGCACTTCAACACAGATTTTGTTGTTAGGAGTGCGCCTACGCACCTCAACATCGAATTCCACGCCCATTTCATCGCCGTCTAGCGCAACAATCTCCAAATTCGGGTCCTGTTGCAGCGACTGAACGGCCAGAATGTTCAGTTTTGTAAACTGATGGGTGGTTACAATTACCGAATCGTCAAAAAACGCCTTGACAATACCAACCTTCTTTGTCAAAGCGTCCTTAAAGGCACTCCAAAGGATGCGATAGCCGGGGTTGTCCTGCATCAGGACGTAATTAGCGTAATCTGTGGCTTGCTCTGCCGCCGGAACGTCTTCCTCCGTTCGTGGCACATACTCCACCACGCGCTCAGAACCCGCAAACACGCGCATCAGCGACGGCATCGCCTGTTGCACGGTGTCGCGAAGGGTAGTCATCACTACCTGAGAGCGACCTTCTTCTTCATTGCCAAACTTATCGCCACGATAGTAGCGGGTAGCCTCTCTACGGTGACTCGCTAACTGCGAATCAGCGTAGTTGACCGCATCGTCAATGTAGGACCTAACTAGCTCATTAAGCTCCGCTGGTTCCATTCCTACACCAGATGCATCCTCAATCTCATCAATGATAGAAGCCATTATGCCCCATTATTCGTGGTTACACACCCTCAAATATTAGGCTTGACTAAATCTAGGGTCAATGATAAAAAAGGCCCCGCCAGCCGGGGGGAGCGGCCAACGGGGCACAGCGCGGGAGAAGGGGGTGGGATCGCCGCGCTAGGGGCGTTGTGGAGGAGATGCACAACGCGACAAGCGGAATATATGTTAAACCAATCTTGGGATCAAGCGCCTTACGGGCTTGCGCCAATCAAACTTTTCGCTACCACTCAGGCGAGCAGCCGTCGAAGCAAACGTGAGCGCCAACGCATCTGCGCGATCCGGGGAGTCGGCACCCCTCTTTTTCATGCCCTGCTTGCTCTCCAGCTTGATCTTGCCGCGATCCGTGTACTCAAAGCGCACCGAAACCAACTCCTCCATCAACTCCTTGTCGTTCGGTAGCCGCACATCGCGCTGTTCCAGCCACGCCTTCATGTTGTACCACAACTCAGACCGCAGATTCAAATGCTGTCCCTTGAGCGAAGGCGATTCAGATACATTGATGCCACGCACAGGTAGACCAAGGCTACGAAGACGATCCACAACACCAGCGCCCACGCCAATAACATCGACCAAAATCTCGCTAGGACGGTACGGACCCAGCGCAGCCTCGTATTCCGCCTCAACCAGACCCGCAAGCTGCATCGTGTCCAACGAGCGCCACGTTTGAATGTTGCCCAGCAAGACATTTCCTTTCCTTTTTGCCAACGCAGACGAGTCCGAACCAAACCGCGCAACATCCAACCCCCACACAACAGGCGAATCCGCAATCTCATCCACATCACGCCCAATCGCAGCCTCAACCAACGACACCGGAATCACCGTGTTCGACTCACCGCGAGGAAATTCACCCAAAACGTGGATGCGGTACGGGTCCGAATCATCACCATACTTGCGCTTCATGCGCCCAATCCATGATTCGCTCACTCGCGAACATTGTTCGCTGCTCACATGGAACGTCTTCCACGATTCCGCCTCAACCGTATGCGACTCGTAAAAGAAACCACTTGTGCGGTTCGGGTTACCCGTCAAAAACAAGCACGTTTTACCACGATTACCCGCCAATGACCCACTCAACGACTCAAACAACGCATCATCCACCGCCGCAGCCTCATCCACCAACACCAAAACGTTTGGCGCATTCATCCCCTGCATCGACTCAGGACTGTCCTTACGCGCCGTCTTGATCGTAATAAAGTTCTCAAACGGCTGGCGAGGATCAAACTTGAACTCGAAACGCTCCGCCTTGATCGTCCAACAATCACGCAACTCTGGCGGCAACGTGTTCACCCACTTCTTGAACTCGGGAATGTACGCATCCTCCAACTGCCCACTACTGGGCGCAGTCACCAACACCCTAGCATCCCGATGCACCATCAAAAACCACATCGACAACCACGCCAACACCGTCGTCTTCCCCACCTGACGCCCAGACCGAATCGTGATCTGCGTCTCACCGTCCGCTACCGCTTGCATTACCTCACATTGCCAGCCATCAGGATCCTCCCCCAATAACGCCCTCACAAACAACACCGGCTCGCGCCTTAGACGCCCCACCATTTCCTCTAGCTGCATTGTTCTAATTTCTCCCGTCTAGAAAACACCGCACAAACACTCACCAAAATGACATCGCCCCACCGGGAAAACACCAAGCCAACTTTTAAACCGTTCTAATTTTTAAAAATTGGGGCGCACATTCGCTACACTAAATGAAGGGGGGGTGGGTGGTATAGTCAAACATGGCGCAATTGCTTGGGTTTAGCCTATTGGGCGCGCCACCTCTCTCTCTGTGCGTGCCTCTTTCTATGTGTGTCCCTTTTTTGGTGTGTGGGCTAGCCCGGCACGACGCACCCCCTTTCTATTTCAGGGGGGGCTCCCGGCTTTCGGGCCCTGTTCGGGTTTTCTTCGGGTTTTCTTCGGGCCTCCCCCCTTCGGGTTTTGTTCGGGGCTTTGGCGGAACGGGCGTTCCGGTGTCAGCTACCGGCAAAGAGGGGCGTAATAGGGCCTACGGCTTGCGAGGGCGGCTCAGGCGTATACATGCCAAGGGTAGCGCGCCCGTGGGCCTTCTGGGGCCCTTCCCGTGCGTGTAGAGGGCATTCCGGCTGGCGTCGGGGGCTAGCCTGTAGTGGCCTGTAGTAGGGCCTGTACCGCTAGCCTACCATGGGTGCCCAGGTATCCTTCCCCCGTCTCTATCGCCTCTATGTGGTGGGTTGTGGCCCCCCGTTCCCATGCGCGGGACCGCAGAAGGGGGCGAACCCCCGAAGGAACCCGCCCCCCCCTTTTTCCCCCACCTCCGGGCTGCGTCTATGTCAGAATTCGCTCGCCCCTCCTGTTGAGTCATTACCAGCCAGCCAGATTTCGTCGTCGTGCAGTTCCGCCCACTCCCCCACGTGGTCAGGGAAGAGGGCGGCAAGTTCGCACTCCACGCCAGTGCCTCGCTGATACGCCCGTGCCTCTGCGCAAGCCGACAGATAGGCGCAGAGTTCCACCAGCATCCCCCCGGCGTCCCCCCAGCCATAGAGATCATCCCCCTCATGCTCCCATTCGGGAGTGTCGATATAGTAGCGCCAGCCGGGTTTCCCTTGGCTATCAGCATCCCCAGAAGGATAGACGGAAAGCCAAGCATCCCCGACAGCAATACCCGGCGTAAGCCGTGGACTAATCTGTACCATAATCCCCCCTCAGTTCTCGTCTGATTGTTTCGAGTGCGAGCCATAGGTGCGTCGGGATAGACGTGGCCCCCCGTTCCCAGTTTGAGACGGTGTTGCCGGTCACGCCCAACTTGGCGGCTAGATCCGCTTGCGTGAGGCAATAGTGACGCCGCCACCTCGCCAGCAGCGTGCCAGCTTCGGCGCTCATGCGGCACCCCCGGCCAGCACCGGGAGTGACAGTCCACGCCGGAACTGGGGGCGGGGCGTGTCACCCTTCCTCGCGCCCTGCCCGTGGGCTAGGATCGCCACGTGGGCACCAGTCATGCCGGAGCAGAGCGAGCAGTCCAGACAGGTTGTGACGGCTCCCGCCTCTTTAGAGGCAGGGCAGGTCATTTCGAAGGGCGCCGGGCTCTCCCCGTCCGCCAGTACCCGGAATGAGCCTACCCCCGCCCCCCGCGCCGCCTCTGCGTCCTCCAAGGTGTCGGCGGACACTTGACACCACCGCAGGACCCCCCGGAGCCGGGGATTGGCGGCTTGATGCGTATACCCCGTCCACCCCGCGGCGTGCGCGAGCAGGGCCGACCAAACTGGGACGGGGACTGCGGCAGGATCACCATAGGAGCCCAAACGTACCTTGCGACCCTCCAGTGACTCCCCCAGCGCCTCAGGGGAGATGGCAGGGACGTTGCCTCGTGCCCACGACCTATAGATCCCTAGGGGCGCCTGAAAAACTCTGACATAGCAGGATCGGGCGGCATATCTGGTAGCGTACTCACCTCGCTTGTAAGAAGCCGCGCCCCGGTGCTTACAGGCACCGCAGATAGAGACGTCAGCACCGGCGTTGATGGCTTCTAAGGGATCCATATCGGCGCGTAGGATGTACGTCTGTACCATCGCTCCAGTTTTCGCGTTGGCGCGGCCCTTAGGTGAGATACCAGTGACCAAAAGGACTAGGGGCGCTCCGTCAATCTCAGAGGGTCCCCGCCAGATCTCGAAGGTGTTGGCGGCCATATCTAGTCTCCTGATAGCGTTAGAGGCAAAAAACTGCGACAGCGAATCCCCAGATGCCCAGCACCATTGCCAGAGACGCGGCTCCCATGGCGAGGAGGGCACGTGCCTCAGTGACCATGTGGGCGGGTAGTGGACGGCGGATCATAGTGGCTCTCCTGTTAGGCGTCAGTGTCGTCGAATTCGCATCCACAATCGTCGCAAAGGTGCGTCTCCAAGTGGTTCAGGTCATCCCAAGCCAAGGCCTCACCTCGCCATTCAAGCCGAACCCCGTTTTTGCCGGAGGGGCGGAGGACGATCCACCCAGATTGTACGAGGGCGGCTAGATCGAGGTGGATCTTCCGGGAGCCGCAGTGTGGGCATCGTCTCATGGTGGATCTCCTTTCTGTGCGGGACTCTTCAGTGGGCTCTCGTTAGCCCAGAGGCCCCAAGGGGCCTTTCGTCCAAGGGGTCAGTCAAGCTCCTCCACGATGTAGTATCTAGCGTCGGCGGTGTATAAACGGGCCTCCAGTAGGAGACCCTCCGCCCTATACAAGCTATCCTTCGCACTCTGGGACAGGGGGTCTATGACGCTGAGCTTTATAAGCTGACGGTAGGCGTTGTAAATAATCGAATCTATGGCGTCGAGCTTCTCAGCGGTGGCGTTGCTCATGTCAGGCTCCTGAAGCGGGATTCCGAAGTGATGCAGAACGTGCGAGGCCAGACGGTGGCGGTAATGGTCGCTGGCGTTTCGCACCGGGGCGTTGACAAAGAATAGCGCAAGTTCCACGGCGTCCTTCTCACTCTCACCGTAAAGCACGAGATCCCCGTTGTTTTCGGGGTAGTCCCCCAGGTAGATGCCGAAGGAGGTGCAGTTCTGCGCGTAGACGTACACGGGGTTGTGGGTGGCGTTGCTCATTTGGGTCTCCTTTCGAGAGGGGTTGGGTTAGGTGCTATCAGGCAGCTAGCGAATGGGCCTCAGGGTGTCAACCCCCTTAGGAGTGACCCTCCCTACGCGATACGGTCCCCGCGCCCTTTATCGCGGGTATAATCGCCGCGAGAGAAAAGAAACCCCGACGCGAGACATGGCGCACCGCATCGGAGAACAAACCAGCATCAAAGTGCTCTGTGATGAGGGCGTACTCACCATCGGCCCAGTCCAACTTCAGGCTCCAGTACTCCGCAACAATCATGCGAGCGATTTGCTCAGACTCAGGGTCTAGGGTGGCGTTGCTCATTTGGGTCTCCTTTCGAGAGGTGTGGTGAACGTGCTCCAAATTATTGTGAATTTTTTCTTGTCAATACCGAATAAACCCCGAAAGCCCCACGCTGTTACAATACTGTTACAA
>Ga0208644_1002427_pt1 | contig 14889 bp, 14 predicted proteins | sample VirMetDEL_Nov_18_FD_184517 | JGI IMG/M metagenome (GOLD analysis project Ga0208644, IMG submission 184517) | Aqueous microbial communities from the Delaware River and Bay under freshwater to marine salinity gradient to study organic matter... | ecosystem: Environmental > Aquatic > Marine >... | reverse complement strand
TAGGCTTCAAGGTAGAATGTGAAATGAAAGAGTATGGCCCAGAAGGGGCTGATTATTACTTAATGTCTAGGAGATAGTATGGGCGGTTTATTCAGTAGTCCTAAAGTACCAAAAGTTCCTCAAGAGACTTTAGATGCACAAAAACGAGCAGAAGAAAAAGCGGCGGCTCAAGAGCGTGAGCAGATGCGTCAAATATCTGCGCGTAAGAAATCACGCAGAACAGGTGGTGTTAGATTACTCATGGGTGATCCCACTGCGGCTGAAGATAAAGATACATTAGGGAGCTAATATGGATTTTCCTAGTGCTAGAAAGTTATTTGAGCGCAATGTATTACAAAAGGCGTTGAGGTCTGAAATAAATCTCGACTTAGTTAATCAAGCGCGTGATATTCAAAAGCGTTTTGATATTAGCAATGAAGATTTCGAAAAGATTTTCATGCCAGCGCCTGAATCTCAAGCAAAACAAAAGCTAGGATTCAAAGGTGATATGAGAAGCGCGGCAGTTTATGGTAAAGGCGATTACGGCACATTGCCAATATCAGAAGTACCAACACCATTAAAACAGCGTTTTGCAGGCTACAGGGTTGAGCTTCCATCTAACAAAACACGCGCACGCGCACAAGCAGAGCCAGTTCGATTGGCGCTCACAGGCTATGGTCAAAAACTGTTCGATAGAGCTGGAGAGATTGCGGCAATACGAGCTGAAACTGAGCGTATGCGTGGTGATAGATATGGCGCAGTTCGAGCGCGTAGAACAGGATCGGTTAGACGATAATGCCAAAAAAGGAATATCAAAATCCTAAAGGCGGCCTAAATCAAAAAGGTCGTGATTATTTCAACAGAACAACTGGTTCTAATCTAAAAGCGCCAGTGAAGTCAGGAGATAATCCTAGGCGTGCATCTTTTCTTGCTCGAATGGCTGGTAATTCTGGGCCAGAGCGAGATAGCAAAGGAAATCCAACAAGGTTGCTGTTATCGCTAAGAGCATGGGGAGCATCATCAAAAGCTGATGCCAGAGATAAAGCGAGAAACATCTCTAAAAGGAATGAGAGTAAAAATGCCTAATCGCATATTGATGAATGAGCAAGAGCTGATAAATCCTGTAAATGCTGAGTTTTTTAAGAAGTTCCATGATGATGTTGTTAGGTCTGGCAGGGCTGTGACTGAAAACGGCAAGACTACAACAATGCGTATTGTTGGGGTAGAAGTTAATGGTAAAGAGTATCTATTGCCATCTTTTGATCCACAGACAGGCAAAGTCATAAATGACTACGATAAGCTGGTTGATAAATATATGCCAGACATCAAGGCAGGAAGAATCAAAGGATATGACGATTACAAACAAGCAGAAAGAGATAGAAAAATCTTCTATCCACAAATTGTAGGGAAACAATAATGCCTAAGTTAAATGTGAACACACTGCTAGAGCGTGAAGCTAAAGCACAGACAAGGAAGGATGAGTTCAGATCAATCTATGAAGATTGTTATGAGTTTGCATTACCACAAAGAAACCTATATTCAGGTTATTACGAAGGCAAGGTTGCTGGTAAAAACAAAAACGCTAGAGTCTTTGATTCAACAGCTATTCATTCTACTCAACGATTTGCTAACAGAATCCAAGCAGGTTTATTCCCACCAGCTAAGAAGTGGTGCAAGTTAGAGCCGGGCAGTAATGTTCCTGATGAGATTAAAGATCAGGCGGCAAGCACACTAGATGCTTACACAAACATTATGTTCGATTCATTACGCCAAACATCATTTGACCTAGTGATGGGTGAGTTCTTGCTTGATCTAGCAGTCGGCACAGGCGTTATGATGATTACTGCTGGCGATGAAACCACACCAGTCAAGTTCACAGCAATTCCACAATACTTGGTTGCTATTGAAGAAAGTGTTGATGGTCAGGTAGATACTATATTCAGAAAGATACGCATGAAGGCAGAAGCTGTACCGCGTGAGTTTAAGAATGTAAAAAGCATGGAGCTGGAAGAAGCGATTGCCAGAAATCCACAGCAAGAAATAGATTTATTTGATTGCGTGATATATGACCATGAATCAGGTCGTTATCACTATCATGTTATATGGCCAGCTAAGAGAGCTGAGGTTGCGTACACAGAAATGCGCTCTAATCCTTTTGTTGTTGCTAGATATATGAAGGTAGCAGGCGAAGTCTATGGTCGTGGCCCGTTAGTCACAGCTATCAATGACATTAAAACATTAAACAAAACACTAGAGCTATTACTCAAAAATGCGAGTTTAGCTATTGCAGGTGTATATACTGCGGCTGATGATGGAGTGTTGAATCCTGAAAATATCAAGATTCAGCCCGGATCGGTCATATCAGTAGCAAGGAATGGCGGCCCACAAGGGGCATCTTTGCAACCATTACCCAGAGCTGGTGACTTTAATGTAAGTCAAATTGTTATCAACGATCTTCGCATGAACATCAAGAAGATTATGATGGATGACACACTACCTCCTGATAACATGAGTGCAAGGTCGGCAACGGAGATTGCCGAGCGAACAAGAGAGCTGGCAACAAACCTAGGTAGCGCTTTTGGTCGTTTAATTACTGAGACTATGTTACCCATCGTCAGTCGCATTATGTACGTTTTAGATCAGCAGGGGATTATCAACTTCCCAGCTAAAATCAATGGGCAAGATATTAAACTAGCGGCAGTTAGTCCATTGGCACAAGCGCAGAAGTTACAGGAAGTAAACGATCTAATGCAGTATGTTCAGATTGCAGGACAGATGGGGCCAGAAGGTCAAGCCACATTATCTATCCCAAGAATACTGGACTTTGTAGCACAGCGTTTAGGTATTGATCGTAATGTTCTAAATAGCGAAGAAGAAGTGCAGGCGATCATGCAACAGATGCAACAACAGCAAATGCAACAAGCAATGATGGAACAGCAACAAGTGCAACCAACTGAGGAAATTGTATGAAGGTAGAGGAAGGCTGGGAGTATTTCGAACAACAGGAAAATAAAAAAGCACAACCGAAAGATATAGATATTTTATACGGCAAAGTATTCAAGAGTGAGGAGGGACAGAAGGTTCTATCTCATTTAAGAGCAATCACCATAGAACAGCCTACTTGGTATCCGGGTGAAGATTCATCATTCGGATATGTTCGTGAAGGTATGGCTGATCTAGTAAGACAAATCGAAAGACGAGTAACAAGGAGTTCAAATGGCTGAAGCAGAAGCAGTAGTAGAAGAAGTATCTAATGATGCGCCTATCTTAAATCCAGCAAGCGCACAAGAAACATCACCCGAATTACAACAGGAGCAACCAATCCCATTGCATGAAGAAACTCAACCAGAGCCAGTTCATACAACAGATGTGGATAATGAGCCTATTGAGAGACCAGATTATTACCCAGAGAAGTTCTGGGATGAGGACGGCCCAGATGTAGAGAAGCTGGCTAAATCTTATGCAGAGTTAGAAAAGAAATTCAAAGCTGGCAAACATAAAGCACCAGAAGGAGATTATGATGTATCAGCATTTCAAGATATGGGCTTGGAGCAAGACGATCCTATGCTCGATCAATTTTCAGCTTGGGCTAAAGAAAATGGAATTAGCCAAGAAGCGTTTGAAGGCATGGTCAATCAATACATGGAATTGGCTGGTGGAGAGTTTGAAAAGAGTGAGTACAATCGTCAGCAAGAAATTCAAAAACTTGGTGAAAATGCTCAACAAAAAATAGAGATGGCAGATAGATTGCTAATGAAAGCGCCGTTAAATGATGCAGAGCGTGAGGCATTAGCTAACAATCTAAATACAGCAGATGCTATCAATGCTTTCTTAAAGTATCATCAATCTATAACCAATGAAGGCATACCAGCTAGACCGCAACCATCTATGCCAAATATCAGTCGTGAGGAATTAGAATCACATATTGCTGATCCTCGATGGCAGAGTGATCCAGCATGGAGATCGCGCATAGAAAAACTTTGGCTAGAAAGTCAAGTATAATTTGCACACTGGTTAAAATTTAGCTAACATTCGCTTGTTGGACAACCGATTGCGGCCCGACTATGTGGTGAATCCACTGGTGGCGTGGCCATTCCATGCAAGCGAATTGCCCTGAATAGGATAACAAGTCGCGTTACATCGTTAATTTTCTAATATAGGAGATGCGTTATGGCGCAAAATGTAACAACTGCTTTTGTTACCCTGTTTGAATCAGAGGTAAAACAAGCATATCAAGGTGAAGCACTATTGCGTGGAACAATGCGTTCACGTCAAAACGTGCAGGGAAACACTGTAAAATTCCCTAAAATCGGTAAAGGTGTAGCTACAGTTCGTGTACCACAGACTGACGTTACTCCATTAAACGTTACTTATTCTCAAGTTACTGCAACTATGTCTGATTATATCGCGGCTGAGTACAGCGATATTTTCCATCAATCACACATCAACTTTGATGAGCGCAGAGAGCTTGTAGAAGTAGTATCAAAATCAATCGCTCGTAGAATGGATCAGATTTGTATTGATGCTTTGAATGCGGCTGGAAGCCCAAGCACAGTATCAACTGATATCGGTGGTGTTGGTTCTAACATGAACATCGAGAAATTGCGTGCAACTGCCAAAGCTATGAATGAAAACAACGTGCCTTCAGAGAATCGTTTTATGTTGATGCACGCTTCACAGCTTGACGCTTTACTTGGTGAAACTGAAGTTACTTCTTCAGACTTCGCTTCTGTTAAGGCTCTAGTTCAAGGTGAGATTGATTCATTCATGGGCTTCAAGATCATCACTATGGGTGATCGTGATGAAGGTGGTGTACCTAAGCCTTCTACTCGTTCTTGCTTTGCATGGCATCGTGATTCAATGGGTTATGCAGAATCTATTGCTCAAAAGACTGAAGTCAACTATGTACCAGAAAAGACTTCTTTCTTAGTAAGCTCTATGTTCTCTGCTGGCGCTATTGCGATTGACGATGAAGGCATCGTTAAGATTTCTTGTACTGAATAATCGTAAAGGAGAATAATTATGGCTTATAGTTCAACTGGTTTTGCGACAATCGGTGCAAGTAAGAAAGGCAATGCTCCAAGCATTTACTCTTACTCAACTGCCGATACAATCGCAGATGTAAACACAGAAGGCTACTTCAATGATCTATCAGATACTCTTGCAGTAGGTGATGTAATCTTTGTTCGTAGTTCAACTGGTGGCACACAAGTGCTAACAATCGTTTATGTGCTTTCTAATAGTGCTGGTGTCGTTGATGTCAACGATGGTACTACTTTAGCTAACACAGACAGCGACTAAGTAATACTGGGGCGGTGTAACAGCCGCCCTTTTACTCAAGGGGTTATATATGGCCGCAGGCGATACCGATCTATCTATATGTTCAGATGCTTTGATTTTGATGGGTGCATCGCCAATATCTTCATTTACTGAAGGTACAGACGCATCACAAGCATGTGATCGTTTATATCCAGATTTAAGAGACACATTATTATCGACTTATCATTGGACTTGGAATATCAAGAAAGTCCAACTAGCTAGACTTGCAACTGCACCAATCAATGAATGGCAATATGCTTATCAGTTACCGGGCGATATGCTTAGTGGCGTATTAGCGGTATTCAACAGTTCTGGCACAAATGAAATAGCATTGAGATATGGCTGGGAGATTTATGGGGATCAGCTATATACAAACCTAGATACAGTTTATATTGACTACCAATACACAATAGACGAGAGCAAGATGCCTCCATATTTCATAAACCTATTGAAGTATGCAATGGCTTCTGAGCTTGCGGTAGTTATCACAGATCAAATAGAAAAGGCAGATTATTATCGCTCGATTGCATATGGAACACCGGGTGAGAATGGTCGTGGTGGTTTGATGCGTACCGCTATGAATATAGATAGTCGTGGCAGATTAACACCGATTATAGAGGATTACTCGCTTATTGACGTGAGGGGCTAATGGCTAAAATTACCCAGTTCCAGACAAACTTCAAAGTCGGAGAGCTTGATCCTTTACTGCGTTCGAGAACAGATTTAGCCCAGTATCAAGATGCCTTAGAAGAAGCAACAAACGTCATTGTTCAGCCGCAAGGCGGTATTAGACGTAGAGATGGTACTGTCTTTATTCATGATTTTGGATCATCATTTACTACATACAAACTGATACCATTCGAGTATTCAGTCGATGATAGTTACCTGTTAGTTTTAGTTCCAGCGAGAATTTATGTATTCAAAAACTCGGTCTTACAAACAAACATCAATGGCAGTGGTAACGACTATATTACTGCTACTGCTCTTACCTCTGATATTATTAGTAGTCTTAATTATACCCAAGCGGTAGATACTTTGATCTTTTGCCATGAAGATTTAGAGACGAAAAGATTAGTAAGAAATACAGATACAAGCTGGGATTTTGAAAACTTACCTATTACTAACATACCGAAGTATGCTTATGAGTTTGATACCCATGAGCCTAATTTTACGATCACTCCCGGAGCAGTTAGTGGCAATACAACACTAACAGCCAGTTCAGTAACAACTGACAATGGCACAGCGCAGGGTGGAACAAGTAGCACAATCACTTTGAAAGCGGCTACAAGTTTTACATCTGATGACCAGCCTAATGGTATGTTTATTGAGATTACTTCTGGCACAGGCGCAGGACAGACACGCCATGTAGAAGATTATGTTGCATCAACTAAGGTACTCACAGTTAGTCCAGACTGGGATACAGCGCCAGATGGAACATCAAATTATGACATAAAAGCATTTAAGCAAGCCGCAGTAGGTGAATATGCACAGGTTAAAAATGGCTTTGGTCGTGCTAGATATGTTGAGTATGTATCAGACACACAGATGAAAGTGTTTGTTGAATCACCATTCTTTGATACAAGCGGCGTTACAGCAGGGAATTGGGAATCAGAACATGGCTATGAGGATGTATGGTCAACTACAAGAGGGTGGCCAAGAAGTGCCTCTTTCCATGAAGGCAGGCTTTATTTTGGTGGCAGTAAGTCAAGACCAAATACTATCTGGGGATCAAAGGTAGTCGATTACTTTAACTTTGATACTGGTACTGGATTAGATGATGAGGGTGTTGAGGCAACAATCAATACTAATCAATTAAACGTAATACATAAGATCAATGCTGGCCCGGACTTGCAGATATTTACAACAGGCGGCGAGTTCATTGTGAGTCAGCTCGCTGGTGAGCCGATTACGCCATCAAACTTCTTGGTTAAAAACCAATCGCGTATTGGGAGCAAAGAAGGAATACCGATACATGATTTAGCTGGTGCGACTTTGTTTATACAGCGACAAGGTAAATCTCTCATATCGTTCCAGTTCAACGATGGCACAGCCAGTTATGGCACAACACCATTATCAGTATTAAGTTCACATTTATTGAATGATCCTGTTGATTTTGATATTCGCCGGGCATCATCAACTGACGAAACAGACAGACTATTCTTGGTAAATACCGATGGCAGTATGGCTATTTACTCAATGTTAGTCAGTCAGGACATTATTGCCCCAAGTAGATTTACAACTGATGGCACATTTGAGGCTGTTGGTATCGAGGTTGATAAAGCGTTCGTTATCGTTAAAAGAACAATAGATGGCGTTGATAACTATATGTTAGAAAGGTTTGACGAGACAGTAGTTACTGACAGTGCTAAAACAGGTGGCGCGGCATCAAGCGTTACTATGGATCACTTAGAAGGTGAGACAGTTAGTATTATTAGAGATGGTATTGTCGAAGCAGAACAAGTGGTTGGTGCTAGTCCATATACAGTTACTTTTGCAAGCCCAGCTACATCAACATATGAAGTCGGGTTGAATTACACAGTTCAGGCTAAAACCATGCCAGCAGAGCCATTACTTAAGAGCGGTTCGGTGGTTGGCGTTAAGAAGCGCATACTTCAAGTCGATGCGTTATTAAATGAAACACAAAATATGTCGATTAATGGGCAGTTAGTATCATTCAGAAACTTTGGCGAAGATGTGCTTGATGAGCCTATTGCAGAATTTACAGGATTAAAAACAGTACATGGCTTGCTTGGTTATGATGCAAGTGGTCAAATAACAATCACACAAACAAAACCTATGAAAATGACAGTCTTAGGTTTGGAATACAAAATGAGCGTAGGTAACTAATTATGGGAATGGCGGCGGCAGGATTAGCGTTTTCAGCAGTAGGCGCATTATCACAAATCAGGCAGGCACAAGCGGTGCAGGCACAGATGAAGGCGCAAGCTCAAGAAGCTGAGATACAAGCTAAGAATAGAGAGATTGAAGCAAAGCAAAGGGCGGCAGATCATTTAAAAAGATTAAATGAAACGCTGGCTTCAACAACTGCAAGGGCGGCGGCCAATGGCATACAAGCATTAGAAGGATCAGCATTATCACTGCAAAACTATGCTATTGCAGAAGGCGGTAGGGAATATCAATTAGCTATGGATAACGCGGCTATTGCTAAATCTATGGGTGCTTATCAATCTAAGGTTTACAAATCTGCTGGCAAGACTGCAATGCAACAAGGCATATTGGGTGCTGGTTTGACACTTGGGCAAGGTTATATGGCTTATAGCCAGCTTGCTCCATCTGCGCCAGCCGCAACAGGTGGATCAACAACTGCCGCACAACGACTAGCTGGTGTTAAATCTGGTGGTTATTTAGCAGGATATTAATAATGGCAAAAATACAAAGATACCAACGTGGCCAGTTTGCTGGCGTACAAATACCACAAACAGACTTTGCTAGTTTGCGACAGGCAACTACAACATATGGCGCTATTGGTGAGATGTTTGGCCAGATGGCAGACTTTGTAAACAAGAAAGCAGAACAACAAGCTATCGAGCGCGGTACACGCAGAGTCGCTGATGTTGGCGCACAACAAACATTACGCCAGATGGCACAACAAGGCGGCCCGGCTAACGTAGAAGAAAGACAAGCATACACGCTGGCAAACAAGATAGCAGTAACTCAATTAGAAACAAGCGCTCTTAGCGAAATGGATGAGTTATTTGAAAAAGCTAAGATGGATAAGATGTCTGTTAATGATTTTAAGATTGAGTTAGAAGCAATCAAAAATGGTTATGAAGATGCTATGTCTGATCTTGATCCAGAGTCAGGAATGGTTTTGGGTGAAAGGCTTATTAGTTCTGGATTATCTCGATTAAATAAATATAACTCGGTTGTAAATGATTTACAGCTTGCTGATATAAAGCAGGCTAGAAGCAACTCAACGGCTATATATAGAAACGATTATATAAGAAAAGCATATGAAGATGGCATAGTAAACGAGCAAGGCGCAATACAATGGTATGTTGATGCTGGGTGGACTCCAGCAGAAGCGCAAGCAATGGCTATAGAAGATAGAGATAATGTAGAAAAAGTTTTGATAATTCGTGACTTTGAAGCCATACCAGAAAATGACATTGATGCAAAATATAAATTCTTAGAAGGATTAAGCGATAGATTTGAATATCAAAGTGTAGAACAGCAAATACAGCTCACAGAAGGAATCAAGAGAGATATAGATGCTTTAGCTAAAAAATTAGAGTCAGAGTTAGATGCTGAAAACAAGCTAAAGATTGACGAAGCATACGCTACTATTAAGAGAGAAAGAGACCGATCTAATGTAACTGGCGCGGAATACAATGTAAATGTAGTGGATGTAGAGGCTTTGAGGGCATCCTTTAAAGACCCAGAAGATTATAGAAGTTTTGTTGCAATGCACCAGTTAAATATGGAAACAACTGCCATAACAAAAAACAATGCTAACAAATCTAACTCCCAAATAAATCAAGATTTAATAAAGGCCCATGCTGAGTACAAGGAAGTAGACACAACAGACCCTATTGCAACAGCCGTAGCCGCACAAAAGTTTGAAGCTATACGAGAAGCTAGTAAAAAAATACTTGAAGCAAGAGCAAAAGATTTTGCAGGCGCAATACTATCTTCGGATAAAACTTTTAATGACCAATATCAAGCGGCATTTAGTTCAATACTTACAAATCCAGACCCAGTTAGTAGCACTGTTATGGTGGCTTCCGCAGTCACTAGCATGGATAAAAAGTATCAGGCATTAGGTGTTAGATTAGATGATAGAAGGTATTTGTCAAAACCTTTAGCCGAGCAACTAGCTGGCTATATAAATGAGATTGCTTTATCTAATCAAGAAATAACGACACAGCTAATGCAGGGGTTTGTTACTGCAACTGGTGATAGAGCGGAAGTTATCATAGAAGAATTAAGACGCGCTGGAATGAATGATTCACATGCTGTCGCACTAATGCACGCAGATGATCTAGAGACAACATCATTACTAAACAAACTGAGCAACCAAACAGTCGATACATTGATAGCAGATTTGAGCGACAATGACAAAAAAGACATCACTGGTGATACGGGAGCATTAAATGCTTTACGAGAAGATGTAAGGCTATATAACGAAATTTATGAGATGGGAGCAGACGATCTAACAGCAACTCAAGATCAAAAAAACATGATCTTAAAAGAAGCTGAAAAGATGTTAGTTTACTATATGACAGGCCAAGGTTTCGGCAGGGGAATGTCTGGGCCTGATGCTAGAAAGGCTGTGTACGCTAAAATGTATCCTCATCCTATTTTAGATGAAGATAAAGTAAAAGCGTTTGCGCCAGTAGGTAAAGAGGATTATGGAACAATTCTAAACACTTCTGTCGAAATGTTAGATAACAGTAAGTATGGTCGCGTTGTCGCTCAAGAGTTAGATTTGCAACCATCAGATATTTATATTGAATCAGCAAAAAATTACATAAATGTGCAAAGAGCTAACTTTTTGGCAGAGAAAGAATTACGAGAAAGAAGGGGCTTGTCTACAGAAGAATACCAAGAGCCTAACTTGGATGATGTTGTGTATATGCTATTCCTAGAGGATGTAAAAGAAGGAGGTATGTGGATAAACAACAATTTAAGTAATGGATACGCGCTTATGAAAGATGGTATCCCAGTTAGAAATAGCCAAGGAGAGATGGTTGAAATACTCCACAAGGATTTAGAGCAAAAACTTTTACCATTAACAAGAAGTTACTTGATGATGGATGTATCTCCATATGACTATCCAAAAGGTGCAGGTTTGAGTGAGCAAGAGATAATAGAAAAAAGGTTAGGCATTAAATAATGGCCAAGATGCCTACAAGAAAAATATCTGAAAGACCATTGCTTGCGGCTTTGAAAGACACGCAAGTAGAGTTTGAGCTTGGCACGACATTAGGAGCAATATGGAATGATGTCTATGAGACTAATGGCTTAATTAATGAAATAAGATTGTCGGCGCTCAAAAATAAAGTAGAGGACAGGTCTGCAAAACGTAGCAGATATGCGGCATATAAAGCCAATGAAGAAAGAAGAAGAATACTAGAAGAAAAAACAGACCAGTATTCTATAGAAACAAACGAAAACGAAAGGCAAAATTTATTACAAGAAATTGCCGATCTCAAAAGTCAGCAAACACCAATCGAGGCTTGGCAAGATCAGATGGTTTCTCAAGGTAATTTTGTATCGGTAGAAGAACAAGAAGAAAGATACAAAGACATAGAGTTTAAGGCTGATAGACCTATTACAGAAGAAGAATTGCAAGAGCGCGTAAAGATAAGGAAAGAAGCGCTTATGAGAGATGCAATAGTAAGCGCAGGCCCAGAAGGAGCAAGCGCTTTTGTAGCACAAACAGGTACAGCTTTATTAAGAGCGGCTATTGATCCTATTGCTTTTGCAAGTGCCTTTATTCCTATTGTTGGTCAAGTTAGGTCAGCTAAATTGGCGGCTAAATACGGGAAGATAAAAGGCAGAGCAATAGAAGGCGCTATGGATGGCGCTGGTGGTGCAGTATTGGTTGAGCCATTAATGCTTGGTATATCTCATAGCCAGCAGTTAGATTACACATATTCAGACTCATTGCTTAATGTAGGAGCAGGACTACTACTAGGCTCTGGCATTGGAAGTATTGCTGGAAGATTATCTCGCAGGGCTGAGAGAAGGCAAGAGCAAGTAAAAATAGATTTAGAATTGATTGCTGACGCATATGGTGATAAGCCAGAAGCGCCAACAGTTACAGTCAAGAATACTCATGGCCCTAGTGAGTATGTAGGTAACAACAAAAAGCTGGCTGTAAAGATGAAGGAAATGGCAGAGATAGCAATATCTTTAGCGGCTGTAGGAAAACGTATTGACTTATCTTTCTTAGGCCCGGCTCTACCTGATAGACCGCCAACATTGACAGAGTTCATTAGGTCAATGGGTGGCATACAAGATGTTAAGTATGCACAAAATGTAGTAACCAAGTTAGAAAACAAAACAAAGTTACGAGGTGTATCTATCTTAAATAAAGACTCTAAATACACTATGGAGGTTATGGCTAATCTTGCATATGAGCAAGGATATATAAAGACTAATTCAGTCAGAGCTTTGGCTGGCGCGTTGACTAAAGAGTCTAAAGGAAAATATCAATTTAGAGAAAAAGATGCAGGCAAAGCCGCAGAGTATATAAATTCATCTGGAGTAAAGTCTTTTGATGAAGCATTAGATTTAGAAATAGGTTTGATTAAACAAGACGCAGAAAATATAGGTTTGAAGATAACTGATGAACAAGCGTATGCGATTGCTGAGATGCGTTCTAAAGGGTTAGTTATAGATGACGCATACAAACAGCTAGGCATAGATACAAAGCAATATAGAGCGAAAGCGGCGGCTAAATATGCCAATGATCCAGATAATGATATAGAAGCGTCAGAGCCAAACGAATTTCCACCAGATAATGTGCCAGACGATGAGACTGCGCTAGCACTAGAGGATGTACAGCGAGATCAAGAATATTTAAATAATCTTCCTGATGAAGAAAAAGCAAAACTTTCTGATGAGCAAAAAGCAGATTTGGCTGAAATAGAAGAAATGGATGCACATAGTAACGATACAGTAGAAACTGTTAAAAACGCTAAAGCGTGCGTAATGGGGAAGTTATAGATGGCTGATTGTCGAGATTTAGTAAAAAGAATATCTAATCTGAAAGAAACAGAAGTCGATTCAATTCTTGATGAGATTGAAAATGTAATTAATGTCAAAACTCAAGCAGGCAAGATTGATGAGATAGATCAAGCTGTTAGAGATGTAACTGAGCGCATTGTCAAAGATATAGAAATAGCCAAGCTCATGCGTAAGCGAGACTTGTATCGCAATATATTGATTGAAAACAAAATGCTAGACATGATGGAGACGGCAGACAAGAAAACAGGACAGCCCGGAAAGGGTATTGCCGCAATGCTTGGCGGTTTGAATGATAGATTTAAGGGCGCAATGAACGCTATAGATTTTGCCATACAAGGGCATCATCGTTCTGCAATGGGGCCGTTTATAGACCAGATAAGTAAAGCTGGTTTGCTACAAGACTTTAGACACATGAAGGGTGACTTCGAGCGAGAGGTTGCAAGAGCTTTAGCCGAGCTTAATGGTGCAAAAAATGTAGGCCAGTATTCAGATAAAGCAAAGCAATTAGCTGGATTTATGCACGAAGCGCAAGAAAAGATGCGTAGAAGGAAAAATTTATTTGGCGGTTTTGTGCAAAGAAAAAAAGGCTACATAGTCAGGCAGACACACGACAGATTGAAATTAGCCAAGTTAGGTCGTGAAGAATGGAAAGCTACTATTCGTGACAAGTTAGATTATGAAAAGATGGGCGTGCCTAGAGATGAAATTGATAGATTTTTAGATAGCGCTTATGGGGCAATCTCAACTGGCATAAGAAGGCAAAAACACAAGAATGGAACAGATGTTGTAGACAAGAATTTAGATGTAACTGACTCTATATTTTCTTATGCTGGCCCCGGAAACCTTGCCAAGAAACTAAGTCAACACAGATTACTAGAGTTCAAGTCACCAGATGATTGGTACGAATACGATCAGAAGTTTGGAAATAAATCATTAGGTGCTAGTTTTAGTGAGGATATGAGATCAAGCGCTAGAGATATAGCATTGATGCAATACCTTGGCACTAATCCAGAGGCTATGCTCAAAAGACTTATAAAGCGCGGTCAAGAGAAATATAGAGGTGATGATAAAAAACTAAAATCATTCAAGTCTGATCACTATGAAAGTATATTAAAAGAGCTGACTGGAGAAGTAGATATACCAGCTAACGAGACTGCGGCTACGTGGGGTAGAAGAATACGCGCACTACAAACCATGTCGAAACTAGGGGGATCAGTTATATCTGCATTTTCAGATATGGCGGCTTTTGCGGCTACTAGACAATTTCAAGGAAGAAGTTTTTTTGAGTCTTGGATGGATGCTTTTCAAGCGCCACTAAAAGGGTTGATGCCGGGTGAGGCTAATGCTTATTTAAGATCAGTGGGTATTGGTGTAGATGGTTTGCTTGGAGACTTCACAGCAAGATTTTCATCAGGCGATGAAATACAAGGTCAGACTAGCAAAATGATGCAGTTATATTTCAAGGCTAACTTATTACAGCCTTGGACTGACGCAAACAAAAGAGCTATTGGTCAAATGCTTTCTAATGAATTTGCAACAGAGGGCAACATTCCTTTTAATCAGCTAACACCAGAAAGACAAAACTTATTCAGCATATATGGCATTGATGCAGAAAGATGGGATGTAATTAGAGCATCTGCTGGTAAAGCCGAAGATGGGAATATGTATATACAGCCGGGCTTGATTAAAGTGCCAGAAACAGGGCGTTTCAAGAAAATGAGCGAGGCATCCAAAGAAAGATACGTTGAAGAAAGCAAGCAGATGATTACATCATTATTTCTCAACGAAGCAGATGTGGCAGTGCCAACACCGGGGGCAAGAGAAAGGGCGATATTGCGTAGGGGTTATCCACCGGGATCAGGAGCAGGCGAAGCG
>Ga0208644_1002426_pt1 | contig 14896 bp, 23 predicted proteins | sample VirMetDEL_Nov_18_FD_184517 | JGI IMG/M metagenome (GOLD analysis project Ga0208644, IMG submission 184517) | Aqueous microbial communities from the Delaware River and Bay under freshwater to marine salinity gradient to study organic matter... | ecosystem: Environmental > Aquatic > Marine >... | reverse complement strand
TCAGGTATAGGAGGATTTGCCCTTGGTTTCCAATGGGCAGGTCTATCCCCGCAGCCACAACTCTTTTGCGACATCGAGCCTTGGTGCCGCAAGATCTTACAACAGCATTGGCCCAATGTACCAGTGGCCTCAGACGTAAAGGAATTAGCAAGTGATCCAGAAAGATTTGTTCCAGACTGTGACATCCTCACCGCAGGATACCCATGCCAACCATTCAGCTTCGCAGGAAAGAGAAAGGGCGAAGAAGATGACCGCCACATCTGGCCTCACATCCTCAAAATTATTGCATTCAAAAGACCCACTTGGTGCATTTTCGAAAACGTTTATGGGCACATCTCATTGGGACTCGACTCTGTCCTCTCTGACTTGGAAGCCGAAGGCTACACCACAAGGACGTTTGTTGTTCCAGCTTGCGGTGTCAACGCCCCGCACAAAAGAAACAGACTCTGGATTGTTGCCTACACCAACAGCCCAAGACAACGATCAGGTGAAGGGGAACCCACAGCATCCCAAGAGGGGAACAACACTGGGTGGATACGCGAGGATGTATCCGACACCAACAGCAAGCGACTACAAGAACATGGACACAGCAAACCAACAGTCACAGTTAGCGAAGGTGGTTCGGATGTACCCAACCCCAAGAGCATCGGAGTACAAGGACTGTGGTCCAGTTGGGAGCAAGAGTCACACGCACATGAAGGACAGGAAGTATCTGTGCGCAACAGTGAAGGAGGAAGACAAACCATCTGGGATGTTGAACCCAACGTGGGTAGAGTGGCTCATGGGATACCCAAAAGAGTGGACAGAATTAAAGGACTAGGTAATGCCATCGTCCCTCAGATAGCTCAACGCATAGCTTGGACAATCATGGAGATATCTAAATGATCTTTGTTAATGGTGGTAAAAAATACCAGCGCAAATATGCTGAGGACTTAGCCTGGTTTGTTTGCGAAAAGTTTAACATGGAACCTACAGTAGACATATGCATCAGGGATCTTACCTCTGAGGGCAGCCTAGGGTTTTGCTTAGAGGCAGACGATAACGAGTACGAGGTAGATGTAAACAAAAACTTACGCCTCAGAGAACTACTGATCACTCTTGCACATGAATTAGTGCACGTAAAGCAATACGAAAGGGGAGAAATGAAAGAGCTTTCTAACAGGGCTATACCCTATTGGGATAGGCCATCAGAGATAGAAGCGCATGGCAGAGAATTAGGATTATTCATTCAGTGGGTAGAGGACAGAGGACTATCCAAAAGAAAGTGGACTCAAAGGAAAACATTGTGATGGATAGAATAAGAGTAATGATATATGATAAAAAAAGTAGGACGCTTATCTGCTGGAAGGAATACTACAATCTTAAAGAAGCAGAAAGATACTGCGAGAGTGTGAAGAAGTTAAAGGAGATCTTTGTCAGATGCCAACAAGTGAAATAATATCTGTGGCTGCCACCATAATATTCTGGTATGCAGTCTACCTGACCAGCCAATAAAAAAAAGTTTTAAGAGGTACTTGAAATGCGGGAAACATCCCTACGTAATACTGTTAGTACTACTAATAGAAATACTGTTGGTAATTCTTTTAGTTCTTATTCTTTTAAAGATAAAATAATACTAGAAGTATTTACTAATAGAGGTATAACTATAGTCTCTTGCATTTCTACTATGAAAGGAAAGAAATAATGGAAGACTACGAAGACATGAACCTTGAAGATGTGATGACTATTGATGAGTTCTTTGAGGAGCATGGTAATAATAAATCAGCTTTGAAATATCTGATAGGACTCTTTCTTGAACAGACATATGACATGCAAGAGTTTATGGAAGATCGAGGCTACACAGCGGAGGACTTTATGGAATGGAAAAAGGAAAAGGAAAAGATGAGTTACCACTAACAGAACATGATGACTGCACACATTGGGTAGGAAGGATGAATAGAGATGAAGATGTATCCAATACCAAAGACACCAGAGACACGAAGAGACGTGATACCAATCAACACGTACATAAAAAGTCTGCAACAAGACGTAGACGATTTAGAATGGGCTGGTAAATTTAGAGAGGCTGACTTCGTAAAGAAGTTACTTGACGAAGCATTCACAATCAGAGATAACGGTGGCCTATATTACCCACTGTTTTAATGAAGAAAGGAAAACAGAATGCGAATGAACTGGGTGTTCAAAGATGTACCTCAAGAAGTGTGGGATGACCTCAAGTATAACATGGCTTATGAGGGTCTAGGTAATGAGGACTGCGTGGATAATTACAGAGCCTATAGGGTGTCAGATGATTTCCTAAGGGATGAATACATCAAAGCCAGTAACAAAGGTTGCTGTGGTTCCTTCCAAACCTGGACCAAGGTGAACGGAGAGAAGTGGATAATGGGGTGTAACTATGGGCATTAAAGCAACGTACATAAACCACATGGGCTGCGACATGTCAGTAGTCAATGCAGCTCGAGTAAGCTTTGGTAAGAAGATAGATCGTATGTACACCAAGCCAGAGGATGAGAAGCTTATACGCTATCTCGCAAAGCACGGACACATGTCTCCCTTTGGTCATTGCTTTGCCAGCTTCCATGTTAAAGCTCCTGTCTTTGTGGCTAGGCAGTTGGTCAAGCATAAGTTTCTACGCTGGAACGAGATCAGCCGTAGGTATGTTGACAGTGATCCTGAGTTCTATGAGCCTAAGACGTGGCGTGGACGTGCCAAAGATAAGAAGCAAGGAAGCGCCGGATCTATAGACCTAGACGAGATTGATGCATTCCATTGTAATGACTCGATCATGACTAACGGTAATGACGGTGTTTACTTAGCTACTCAGGACACCCTTAGTATGTATAAAGCTCTCCTAGGATCTGGTGTATGTCCAGAGCAAGCTCGAATGATATTGCCCCAGAGTATGATGACGGAGTGGTACTGGTCAGGTAGCCTTGATGCATTTGCTGATATGTGTAACCTGCGCTGTGCTTCTGATACACAAGCAGAGACAAGAGAAGTTGCTACACAGATCAGTGACAGGATGCGTAGGTTATTTCCTGTATCGTGGGCAGCATTAGTGGAGAAAAACTATGAGTAAAACTACGTATGAGTACTGGGCTATGAAAGACACAGAGAAAAACAAACTAGTTTCAAATAAGTTTGGGCGTACACTCTGGATTAGGAAACCAAATCCAAATCAAACAATCTTTGTAGGTTACAGAAAGTTTGAGCGTGGAGACTCCATGTTAAAGCCTGTACGTGTTATTGTAACGGAGGTAGAGGAATGAATAAAGGTGCAGGTATAATTGGTGTCGAAACCGTAGAAGAACACGAAGATGGTGGTGCAACATTTAAGTTTCACATGGATGCACATGCCCGTGGCCTACTCACAGAGGAAGGCTTGAAGCTAGTGATGTACTGTGCAGCAGCTAAGATGGATATGCAGTTGGTATATGACTTCATAGAGGATCACATCAGGTACAACAAGGATGAGAGGTTTGACGAGTACGGAAACTATGGTGAGAACAACCCACCCGTATCCTCTGAATGGTCACAGGATAGCCAAGATAAATCGGAGAACCTTGCATGACAGGTAAGTACACATTCGGTATCCCACTGAAAGAGATACGTCCCATGACTGAGGAAGAAAGAAAAAGGGCTAAGGTAAAAGAGTCTTGCAACACGCTAGGTTTTAATCTATGTGTTAGCTGCGGTTGCCCTACGCCAAATACTTGGTGCGAATTTTGTCTTGAAGAAGAATGAGAAAGGATAGTCCAATGGACAGAGACACATTTATGACAGTACCTATCGCAAACTTTATGAGAGAGCATGACCTAAGTTCAGAAGATGTAATGCTGATCCTCAAGAATCACGTCAATGATTTACAATTCGAAAAAGAATTAATTGAATTGTATACTGAGGGTGAAGAGGACTTAGATAACTGGACGGAGGAATACTAGGATGAGCGCCGCCGAGAACAAGAAGTTTGACATCGAGCGGGTTGCTTGTCCTTACGAAGAGTGCGGTAGTTCAGATGGTTTCTACTACAGCACAGTCACCAAGTCTGGATTCTGCCATGTCTGCGAGTCCAAGACAGGAAAACCAGGTAAGTACCCACGTCCAAACTTTAGGAGTGAGATAGCTGACTGGGCGGAGGAAACGTATCCAGTGAATGCTATGAAACCACCAGTACATACAAGGCAAATTGCAACAGCAACCTTCAAGAATATCCGGGGGTTGGATGCAGATGTCTGTAAGCTTTATGGTATCCAACTTCAGATGGACGCCGAAGGTGATCCAGTAAGATATGCTTTCAAGTATCCCAACAATGTTAAGTACAGAGGATACGAAGAAAAGAAATTCTGGACAGAAGAGAAAGGCAGTATCGTAGATCTGTTTGGTCCTGAGTTTAATGCTGGCTCAAGTAAAAGACTGTACTTGACAGAGGGAGAGTTCGACGCAGCTTCTCTCTATCAGGCACTGGGTAAAAGCTTTCCAGTCAAGTCAATACCATCAGCCTCACTGTCAGATAAGTTCATCAAGAACAACTTTGATTACCTCAACTCTTTCCAAGAGATCGTGTATGCTGGGGAACAGGATGATGCTGGGAAGGGAGCAGCCACACGTTTATATGAGTTGTTCCCAGAGAAGTTTTACTATGTTCCTCTGACCAAACACAAAGATGCTAGTGACTTCATACAGGCAGGTGATCAAGACGACTTGCGCTGGGCGGCAGTCAAACCTCAACGCTTTGCACCAGATAATTTCTTTGTGGGTGACATCGAGGTAGAGAAAGCAATCAGGACAGAGAACCCTTATGAGTATGTACCTACTGGTCATACTGCATTGGATGATAAGATCCGTGGGTTAGTCAAAGGTGGTCTGACATTCATCAAAGCTTTACGAGGTCAGGGTAAGACTGAATTGATCAGATACTTTGAGATGGGATTGCTCAAGTCAGAAGCCATCATTGCCTTACTTCACATGGAAGAGATGAAGTCCACAACCTACAGAGCTATGGCTACCTATGAACTAGGTTGTAATGTTCGTACCAAGGAAGACGCAGCAGAGAATGGTTGTGATGAAGAGACAGTAATCTTAGCGGCTAAGATGGCGGCAAGAGATGACAAGACGATCATCTTTGAGATGCAAGCACATGACGATCCTATGAAATTACTGGACTATGTACGTCTGGCTGCCACTGTTTATGGTGCAAGTTATATCTTTATTGATCACGTACAGCGACTAGCTTATCTATCTAACGCAGGGGTTGAGGGTGCCACCAGTACACTGACAACCTTGGGTGCACGTATGGCACAGCTTGCGAAGGAGTTAAACATCGGGGTAATCTTTATATCTCAGGTCAATGATGATGGACGTACAAAGTATGCTGCCTCACTAGAGGAAGAAGCTATTGTCTGTATCAAACTGAATCGTGATACTGAGGCAGAGGATGAGTCAGAAAGAAACACTACTTACTTTATCGTTGACAAGAACAGACCCTTCGCTAAGTTAGGTAACGCTGGTTCAGTCTACTACGATCCAGAGACAACAATCCTAGAAGAGGTTTCATTCAAGGTATGAAGATAGCAGTCAGTGACATAGAGACAAACACTCTTGTTGGTAGTGACAAGCTGTGGCTTTGTGGCGGTAAGGACTTGAAGACAGGTGAAGTCTACAAGTTTGAGAAGTGCCACGAAGATCCAGTGGCTAAGGCTGCCGCCATCGAGTGGTACAAATCTCTGGACTATATCGTGGGTCATAACTTCATACAGTTTGATGGCCCTGAGTTAAACAGATTGCTTCAACCTAAGTTGATTGACCCTAAGAAAATCATAGATACACTTCTGGTATCTCGCATGATTCACTACGACATCCCAGCGCCTAAAGGAACGAGTAAACCACACAGCTTACAAGCTTGGGGCATACGTCTTGGTGTATACAAAGGTGACTTCCATAACTTCTCAGACTTCTCAGATGAAATGGTTGAGTACTGGCTGGGTGATCTAGAAACCACTGAGGCTTTACACAATCACTTCGCTAAGTATATCTACGATCCCGACTGGCGTAAATCTATGAGGGCAGAACATGATCTACAAGTGGAGTTAGTACGTACTAAGTACTATGGTTTCGCATTTGATTCTAACAAAGCACAGTTTCTTCTCAATGCTGTACAAGTTCAGATGAAAGAACTGGAAGAACAATTCCAAGTAGACTTTCCACCTAAGCTTACACTGGTCAACACAATCAAGTATCGCCTCAAGAAAGATGGTGAGGAGATGGCTTCGGTTAAGAATGCGAGAAAGAAGTACGCCCTTGTTGAAGTAGATGGTGAAGACTTGATGTGTTACGATTGGGTTGACTTCAAACCAGGATCTCCCAAGGATAGGATTGATGCCCTATGGAATGCGGGATGGCAGCCAGTAGATAAAACAAAAACTTTCCAGAAGTTTGATAGACTATCTGTTGGTGATGCTTATGGTTGCTCTGTATCTTCTATGTCTAAAGAGTTTTATGATGAAAAGAAGAAGCACCTCGATCATTACGGATGGACTGTGTCAGAGGACAACCTCAGCACACTCCCTGAGAACGCTCCTGAGGGGGCAAAGGCATTGGCTAGGTGGTTGACCCTAGAGGGAAGGCGTTCCTCTCTTGTGGAGTGGTTAGGACAAGTGAAAGAGGATGGTAGGATACATGGGACTATCAACAATATAGGGGCTTGGACTGGACGCTGCGCACACAACGCGCCAAACACAGCCAACATTCCATCTGCCTTTCATGGTGAAGCAAAGACAGCAGTTGAGGAGGTAAAGAAACAATATGATTCACACTTACGTTCTTGTTGGACTACCCCTTCTGGCTCTTGGCTTGTGGGAACTGATGCTGATGGCATCCAGCTTAGGGTACTGGCAGATTATTTATGGAGATACTTCGATGCTGACCAGTATGCACAAGCTATTATGCAAGGTAAGAAAGAAGATGAGACAGACATTCACAACGTTAACAAACGTGCACTGGGACTTAACCATGCTACACGGGACATGGCAAAAACTTTTATCTATGCTTGGCTTCTAGGGGCTGGTGTAGCTAAAACGGCGCAGATCTTAAAGGTCAATCAACGTCAAGCTGCTCAAGCAAGAGACAACTTCGTTAAGTCTATTGATGGTTTGTCTCAGCTAAAGAATAAACTAATACCTGCTGTTGGAGAACAAGGTTACTTTACTGGGTATGATGGGCGTAAGGTTATCATTCCTTCGGAGCATAAAGCTCTGGCTGGTATCCTTCAGTCTGCTGAGAGTATTCTGATGAAGCACACACTCTTACGCTGGACATCAGAGGCTAGGAAGCAAGGCTTCAACTTTAAGCTAGTAGGATTTATACATGATGAATATCAAACGGAGGTGATAGGCACAAAGGAAGAAGCAGAAGAACTAGGAAAGCTTCAAGCAGACTGTATGCTTGAGGTAGGACAGGAACTAGGGTTTAGGATACCAACACCAGGTTCTTACGATGTAGGTAAGAATTGGCTTGACACTCACTAAACTCTAAGTTATTGAAACGAATCACTTAATAAACCTTAAGAGGATAACATGGCTAAAGAAACTAAGACTCAAATCGTAGAAGTATTCGGTACACTGGAGTGGGCAAAAGTATTTGAACACAATCGGGATCGAGCAGCTTGGAACGAAGAGAAAGATGGTGAGTATAAGATCACTGTCATTATGGACAAAGAGAATGCTGCAAAGCTAAAAGACTCTGGCTGCGCTAAGGCAATGCACGATGTCGAGGATGGTGTGAAGGTAACACTCTCTCGTCCACACAAAGGTAAGTTTGACTGGCAAGGTGGTGCTCCCGCTGTAGCTAATATCAAAGGACAACCTTGGGACTTTCAGATAGATGGTTACATCGGCAACGGTTCTACAGGTCTTGTCCGTGTAGCAGTTTATCCTGCTGGTAATTCTGGACGTACTGGCTCACGTCTTGAATCAGTGCAAGTTATTGATCACGTCGAATATGAATCAGAAGGTGGTGGTTCAGTCGGCGGGTTTAAAGACTTGTCAGATTACTCCTCAAAAGAAGCCAAACAAGATGGTGCTCCAAAGAAGAAGGTAGCAGCTAAGACTCCTGTAGAGGACGATGCTATCCCATTCTAGGACACCTTTCCTTTCTGTTGTATGTGTGTTGAGAGCGCCCCTTCCCTTAGCTGGGTGGGGGCATTACCAGAGGAGATAATAATGAAAAAGATAAACACTCTTGTAGAGGACATCGAGCAGACCATCCTTGGTTATAACGGATGGGATAAAGTTCTTGGTGACTTTATGGCAAGCAACATCTCTCGCATGGCAGAGCAACGGTTTTCTAAACCTCAGGAGCCAAGAGGTTATCTATCTCTTTCTTCTCTTGGTACAACATGCGAAAGAAAACTCTGGTACAAAGTAAACAAGACAGACATAGGGGAAACTCTACCGCCATCAGCTTTACTTAAATTCTTTTATGGTGACATGATAGAGGAGTTAGTTCTTACGATAGCCGCTGTATCAGGACACAAAGTTACTGGTATGCAAACACGTATGGATGTGCACGGCATCAAAGGACACAGAGATGCGGTAATTGATGGTATGACTATTGATGTTAAGTCTGCATCCCCTTACGCATTTAAGAAGTTTAAGGAAGGTAACCTCAGGGAAGATGATCCCTTTGGTTATATATCTCAGCTATCTTCCTACGTGTACGCAGCCAAGGATGATCCTGAAGTAACTAATAAAACTCAGGGTGGTTTCCTAGTTATTGATAAAGTAAATGGTCACGTATGCTTAGACATCTATGACTTCACAGAAGAGATGAAAGAAAAGGAACAACACGTAAATCATATCAAGAGTATGGTTGCCTCAGAAGATCCACCTGACCGTGGGTTCAATCCCGTTCCTCAATCAAGTAAGAATCCTAAAGGCAATAAGAAGCTTGTTACTGCTTGCTCTTACTGCGAATACAAGAAGGAGTGTTACCCTGGACTTCGTAAGTTTATTTATTCTGATCGTCCTGTTTTTCTGACAGACATAGTTAAGAAGCCTATGGTCCCTGAGGACTTGGAGTTTGCTGGTGTCTTTCAACAAGAATAGATTCAGAGGAATACAGGCAGGCTACAGATCAGGATTAGAAGAAGATACTGCAGCCTACCTAAAGAAAAAGAAAGTTAAGTTTACCTACGAAAAGGAAAAGATTAAGTGGGTAGACTTAAAGATAAGAACCTACACGCCTGACTTTGTTCTGGCTAACGGTATCATAATAGAAACGAAGGGACGCTTTATCTCTGTCGATAGACGTAAACATAAAGAGATTAAGAAACAATTCCCTGAGTTAGACATACGCTTTGTGTTTGCTAACAGTAAAGCTAAACTGTACAAAGGAGCTAAGAGTTCTTACGGAGACTGGTGTAAGAAGAACGGATTCAAGTATGCTGATAAGGTGATACCTGATGAATGGTTAAAGGAGACTAAAGATGAAAGAGAAGTTTAAACCAAGATTTGAGATAATGCAGGTAATACGTGGACCGTACACAGACGATGAAGGTCACATCTGGAATCTGTGTCTTGCCCGTGAATACTCTACATTAGAACAATTCGAAGAAGAATACTTCTACTCTTCTATGAAAGATGCTATGGATGACATCTACCGTCTGCATAAGACAGGTCCATTTGTTATTGATGACATGGGTAATACAAAAGAAGATCATCTAATGAAAACCCAAGACCAACTAGAAAAAACAAGAAAGGTAGTAGAAGATGTCTACTAAAACAGCAATTGTATTTAGCTGCGCACACACAGATCCTAGTGTATCTAACGATAGGTTTGATTTACTAGGTGAACTTATCTATGATATTAACCCTACCTATGTTATAGACTTAGGGGATGGTGCTGATATGAAATCTCTGAACAGTTTCGATACCAGATACCCTGATGCTATCGTATCTCAAAACTACGAGAAAGATGTGGAACATTACAATGAGGCTATGGAAAGACTACGCAAGAAACCAAACATTAGGAAATACAAAAAGCCGTTCTGGATCGGGTTCGAAGGTAACCATGAAAACAGAATTAAAAAGGCTATCGCCCATGACCCACGATTACAGGGAGACAAGTACGGGATATCCTTCGGGCATCTTCAAACAGACCACTGGTTCGACGAGTACCACGAGTATAGGAACTCGGCCCCCGCAATCGCTGACTACGATGGTATCTCATATGCTCATTTCTTTTCTAGTGGTAACTATGGGACAGCTATGTCTGGCGTTCACCATGGTTATACCCTCCTCCAGAATAGAAACCATTCTAGTACTTGTGGTCATAGTCACAAGCGGTCTATCTATTTTAAAGATTCTGCACACCCTAATTCGATTATCGGGTTGGTGGCGGGGTGCTTCAAAGGCGGTGAGGAAGGATGGGCTGGACAGTCTAATCTAGAATGGTGGAAGGGCTGCATCATTAAACGTGAAATAGACAATGGCGTATACGAACCAGAGTTTGTATCCCTTGAGAGATTGAAGAAAGAATATGGTTGACGTAAAGAAATTTATAATTATAACTAAGGATTCTGACTATGAAGTTTGAAGTGAGATTAGTTCTATCTGTAGATCCAGAAGCTAACTTCATCGAGGCTGACTTGGAAGATATGGAAAGAGTTATGAAGGAGATTGTTTCTTCAGCAATGTATGACGTGGATGACGTTCTAATAGAGGAGTGCGAAGTAGAAGAATGTTAAGTGGAGAGGACTTAGAAAACATGGGTTACTATGATAACTTTCAAACAAAAGAAGATGTAGATCCAATGGACTACTCCCTGTGGGTAGAAAAAAAGATCATAACTAAAGATCAGGAAAGACTGATAGAGAATATTCTTGGCCTTGTGGGAGAGGCAGGAGAAGTAGCAGAAAAGATCAAGAAGCTTATTCGTGATAAGAGTAAAGTTACTAATGAAGATATCCTAAAAGAACTAGGGGATGTACTCTTTTATACTACAGCCTTAGCAAATATATACGGACGGGGTTTACAGGATGTAATGAAACTAAACATCAGTAAACTAAACGACAGACAAAGACGTGGAAAATTAACAGGATCGGGAGACAACAGATGAAAGACTTTCAACCACAAGAACAACAGTACGGACCAACACTAGGTATCTCAGAAGAGATCCATGCTATGAAGTATCGCTCCACAGGTGAGACTTTTAAAGAAGCTATGACACGGGTAGCAGAGGCTTTGAAAGATGATGAGTCGCATTTCAATAACTTTAGAACCATCCTATACAATCAGCGTTTCCTTCCTGCTGGACGAGTACAGTCAGCTATGGGTGCACCAAGACGTGTGACACCTTACAATTGCTTTGTGTCTATGACTATTGAAGACAGTATGGATGGCATCATGGAAGCAGCTAGACGTGCCGCAGAGACTATGAGACTGGGCGGTGGTATAGGCTACGACTTCTCTACTCTTCGCCCACGAGGAGCACTCATCAAGTCTCTGGACTCTAAGTCTTCTGGTCCTCTCTCTTTCATGGGTATCTTTGATGCTGTATGTAGAACCATCGCCTCCGCTGGTCACCGCCGTGGTGCACAAATGGGTGTGCTTCGGGTAGACCACCCAGACATCGAGGAGTTTATCACAGCAAAGAATAACAGTGATACTCTTACCCAATTTAATATCTCAGTGGGTGTTACTGATGACTTCATGAAAGCAGTAAAAGAAGATGGAGACTTTAACCTAAAGTTTAAAGGACGTGTATATAAAACCGTGAGTGCACGAGCCTTGTGGGATCAGATCCTTCGTAGTACTTGGGACTGGGCAGAACCAGGTATTCTTTTTATTGATCGTATAAACAAGAAGAATAACCTTTGGTACACAGAAACTATTGCTGCAACTAATCCCTGTGGTGAGCAGCCGCTACCACCAAATGGTGCGTGTCTTCTAGGTTCTTTTAATTTAACGAAGTATATCGTAGAGCATGATGGTAAGTATGTTTTCAATATGAATCAGTTGCGTAATGATATACCTCACGTTGTAAGGGCTATGGATAATGTTATTGACAGAGCAACGTATCCTTTGAAGGAACAGGAAGAAGAAGCTAAAAGTAAAAGACGTATGGGCCTTGGTGTTACTGGCGTAGCAAATGCTATCGAGGCGCTGGGCTTTGACTACGGTAGTGATCGCTTCCTACAAACTCTTGAAGAAATTATGGGGGTCATTAGAGATGTCGCTTACACTACTTCTGTATCGCTTGCAATGGAGAAAGGGCCGTTTCCTTTATATTCTGATGAGTATCTTGACTCTGATTTTTCTAAGTCTTTGCCTGATAGTATACGTGATCTTATTCGCAATTATGGCATTCGCAATAGCCATCTCCTGTCTGTTGCTCCTACAGGAACTATCAGCCTATCAGCCGACAATGTCTCCTCAGGGATTGAGCCAGTCTTCTCCCATTACTATGATAGAACTATCCAAACCTTCAACGGACCAAGAGTTGAACGAGTAGAGGACTATGGCTATCGTGTCTTTGGGATAAAAGGTAAGACTGCTGACGAGCTATCAGTGTTTGACCATGTCAAAGTTCTTAATCTCGCCTCACGGTTTGTTGACTCAGCTTGTTCTAAGACCTGCAATGTGGGAGCCAACGTATCTTGGGAAGAGTTCAAGCAAGTTTACATGGACGCATTTGATGGAGGTGCCTCTGGCTGCACAACCTTCAGAGCTTCTGGTAAACGGTATGGTATCTTGAATGCCTCTACCTCTGAGGATGTAGCAGAGGAACCAGTGGTAGAAGAAACTAATGATTACATAGAAGAAGGTGGCGCTTGCTACTTTGATCCTGCGACAGGTCTACGTAAGTGTGAATAGGAAGCGTAGAAAGAAAGTAGGAACTGTTAAGTCACCCTGCGTATTAATCTGTCGGATAGAAGATGGTTACTGCGCAGGGTGTAAACGGACAATAGAAGAGATTCGTGACTGGATAATAATGTCAGACAATGAGCAAGCTAAATTACTTCTTGAACTAGAGTACAGAAAAGGAGTATACAATGAATGAAGAATGCCCTAGTTGTGGGTGCTTAGTAGATGATGACGGATTCTGTAATGAATGTACTGACTTAAGTAACCTTATAGAATTAGCAGGAAGAAGTGAGATGAAGAAAAGAAAGTTTGACCCAGTCGAAAAACCAGTACACTATAATACAGGTGGTATCGAAGCTATTGATGCTATCATGGCTGCCACCAATGATCTTAGCGAAGGCTATCTCCAAGGCAACATACTGAAATACGTGTGGAGATACAGGTACAAGAATAGAATAGAAGACCTGAAGAAAGCACGTTGGTATCTTAACAAGTTGATTGATATCTATGAGCGTAAATAAAAGAAAAACCCTTGAGCAAGAAGCCCAAGAGTTTCTACGAAAGGAAAGAGAAGTGATTCCCCCTGGAAATATCCAGCTTGGGGATTACTTTGCTGGATGTGCACTGTCTGGTTTGATAGCGTCTGGCAAGTACCTACGGTCTGACGAGATCGTGGATGAAGCTTACAAGTATCGAGACAGGATGCTTGAAGCCAACAACAATAAGAAGTAGTTCTCCCATAAACTAAACCCCCAGCAGATCACTGGGGGTTATTTTTATTGGTAAGGCTCATTCTCGACCAACTGTGGTACAGCAGCCAGTAGTCTAAGCCTTCTATCAATTTCTTGTTTAACATTCTCTGAAGAAGATATCATACTGTCTGCATTAGGGAAACCCATTCTCTTAGCGGCCCTATCAAAAACATCAGCACCCTCTCTGTTTCTAATAATTGCGTAGTTGTTTCGGATGTAACCTCTAGCCTGTAGGGGTTTCTCAGCTACATAAGAATTAAACATAGCTTCAACACGATCACGCTCTTGACGAATCCTTAATTTAATCCAACCCTCTAAGGTAGCCTTCTTGTCTTTCTCGGATATCTCTTCACTAGCTACGATCTCATCGTATGTCATAGTACCAAAACGTTTATTCGCTGGAGCATTCTTACGCCAGTCCTCAAACTCTACAGCTAGACTAGGCTCCCCTGTCTGCTCGATACCTTTAGCTAATCTTTGCCTTAGAATTAAATCAACACTAGCGTTAGGTACAGTTCTTGTATTGAAAAGCTGATAGTCTTTTAACTGCATCTTGTTCATCTCTTGCTCAAGACCAGTAAGAGGTGGCTCATCGGATGATCCAAACATTTGTTTAAGAACTGGGTTCACTGTGCCAATAGCTACAGGATTAGAAAACCTGTAGTATTTAATATCATTCTCCCCGTTGAAAGACTGGGTGTACTGTAGGAAGTCGGTGTCCATTAGCATACGTGTAGCTTGTCCTGTAAGGACACCTGACCCAGAGTATGCTGTTCCTTTTGTATTAACGTCAGACGTAAGAGCAAGGTCACGAACAAAGGGTACACCAGCAGCGTCTGGTTCAAGCTGCGCGTATATATCTCTTGCTATTGTTTGAGGGTATGAAAAGGTAGCTAGTACGTTCCCAAATTCTTTTTCAAGGTCTTCGGAATTTCCTGTCTTAGCAAACTCAAACAAGGCTGTACCAATAGCTAAATCAAAACTAAACTCTGGTATACCCCCTAAGATATCAAGAACATCCTCTTTCTTTATTTCCGCTGGAAGACCGTTCTGCTTTCTCCAGGCATAGTCACCCACATACATGTGTAGAAGGGCAGAGCCAAGGTATTGTTTCATGTCCTCTGTCATACCTTCAGAGTTCATTATAGTATTTCTTAAAGAAGCGTAGTCGGATTCACCTTGACGCATATCTGCTACTTGATAACCACCAAAGATTAGCATAGCACCAGTCATCTGCCGGGCATACCGAAGAGAGGCGTCCTCTGTCTTTGAGGCTACCCCAGA
>Ga0208644_1002418_pt1 | contig 14910 bp, 32 predicted proteins | sample VirMetDEL_Nov_18_FD_184517 | JGI IMG/M metagenome (GOLD analysis project Ga0208644, IMG submission 184517) | Aqueous microbial communities from the Delaware River and Bay under freshwater to marine salinity gradient to study organic matter... | ecosystem: Environmental > Aquatic > Marine >... | reverse complement strand
TTTGGTTGACTTCTTCTTCAGTATATTCTACAGTTCCCATAGGACGTTTTTTACTATTCATCAGACGCTCAACCTCAGCATCACGAATCTTCCACTCTTCAAACTTATCTTGAAGATCTTCATCCATAGTCAGTTCATACTCTTTACAGACCTTACGCTGCTCTTCTTCTTTTACCATATCATTGAAGACCAATGACATAGCACCAGAGCGAATGGATACGGGATCCATTCCTACACAGAGCATGAACTTCTCAAACAGTTTGAAATACTGCTTACAGTTGAGATCACCAGCAGGAGCAGTGATCAGGAAATGCTCTTCGGGGAGGAAGTCATCATCACCAAGGTGAGATGCAAACCCACGATTATAATCATGAGTATAAGTAGCGTCGAATTTGAACTGGACGGTGGCTTCGTAGGTCATGATGTCCGATTGACTATAAGAGTATTATACAATAAAAAACCACCCCCGTCAAGGAGTGGTGGACAGTTTAGGAGGTGGTCTGTAATCTATGTAAATTTTAATAATCCCAACCAAAAATTTGTAATTCAAATGCTTTATTATTCCAGATTTTAAATCCAAACTCCATAAGACAATTTTCTCTATTAAACATAAAATAGTTTGAGCGATGCTTGTGAATGCTAAACCTAAATAAACTTCTGTCTTTATAACAATTTCTAAGAATATAGTGTATAACCGCTTTCTTTTTCTTTGATTTATAATTATCAAGATAATACGATTGCGAATAGAGTCTCATTGGTTTGATTCGTATGAATGTATTATACAATAAAAAAGCACCCCAGTCAAGGAGTGCTGTGCCGGTTATGGAAGTGGATGGATACATATAAGTCATCTTATCGCCTCCTGGTTGCTATGGTGATTGTTCCTGAACCATAACCGCCACCGCAACCGTAACCGTAACCGCCACCGGAACCGTAACCGAAACCGTAACCGTCACCATAACCGTCACCGTTACCATCACCGTAACCGTAACCTACTGGATACATAAAAGTCATTTTATCTCCTCCTGGTTCTTGTGGTGATTGTACCGTAACCTTCACCGTAACCGGAACCGTTACCGGAACCGTTACCGTAACCGTTACCGTAACCGAAACCGTAACCGCCACCGTTACCGTAACCGGAACCGGAACCGTCACCGGAACCGTCACCGTAACCGGAACCGTAACCGTAACCGAAACCGTCACCGGAACCGTAACCGTAACCGGAACCGTAACCGGAACCTACTGGATACATATAAGTCATTTTATCGTCTCCTGGTTCTTGTGGTGATTGTTCCTGAACCGGAACCGTAACCGGAACCGTCACCGTAACCGGAACCGTAACCGTAACCGTAACCGCCACCGTTACCGTTACCGTAACCGGAACCGTAACCGTCACCATCACCGTCACCGAAACCGTAACCGTCACCGTAACCGGAACCGCCACCGCAACCGTAACCGAAACCGTAACCGTCACCATAACCGTCACCGGAACCGTCACCGTAACCGTAACCGCCACCGGAACTGTAACCGGAACCGGAACCTACTGGATACATATAAGTCATCTTATCGTCTCCTGGTTCTTGTGGTGATTGTACCATAACCGGAACCGGAACCGTAACCGTCACCATCACCGTCACCGAAACCGTAACCGAAACCGGAACCGTAACCTACTGGATACATAAAAGTCATTTTATCTCCTCCTGGTTCTTGTGGTGATTGTACCGTAACCTTCACCGTAACCGGAACCGTTACCGGAACCGTTACCGTAACCGTTACCGTAACCGAAACCGTAACCGCCACCGTTACCGTAACCGGAACCGGAACCGTCACCGGAACCGTCACCGTAACCGGAACCGTAACCGTAACCGAAACCGTCACCGGAACCGTAACCGTAACCGGAACCGTAACCGGAACCTACTGGATACATATAAGTCATTTTATCGTCTCCTGGTTCTTGTGGTGATTGTACCATAACCGGAACCGGAACCGTCACCGTCACCGTCACCATCACCGTCACCGAAACCGTAACCGTCACCGAAACCGTAACCGTCACCGTAACCGGAACCGTCATCGTAACCGTAACCGTCACCGTAACCGTCACCGGAACCGGAACAGTAACCGTAACCGTAACCGTAACCGTCACCGAAACCGGAACCGTAACCGTCACCGGAACCGTTACCGGAACCGGAACCGGAACCTACTGGGTAGGTATAGTTCATCACTTACCCCAAGATTCAGTCACAGGGACAGTGAAAATAACAGATCCAGAAGGAACTTTGACTGGATAATCACACTCCTTAAGGGTCACTTTATTTGACGTTGGATCCTTGAGAACTCCAGTGAAACCAATGCTTTCCCAACGGAAAACATGGACGGCATTGGAAATAGTCAGTTCACCAGTAACTTCACATGTAGTAACGTTACCAGCAAAGATCCATCCTCGGTCAATCACCACAACGGCACGATTGCCAACTGGAGTACTACTAATTTCAACTGAATCAGCAGGGACATAGGTAATACCATTCACTTCAATGGAACCAAGGTTAGCAGAGATAGACATAATGTTTGTCTGTTTGTTTACTTTATAAGTATAGGATGAAATGGCGCGACCGTCAAGGAGTGCTGTGACGGTTGTGGAAGTGGTTTAAATATCAATTCTATAAAATGATGAATGATCTGTTGATTAAGTTGTTCCAGATATTCTATCCCTAATCTCAACATGACTCAGGAATCTACTTGGGTTTCTGAACCATGTCATCTGAATTTCTTCATAGTCATCAAGGTCTACATGGTCACCATTGACCAAATGAATACGATATGTATGCCGGTCGTATGAACCCTCAGAGGTTGCAGTGAAGTACCGAGGGTCATCCTTTTCAATCAAACTCATGAGTCAAGTACAGACAGTATAAACAATAGTATACCACATGAGACATAGAACACAAGGAGTATGATCTGTTCAGTACCCATGACCCTGATCCCACCATCTCTGGTCGTGCTTACCAGGTGCTAGGGTGTCTCTACCATTCATATGATAGATCTTATCTCTCAATACTTTAGTCATCTCATATTGTTTGTGAATTATTTCTGCTTCATCATCTTGACCTTGAAGTTTTAGTTCTTCATAGTAATTAAATATATCTGCTCGTTCTTGATTTAAAAGTTCTTGGAGGAAGGTAAGTTCTTCTCTACTGAAAGTGGGTTCAGGAAAATGATCTCGATCCATTATGATTATGACATCTATAATATCTAGTACGCATAAAAAGGGGGTCCGAATAGACTTTCCTTTATTTTTTTCTTTCCCATTCTTCTTGTGTGGTCGATACAACTGTGGCCAAGTATCTCTAATAATTTGAGCTAACTTATCTGGAGTATTAGTGGTTATCATGGAGGTAGGAGTTCATCCGTGAAATATATCTATACACAAAAAAAGGTCCCGAAGGTCTCTTTCTTGTTATTCATTATTATCCTCCACATCTAAGTTTAACATAGTCAAAAACTTTTTGAGGAACATTAATATCTAATGCTTTTTCAAATCCTTCAAATCCTGGTGCGGAGTTTGCTTCACAGATTCGGTATCCATCACTGTGAAATAATAAATCAACACCAGCAATATCAAGGTCAAGAACTTTTGCAACTTGAATGGCAAGCATTTCCATTTCGTCGTCAACATCATATGCTTTCCCTTGACCTCCACGGGAAATATTGGCTTTAAATGAACCATCTGTAGATGTGCGTTGCATAGCACCGACAACTCTACCTCCAATCACAATCACACGCAAATCTTTACCTTCTGATTCTTTAATATACTCTTGAATAATCATAGAGTTTTTATAATCTAAAGAAGAAATAAGTTCCGACAAGTCCTCAAATTGTTTAGCATCTTCACAAAGAAAAACACCAGCGCCATGAGAACCAGTCACAACTTTCATAACGCAAGGAAAACCAACCTGTTTCTCAACAGTATCTGCTTTACAAGGAAATCTTGTAAGCATCGTTTTAGGAATAGGAAGTCCTGCTTGAGCCAAGATTTGACTGGCATACAACTTATCCTTTGATGCCTCAATTGAATTTGAATTTGGTAAGGTTAATACATTCAACCTTTCAAACTGTCTGAGAACACTGAGGTTAAAGTAACCAGTGCCACTCCCAGTCCTAGCAAGTAAGCAGTCTGGGAGAGAAACTGCATCATTACGATACCGAATAGATTTACGGTCATCACGGGATACAATCAAATCAATTTCATCAGCATATGCTACTGTGAAATCAATGCCATATTTATCTGCCTCTTCAATAAATCTACTACGCTCATATGTCTCAGTGGTAAGACGATTTCCTAGCATCCAAAGTTTCATGGGATTGATTAGTTACAAAGTCATTATACAATAAAAAAGCACCCCAGTCAAGGAGTGCTGTGACAGTTATCATACCATTATTTGGTTTTTATATCAACCAATGGTTGGTGCAGTAAGTGCTACAGGAGTAGATTCTGCTGCTGCAAGGTCAAGCGGAAAATTATGCGCATTGCGTTCATGCCGTTTTGTTATCGTAAGAACTCTTTATTTCTTACTTCTCTATGTCGCCATAGAGTCCAGACTATCTCTTCATCCGTTCTGGATGCTGGGCATTCGTGGGTAGATTATTGTTGGGACTCACTACCTAGTCGTTAGACCTGCCGAAGAACTTAGACCCTCTTCGGATTGGTACGGGATTGTCTACTTGAGAGTTTCCCCGTTTAACCCAGTTTTTTGTATAAGCATTCCTGCTTATAGGTGACTACACTAGTGAAATCACCTCCATGCCCAAACCAGCGCGGTTCAGAATGTCAGCCCAGGTGTTGATAACACGGTTCTCGTTGTCAAGAATAGACTGATTAAAATTCAGCCCATTCAAATTGAAAGCCATCGTGGATACACCAAGTGCGGTAAACCAGATACCAATTACAGGCCATGCGGCGAGGAAGAAGTGGAGTGAACGTGAGTTGTTAAAGGAGGCGTATTGAAAAATAAGTCTTCCGAAATAACCGTGGGCTGCCACGATATTATACGTTTCTTCTTCTTGACCAAACTTGTAACCATAGTTCTGTGACTCAGTTTCAGTTGTTTCTCTAACGAGAGAAGAGGTTACGAGGGAACCCCTATTGTACCTTATTTTCATAAGGAGTGGACTATATCATCAACCTATTTGTATTAGGTTGTCGGGCACTTATTCCTGTTATTAAGGGGACTAAACCCCTCAGGTAGTCTCTGAACCTTCCTTAGATGTATCTAAGGCTTGGATGCTGATTGCCGTATCCATAAAGGACTTAGGGTTCCAGCAGTTCACCCGATTTTCACTTGCTGATTACTCAACAAGGGCACAGTTCCCTATGCATTGCGGAGAAAAGACTTCCTCCAAAGACACCTGCGACGCCTAACATATGAAAGGGGTGCATCAGGATGTTATGTTCTGCCTGGAATACCAACCATTAGGCAGAACGGGAACCTATGTTTCCATAGGGATTGGACTATATCATCAATCTATTTTATTAGATTGTCGGGCGCTTAAACCTGTTATTAAGGAGACTGAACTCCTCAGGTAGTCTCTGAACCTTTCCTAGATGTATCTAGGACTTGGATGCTGATTGCCGTGTCGTATTGCTCTTTAAGAAAGAGATTAAACTGTTCTTCTGTATTATTACCATAACCATAAAGGTCGTGGAATAGTTTATGAACTTCTTTGTGAATAAGAACACCGTTGGTAATATCATATCTTCTTTGAGGATATGCATTCCAACCATCTAAATGATGAGTAACAAGGTTAGATTTTTTACCAGTAACAACACAGGTTCTATTAAACCTTTGCTTTACTGCCTCTCTCCAAATATAATAATCTGTTGAGGGGTTATTAAAATCTCTATTGGGAGTTCCTTTATATGCAGGATGGTTTTTACCGAACCTGCCTTTAAGAGAACCTTTGCGACCTTGTGCTTTTAGAGATAGAAGTTTTCTGGTTTCATCACTAACATCTTTTCCCTTTTGAGTTTTAGAGATAGTGATTTTCCTACAATGAGGACAACCAGTTTTCTTTGCGTTTTTATAAGAAGCAACACTTGTATCAAAATGATTATTACAAGTATTACAGAAGAACTGGACTTTACTTTTAACTCCTGTATAACCTTCCATAGAAACAATGGTATGATTTCTATTTTCAGCAATACCTTTTAAGTCGTCAATAGTAAGTCTTTTAGACATTTAACTTTATGTATCTAATATTATTTATAATAACATAAAGTTAAAGGTTAGTCAATACGATTTAGGTTTCCAGCAGTTCACCCGATTTATACTACACATTGGTTTAGTTTATGTAGTTAAAAGTACCAGAAATACCCAGGGGCATGGCGTCAGAGAACGAACCCTGACCGAAGGGATAGACCAGGAAGACTGCAGATGCTGCTGCAACAGGTGCAGAGTAAGCAACACAGATCCATGGACGCATACCTAGACGGTATGAGAGTTCCCATTCACGTCCCATATAAGCATAGATGCCGATAAGGAAGTGGAATACGATAAGTTGGAAAGGACCGCCGTTGTAGAGCCACTCATCTAGGGATTGTGCGTCCCAGATATTGTATAGGTGCAGTCCGATTGCGTTTGAAGATGGTACGACAGCACCAGAGATGATGTTGTTACCATACATTAGAGACCCTGCAACGGGTTCTCTGATGCCGTCTATATCTACGGGCGGAGCCGCGATAAAGGCGATGATGAAGCAGATAGTTGCTGCAAGCAGGGTAGGGATAAGTAAAACACCGAACCAGCCAACATACAATCTGTTGTTTGTGCTAGTCACCCAGGAGCAAAAATTCTCCCAAGGTGATGTAATAGAGCGTGTAAGAGTTGTAGCCATTGTTTTGAAAAAGGGTTATGTAGCAGTGCAGGGAACACTAGGTAGTAGTATCTCCACTCTACCCTTGCGAGTGGATATTAGAGACTGTTTTTTAGACACGCTGTTTAGTCCCGGTGAGGCGTGTTACAAATGATTAAAGAATGTGTTGGTTCCGTAACCTTTCGACTTATTTATAGTAACCCATCCTGTCCCATCTGTCAACCCCCTTTCTAAAACCACTTGACAGACTGTCCATTCTCCAATAGACTAGGCTTGTCCCGGTTGATAGATAAGTTATAGATTAATAGTGGAATTCTCCTATAAAATCTAATACCTTGTTGAGATATTCATCAGCAAGATATTTTTGTTCTGATAATGCTTTCTTATTCTTAAGTTCATCTTTAAGATTATAAACTTTGGAAAGGATTTCGTATCGAGTCAACTGTCCACGAGACATGATTAAATATTAGGTTTAACTTGTCTATCTATGAATGATCTTCTCTTCTCCCACGTATCTTTATCACCATAGATATGACCTTTAATATGAGAAGGATTAATACACTTAGGATCTTCCACCATTCCACAGACTAAATTTGAGAGTGTTTCTGGATCTCCTTTTTTTCCTGTTGCCCAGTAGTGAACTCCTTCTATCCATGTAGCTTGACAACGAGGACATTTTTTTGTATCCATTTTATGTTTGTAGTGATACTATAATAGATATTTAATCTATATTTTTTTTATATAATACTTACGTTTCTAAATACTCATACAATATCTCCAAGGTAATGAAAAAAGGATTTCTTATCTTCGGTATGCTTCTGATGGCGGCACCAGCTAATGCCGATCTTACTTCTAAAATTTCTTCTTCGATTCAACTCCAAGTCGAATCTGCAGCTTCTCAGGTAAAAAGAATTGGTTCAGAATACTCTATATCCGGTACTAACATTACTCTGGATACATCTGGTGGTCTTGGTACCCTTACTCCAGGTTCTGGAGTGGGATATACACCTGCAGACTATAGTATCTCTACACCAGGTGCACAATTCACTTTCACAGAGTCATTCCTTGAGGGAGATTCAATTCCTTCGCCAACAACAGTTACGACTGGTGTTACTCCAACTCTTCCCATTCTTGGAAACACAACGACCACAGCTGGTGGTGTTTCTGGTACTTTGGCCGGTACTATTACTTCAGCTGGAGCAATAACTCTTACTGCTGGTGGTGCTGGTACAAGTGCTACTGGACAATTTGTTTCTGAAATTACGGTTGACTGATAATTATGAAAACTACAATCTTTATCGGATTGTTTCTTAGTATTATCAGTGGTAAGACTCAATCTGCTTATGCAGTACCAGTCGTACCTAACTTCAGTCAAGGTAGTATGACATCTCGTACTGAAACTAGAAGTGTTGTTCAGGAAACAATTAACTCAGTAGATTATAATACAGGTTATCAATATACCATAACCGGTAGTGGTATTACTGCTTCAGGTAACCTTTCTCCAGGAACCGGAAAAAACAATGTAAGTATTAACGGAGTGACCTCATCATGGACAGGGGTAGAAACAAAACCATCATTCGCTCAGACAGTACCAGGAGCTGCTTTTCAGTTTACGGAATCATATCAAGGTCCTGGCTTAAGCAATCAAACAATTATTCAAAGAACAACAGAAATAGAAAGCGCAACCGACACAACCTCAATTTTTACGCAATAATCAGTTTAGTATCTGCTAGTATGTTATCTCCAACGGTAGCATTAGCAGATAGTGTTGGTGGGGTTTCAGCTACTGCTTCACCTGTTGCTAATTCTTCCGGTAGTGTTACTAATCAAGCAATACAAGTTCTTCAAGGTCCTTATATTACAAATACCTATGGTTCAGGTATTCAATGTCAAGGACCTACCTTAAATTTTACACCTTTTGTTACTGGTAGTGCTTCAGCATCAAAACCATATGAAGCATATTATGATGACCCAGTATATGACCTTAGAGATTTAGACGGTGATGGGTCTCTAGATAACCCAGGAGACATCTTATACTATGTCCCTACTAGAACGGGTCAAAAAGATAATTACAACCTCTCTCTGGGGTTCTCAGCCACGTGGTCTAAACCTTTAGATAGTAAGTTACAAGATCAATGTAAAGAAGCTGCTGCAGCTAATATTGCATTAATGCAACAACAGTCTGCAAATAAAAGATTAGATTTCGAGATAGCTCGTCTTAAAAATTGTGGTGAGTTAATGAAAGCAGGTATTTACTTTCATCCTAAAAGTCAATATGCAAAAATATGTTCTGATGTTGTTGTTACTAATCCCGGAGGAGTTATACCACCACATAGACATTCTATTCCAACATCAAATAAAGCAGAAGATCTTGGTGGAGCAATAACAAATTAATACCGTATTGGATCGATATTTCCGTAGTTCTGCCAAATCCAACCAGTACAAATATACTTTAATCCTTTTTTAGGTGGATGGCCCATGTGCCTATGTGTCCAGGTTGCGGGAAATAATATTAACTTACCTTCTTCCGGTTTGACATGTGTCCCATCATAAAATTCTGTAGTTCCAGATCCTCCAACTGTCGTATTTAAATACCAAAGATATGTAATGATTCTTTGAACACAGTTATTATTTTGATCTCTACCTGGTGTGGAATCATGATGCCAAACATAACCTACTTTACCAGGTTTTGTTCTTTGTATTTGATAACCAGTATCATATGTATCACTACAATTTAAGTGATACTTACTGATATATGATGTTGTATACTTCTTAAGAGACTCATAAAATATTTTATCTTCTTCTTCCCAGTTAGGATCTCCAAAAAAACATAAATCAATAGAACTCTTTAAATTTGAATTCTTACCACTTGCAGTACACCCAAGTTGTTTAGTATCATCTTTTTCAAATTTTTCAATTACATGTTTACAAAAATCTTTATCTAAAGCATTATGATGTTCTTCAAAAAAATCAAGTGCCATAATATTATTTTATTTTTTAATAGATTTTAATTGTTGAATAATTTGATTTCTTTCACGTTGAATATTTCTACGTTCTTGTACAGATAGAATTTTAGGTGGTACTCCTCTAATAGTTGAAATTTTTTTCATTACTTTCTTGATAGTAGGTTTAACTAACTTAAGTAATATTTCAGAAAGAGGTTTAGCAACTAATGCTGCTGTTGTTGCCACAACTGCAATTCCTGTAACAGACATTATTTGACCACTACTAGGAATACCAGCAACAATTTGTTCAGTTATACCGACTTCCTTTGTAATTTGTACACACTCATTACCTATTAATTTATATTCAATAATTTTTTTTCTATACCCCTGAACATAAGTTCCTACAGGTTCTTTTGATCTTTGAGATTGTGTAGGACATACAATTTCGGTTTGTGGGACAGAAATTTGATTTGGGGTTGTCGGTAATGAAGTATTACCTTTGGCTTCAGGTATTTTTGGAACACTTGAAGGTCTAGTTGGTACTACTTGATTAGGTTCAAACTGAATAGGATTAAAACTAGGAAAGCTAGAATCACAAAGAGTAAGTACCCCATTAGGATCATCGTCTATCAAGTTTTTATTATCTGATTCATAAGCTTCTACGCATCCAGGTATGTTGATAATAGGCGTTCCTATTATCGTCGTTACTGGAGGAGCACTTGGTACAGATAATGTTGGAGATAATAGATACTCTGGTACATCAGGTATACTTAAACTTCTTACCTTTATTTCACCAATTTCCATCAATCTCCATCAAAAATACGAAAGATGAAGGAAAATATCGAATGAAATATTACATAAAGAAAAAATTTATTTTCGTTATCATTTTTTTTGTATATATAATAATTATTTTTTTTCTTTATCGATTTTTTGCGAATAGATGAAGTCATAATATTTAATGCAATAAAGTGATCTTAGAATTATTTAAATCATACAATATTAAAAAGGTAATACTCCTCCAGTAGAAGTAGGAACCGATGATGTTGAAGGTAAGACACCACCAGTTGTAGAAGGTAGTTCTGGTATTGTAGAGTCCAACATACCAGGAAGGGCACCTGTGATTGCTTCTGTTACGTCTGCAGTAACTTGACTCTTTATATTCTCAATAATTACATCCTTATTGACATAAACATAAGTACCACCACCTACGATTCCTGCGGTACCCAAAAAAGATGTGACTGCAAGTAAATTGATTAACTTTTGCATCTTAACCTTTACCTTTTGTTATGGGCCATGTTATATGTAGACCATAACAAAGGATGGTTATAAAACCAAACACAAATAAAGATACCATATTACTCCTGATGAATACCACACCTTTAATTATTTGTCAAGTGTATTTAGTCAATCTCCCTCCCATCTTCCAACTCAATATAAGACAGACGCATCAGGTATATAACATAACCTAATGCCAATACAACCGCAATCATAACACATATAATCACTGACCATACAGGGTCATTTACGTTCTCATGAGAACGAAGTAATAAATTCATTTTCCAAATGGTTCCCAGTGTTGCCAATTATTTTTGTGTACCAGATGCATACCAATAATAGGTACGACAATTAGTGAAAGACTTAGTACTCCAATCCCATAAGGATTATTGAGTATTACAGAAGCAAAGTGTGCTGCCTTTAGTGTTATATTACTCATACACATTGTCCCCAAATTTCCCAGTTATCTCTAAAATAGAAATCAATTGAAGTTAGAGTTCCAATGGGGTTTTCTTCCTTAGTATTTGCCCATCTTGCACAGAACTTAGTAATGTCAGGTGAAGTTCTCACCTTATTGACACCATACATTCTAGAGAATGAACTCATTGCAAAATTAAATCTTGTCTTAAAATTAGTTTCCATGACTAATCCTTTCTTGGTATTTTGTGATGGTAGACATTACCTGTTTTTTATCAGTCCCACATGGAGCATTCTTTAAACAAAGTAAAATCAATTCATCTTCTGTGATAGTAGGTCTAATAGTAAACCCCCACTTGTCAAGCTTACCTTCAACAGGTGTTTCGCAAGTGTCAAATTCATTTACCATATCAATCTACGTGAATGTGACCAACCATTCCAGCACCTTGATGAGGACCACAGAAGAAATCATAGTCTCCTACATCAGTAAATTTAATATCTTGTGATTCTCCTGGTGAGAACATCAAGGATTCTCTCGAAAGATCTGCACGACCTTCTACGATAATATTATGTGGTGGTAACATTCCATTTACAAAATGAAGTGTTTCACCAGCACTAATAGTAATATTATCTGGATCGAATACAAGATTTCCATTAGAACCCATAGTAACATCTACAGCATAAGCCATCTTCGGTAAGAAGAAAATCATTACTGCTACAGTAGCAATTATCATTAAGCGGATAAACTTCATTGTGGTTTACTCAACTACTCTAGTTATACATCATACAGTTTTTTTGTCCACAATCTGTTATGGGTTCCTGATATTATTTTTTGGGCTCAATAGCAGACTGAACTTTTGGTTCTTCTTCATCTCTCTTTCTCTGTTGACCACCACCCCCAGCCTTAGCCGGAGACAATCCAAATGCTGCGAGAGAACCTGAGAATACTGATGCGATGAACGTCGGATCAAAATCTAAAATCTTTTGACCGTTTGGAAGTCTTACGTAACTGAACGTGAGAAGAGCTGCAGACCATATGAGTACAGTAACTTTCACTAAGTTACCAAGTACTTCACCTCTGTCATCATCCTGGTCCTTCTCTTCTACCTTTGCCTTTGATTTACCTAGCATGGGTAGAAAATATGGGTATAATTATTTATAAAAAGGGACTAAATTAACCCCCGTGTATCAAACTATTGCTTTTTTCTAAATATTTTTAATAGGAAATATTACCATGTCACAAGATACTAATCATGTTTCTGACGACACTAAAGTTTCAATGCCCATTCGTAATATCATTTCTATTGTAGGTGCTGCTGCAGTCTCCACGTGGGCATATAGTGGAGTGATTGAAAGACTGAATAGAATTGAAACAAACCAAGAAGTTAGAAAAGAAGCTATTGAACTAAACTCTGAGTTTCGTATTAACTGGCCTAGGGGTACAATGGGATCTCTTCCTGATGATGCAGAACAAAACAGAGAGATTCAATCCATTAAATTAGAGATTGAAAGAATTATAGAAGAAGTTGAAGAGAATGATAGATGGATTGATAACTTTGAACCACCTAAAGAAGTTCAGGAAAATACTAATAGAGTAAGAGAACTAGAAATCAAAATGGCAATTATAGAAGCTAAAGGGAGTTAAAAAATACTAGAAATTTTTTTTCCATCTTTTTGAAACCAAAAGTCAATTTTAGTTTAGGTATAAAAAAAAGGACCCCTTATTGGGGTCCTTGATATACTGGTGTCATCATACCTTTGTCTGGACCATCGTCATCATCTCCTGGTGTTATAATAATATAAATCAAGACAAATAAAACTGTGAGTCCTATGTAATAATTCACCACACCCCAGGAATTATCTGGCCGCTAACAGCATAGGCTCCTATGGCTGCAACGACACCAATCATTGCTGCCCAACCATTAATACGTTCTGCGTTTTCGTTCATTTGTTTTGCTCCTGTGTTTTGTTGTAAATAATGACTCTGTTATTTTCATGGATGAATATTAGTTCATCATCATGTGCCCAACAGAGTTCTTCGTATAGGACATTTAGTCTCTCCATGTCGTCATAGAGTTGATTAGGATTAGACATATTATTCGAAGACTATCACCTTATCTATCATCAGATACCGAATGCTCCGAAGAAAAAGAGACTACCGGAGGTTGCATAAGATACAACGGCAGCAACGAAACCCAACATGGCAACACGTCCATTCAGTTTCTCTGCACGTTCTGCATAACTTTCGTAACCATAACGTTCTGCGTCAGTCTGAGAGATATACATTCTGGGTTCGGTTGCATACATGTTTGTACGTCCACCGTCTTCAGTTGTTACAGTCATGTTACACTCCGTAATGTTTCTTCACATAGTATATAGTAAATCTAAAGATCTGTCAACCCCCGTACCGTCCCGATTTTCCAAGACCTCATCCCGAAAGTTGTGTCCGTATTCTTCAGTCATCATTCACCACCTTATCCCATGCTTTCTTAAAGTTACGATCCCAGTTATCCATATACACTGGCATAAAGGCATTTAGAGCATGAGCAATATCATGGGCAGTATCCATACGGTTGTTGTCCATTGCTTCATTCAGTTCTTCTAACATAAAACTGATTGAGTTGATGTTAGAGAATGCTTCCTCCAACTTATTCATTACATCCCAGTTCTTACTAATCATCATGCTACTCCATCAGCGCTATCTACATCTTCAGAATAAAGAGTATCATACATAGTTCTCATCTTCTTCAGGTCATTATCAGTATATTTGGCAAATCCTTCAAAACGACGATAGATTTGCCAGTAACTTGTCTCCCATTGATGCTCTCGTTCTTCATCAGTCATTTGCTCCCAGTCACCTTTAATCTTGGGTTCACTACCAAAGTTCTTTTCATAATGAGCATTAATCTTTGCCCATTGAGCATCACGCTCTTTGAAGTCCTGGTATTTCTTCTCCAGGTCCTCATCCATGGTCAGTTCATACTCATTACATACCTTACGCTGCTCTTCTTCAAGCACCATATCATTGAATACCAATGACATAGCACCACTACGAATAGAACTGGGGCACATACCCACACACAGCATAAACTTCTCAAAGAGTTTGAAGTATTGTCGTGCGTTGAGATCAGCAGCAGCTGCTGTGATCACAAAATGTTCTTCGGGGATGAAATCACTATCAACAGTAGAACCAAACCCACCAGTATAGGTGGGAGTGTAGGTAGCGTCGAATTTGAACTGGACGGTGGCTTCGTAGGTCATGATGTCCGATTGACTATAAGAGTATTATACAATAAAAAACCACCCCTATGAAGAGGTGGTGTGCCAGTTGTGGAAGTGGATTCAAAACCATAACTCTCTTTGGATTTTTCATGTTTTGATTTCAGTAAAAACGGTTTCACCACAT
>Ga0208644_1002415_pt1 | contig 14924 bp, 11 predicted proteins | sample VirMetDEL_Nov_18_FD_184517 | JGI IMG/M metagenome (GOLD analysis project Ga0208644, IMG submission 184517) | Aqueous microbial communities from the Delaware River and Bay under freshwater to marine salinity gradient to study organic matter... | ecosystem: Environmental > Aquatic > Marine >... | reverse complement strand
TTTAGAGCCAGCCATGACGCTGCGTTTTATGCGCTCTCGAAGAGCAGGTTTGGTGTAAGCCAACTACTTCTTCTTTGACTTCATGCTGGTCTTCTTGCGCTTGCGAGCAGCAGAAGCTGCCTTCATACCAGCTTTAGTGTATGGGTACTTTTTGTTTCCAACCCTAGGCATTAGATTCCTCTTTTGCTTCTGTTAGTTGTAAAGGCTGAACTTCTTCGCCTTCTTGCATAGCAACAGACCTGCTACGCAGAGCATCTAAGATAGACGCAGCAGGTGCTAGCTGTGCAGAGATAGTAACATTCTGCGACCAACGATCCCTTGATGGACCACGCTCCAACAACCAAGCCTTAGCGCGCCAGTCTTCTTCCTTGCGAAGGTCTCTAACTAAACTCTGTTCTGCTCTTGCTAAGGCGTTATCAATTTCTTTAGCAAAAGTTATAAACGGTTCAGTAGCTTTCCTTGTTGGGTGTTCCCCTCTTCCGACCTGTATCCACCGCTGTACTACACGAGGGTCAATCCCAACAGACCGGGATGCTGTGGTTGTCCAGTTGCCTTCGCCTACCGATTCAAGAATTGACTTGTAAATAAACGGAGTTAGCTTAGTTTTTCTGTTTAGATGATCTGGATACTTTGCTATATCAGCCATTGTAAGAACTACTTAGTTTTAGCCTTAGTTTCTTTTTGTGCAGCCTGAGACATTTCTATAATCCGTCACGCAGCTTGACGTACTCGCGAAACTCCTCTGGGGTGTCTGTATCAGTTTCAATTTTTTGTCGCAGTTCTGCTAGTCGATTTACTGGTAGAGTCGGTTTTATAAATCTCCCTTCTTTAGTTTTACTTTTGTCTCTAACCGCGCCCATCACAGGTGTAATTCCTGCAACAAACTTAGCATCTTTTACTTCCTCTAATTCCCTATCAGGGTCATTATCGAACCAAGAAGCTGCAAGAGAATCATCTAGTTCTATAACGTTCTCAACAATTTCTTTTTTGATTACGGCGTATCTCTTGATTACCATGATGTAACCCTCGCATATCCAGCACCTCCGTCGCCTCCTGCGCCAGAGTTGTATCCATTCAGTGAGGCACCACCACCACCGCCACCACCGGCAGTAGCAGCATCTCCACCTGCACCAGCAGCAGCGGAACGGTTGGCTCCACCACCTCCACCACCATCTCCGAACTCGGAACCATTGCTTCCCGCAACGCCTCCCGCTGCACCACCTGCGCCACCACCACCTTGGTTATCTGGTGGGTTAAAATTTGAAAGGTAAGCAGATCGTTCTGCTCCATCGGTACCGGCTCTTTCGGTATTGCCAGAGTTGATACCGCCACCGGCACCGCCTCCGCCTCCACCCCAGTTACCGGAATCGTTGTCGTTCAGTCCGTCTGTTCTAGCCCGTTGACCAAGACCACCGGCACCAAACGGTATTCCAGCAGCGGTATAAGAAGTATTAGTGTGCCCACCAGAACGGTTGGAACCGGTAGATGTACTGAATCCACCATATCCACCTTGACCACCAGCAGCAGAATATCGTGTACTGCTTGAACCGAATGATGTGCGGTTTCCGTCACCGCCGTAATCCCCGTTAGAGTTATCAGATGTGACTGCTGCTGCACCACTTCCTGCTGCTCCAATCGTTACAGTTTCAGTAGCACTTAGATCGGATGCCGGGAATAACATTTGAGTGTAACCACCAGCAGCACCGCCACCACCTGCGGAACGGTGAGTACCATCAGCACCTCGTCTACCAGCACCGCCTCCACCCCCGGAACCCCATAGTTCAACCATTACCATCGTAGCCCCGGCAGGCTTAGTCCATGTACCGGACGAAGTGAACGTCTGAAGGTCAACGCCACCCCCACCAGCGTCTTGGAAGGTCGGGTCAACACCTGCACCGTTTGAAGTAAGAACCTGACCTGATGTACCAGCAGATGTTACTTGTATTGCACCAGTACCGTTTCCGATAAGAACACCAGCGTCGGTAAATGAAGATACTCCAGTACCACCGTGTTCAACCCCAATGTCAGTGGCTTCCCACGTTCCTGTTCCAATAGTTCCTACTGCATTTATCTGAGTCTGAGAAGAATCAACAGCAAGCACCGAACTTGTAGCAGTAAGTCCTGTACCAGCAAACAAAGTTGCTAGGTCGTGAACCGCTTCTTTGGATTGCGTTCCGGTTGCACCGCCATCTAAGAATAAGATGTAATCTCCGTCAGCTATGGCAGCTTCCGCAGCTTCGGTCAAATCTACGTCGAACTGAGTTCCAGTTAGGTCTAGTAATGCTCCTGCTGTGTAGGTTGTGTCGGTGTCTCCAACATAATCGCTTATGTCTAAAGCCGGGATTGTCTTCATTACCCCGCCATCATTGACAACAAAACCATCAGTGTCTTCAATGTCAATTGACCCTCCTACAGCGGTATCACCATCTAACAGGTTTAGTTCTGTTGGAGTTGCAGTAATAGCGGTGTCACTATCCGCTGCAAGAATCGGTATCGTTCCTGATACGTTAGGAATAACAACAGTACGATCTGCTGTTGGGTCTTCAATCGTTAGCGTTGTTTCAAAGTCGTCTGCTGTAGCACCTTCAAATACAACAGCGTTAGTAGCGTTCATCGTTACAGTGTTTACAACTGTTTGTGTTCCGCTAACCGTTAGGTTTCCTGCAACAGTTACTTCTGAAGTGGCATTACCTAGTGTTACTGAAGTACCTGCAATACCTGTACCAATAGACACAGACTCGCTGCCATCAGCAGTATCAACAATTAGGTAAGAATCAGTCCCTTGCTTGACTGTCAAAGCTGTTGCGGAGTTATCGCTTACAGCAATGTTTATGTCGGTATCATCTGCACTAATTGAGTCGAGTGCAATGTTCCCCACACTTATATCGCTCAAGCTGGTCTTGTCGTAACCCTTTAGCCATCGGACGTTAGACCCGTAAGTAATCTTGATGTCCATAGGAATATGGGTCGGGTCTGAAGTAGTAATAGTCCACTTGCCGTTAGTGTCAGTAGTGGTAGGGTCACCAGCAACTACTGTGGCTTCGTCTGCGCTAACGTAACCCTGAACTGTTGCTCCAGAAATAGCGTTCCCTGCATTGTCGTATACAAAGCCCTGTAGAGTTGTTGCCATAACTAATTACCTGCCAAACCTTGATCGGTCTATTCCTGCTAAGGCATCTCCTACAATAGCCCTCGCATCGTCTATCAAATCGTCCTCGTCTATGAAGATCAGTTTTATTCCCAATGTTGCTAGGTACTCTCTAGTAAGAATGTCTGACTGTCTTACAGCTGCACCTTTTTCGTAATGATAAAACACGCCTTGTACATTTATCGCAATGTTGGGTGGGTTATAAATTTCAAAGTCAATGACCCTTCCCCCCTTTGATTGCCTGCCACCAGCCAGTTGAGACTGGTACAAAAAATCTATGTTTGGTTTGAGTCCTAACTTTAGTAAAGCTTGCCAGCATAAATACTCAGGACCACTGCCTACCCACCACTCTGGCGTGACAATAGTGTCAATGCTTTCAGCCATTACGTTTCAACCAACTGGATTTGTATCTGACCTCTTTCATCTAAACCAGTAAATTCAAAACCGGAAGCACTTATTAGATCAACATAATAAGTCCTGTCGGAATCGTTGTCCTTGTAGGTAAACGGAACAAGTGTGTTGGTGTTGATAACAGTTGTTATGTTGTCTAACAATTCTTTAGAAGTTTTGCCTCTGAAGTTTTTATTGGCATCTATCGTCACACTAAATCCGTACTTCGGTGGAATCTTTTCTCTCCACCTTAGTTCTATCAGGTTTAGATCAGGGCTAGATAAAATTGAATTACTTGTCAGGGTTACCTTGAACTTGATAGATGCAAACTCAACACCTACACCAGCAGCAAAATCGTAAGTAGTTGTCCCATTAGTGGTAATTGTTCCAAGGGATGTGTACGTGTTATTGAAATTAGTCGCATAAGAAACAGCTATATTCACATCAGCAGAACAGCCAGATGTAACTGTTCTCAATGAAATAGCTGTCTTGTTACCAGCAGCATCGCCCCCGTCAAACCAAGGCGTTTCCATTGTCCCGCTACTTGCATACTGGAATGTTGAAATCTGGTCAGGGTTTATTACATCAGTCGATAAAGCTATCCAGTAAAGCTGATTACCAACTCCATACCACATTCGGTATTCGTTATAAGCAAAACTTACGCTAGCGTTTTCAAGCCCTGTGTTATCTGCGCCAATCCACTTAACTTCCCAAGCTGTTTCGTTATAGCCCAAAATAACTGAGGCTCCTATACCGGAAACAGGAGGAGAAGCACCACCAAGACCAGAGTTTTGCCTACCAGTAGCAAAGAGGCTGTAGGTCACAAATGTGTCTGCGTTTACAAACGCAAGCAAGTCATTGTGGGTTCCAATTAGTTTTACGATCTGACCTGAGTAAGCTTCAGGAACACCGTGGTCACGGTCGAAACCAACAAGGCTTACTACTGCTGTGTTAGAGCCTGTTTGGTATTTATAAATAGCATTGCCAGCAGGGAAGTAGACCGCATCTCGCCAAACAATTGCACTTTCGCCAGAGTTTTCGTGGTACGGAAGTCTTAGTTCTGTTTCTTCCCAGCGGTTGTTAGTTTCATCGTAAGCCCAAAGCCCAACCTTTGTACCTGCATAAAGAATGGGAGTACCAGAAGCGTCTCGATAAACGAACAGAGATGTAACGTAACTGTCTGGGAGAGGAAGCGTAGCTTTTAAATCAGGGCTAACAGTTGGTCCAGAAGCCCACTGTTTTAGAGTGCCTTCTTTATCTATGCCCCATAGTTGGTTATGCCAAACAGCAAAGTGTTCAACATCTCTATGGTCAGTATGCCCACCATTACCTGTGCCCATATCTGTAAACGTAGAGCCATCAGTGGTGTACGTGTAACCGTTTGCTCCTCTAGCAAATATTAAGTAGTTAGCTGTGGTGTCTCTAAAGACAACAGTTTCTTTTGTTGCTCCAGTTAAAGTTTTAAGGCTTGAAGACCATGTATCGCTAGCGTTCAAATACTTGTATACGTTGTTGTTGGAAAAAACAACGTACAAATCTGTACCTGCCCCAACAGTAAATTCTGAAATTGACTTTACAGTTCCAGCATTTATAACTGCTGTTTGATTAGATTTTCTAGGTAAAAGAAGGTGTCCTTTGTACCTAGTCTGACAATCAGACCACCACACCCTGTCTATTGTTGAAGGGTCAAGACCACGCTCCCAGCCAATACCACCACGGAAGTCGTTCTGTGTGAGGATAGAAGCCCTTGGGTCAGCACCACGCTGAGTGTCACCGATGGTAAATCTTGGGGCAGCAATGCTTACAAGGGTCTTGCGAACTGGTCCCGAAATTCGATACCGCTCGTTGTTCAGAAGTATTTCGTTCTTGCCAACAACAGATGCCATTAGTCCACCATCTTCGTGCCGGGTCTAATTGCAGGGAGCGACCTTTCTGCTTGAGCAGCTATGCCCTCAAAGTACGCAGCCCTTCGGTCATTGTCGTCAGGGTCTGTTGTACGTCCTCTAGCAAGGCTAAACAAGGCTTTGCTTGTAGCGCGAGCGACTACCAAGTCAGGGTCTATTTCACAAGTAGCAGAATCACTACTGAGCAATGACGGAAGGCTGTACCCAATAAGGCGCACTAAGCTGTAGCCTACTTCTTTTCTTGCAGACTCAGACAAAAAGATTTTTCTTGACTCTCTGTCTACCCGGTAAGTTCCAGACCACAACCTGTTATATACGGCAGACTCTGTTTCGACAGCCTTGATGTCGTTTATCCAAACGTACCTAGCACCAGTCGTTGCGTACTTGAGTCCAACAGAAATAATTGCGTCATCTTCTTCAGGGTTTGCTAGCGAAACCCGGCAGTAAGTCCACGTTCTCGCAGTCAGTGCAGGAACTGAGAGAGTTTCTTTTATATCCCCTAGATTTGCTGCACTGCTTAGACACAGAGTGATGTCGCCTGCTGCTGTAGTAGTAGAGGACTTGATCCAAAACTCAACAGCGTCATACCTTCTAAGGTCTTTTGAGCCAATAGCTTGTGACGCAAGGATGTCTCCAGAAGAAACAGAACCACTTATGTAAAGACGAGAAGACGCATTGTTTGCTTTGAAGTCTTGCGTGTCTTTGGTCATCGTTACGTCGCCATCAACTTGCTCTGTCCAAACAAGGTTAGCGTCTTGAATCTGCTCCCCAGAAAAATGGTGACGGTAATCTACTTGTGTTACCGCTACCATCCCTGAAGGAATGTCGTAACGACTATCTTTTATATGCCCGTGGTTAGATATGTCTTCGTTGATAACAAGACCACGAGGAGTCCTCTGAATTATCGACTGATTGATGAACTCATGGATTCGGTCAGGCGGATACTCAGCGCGCCAGTATTCGTAGGTATCGCTAGTAGCTGTGGAAGCTGCAACGGCAGGCTTGAAAGTAAATGTGCCTGTACTGCTAGCGTAATCAGTTACCCGGCGGATAAGACCATCGTTGGTTCCAGATGTGAAGACAAGCCACCCTCCGTTGAACTCGTCATCTCCGCCTATGTAGTTGGCATCAACAAGTGTTACTGTGTCCCCATTTGCTGTTGCAGAACTAGCTGGAACCTGATCTAAATTTGCGGCAATAGAACGCCTAATCTCTTCTCTAGTTCTGCTTTGAAATGCAGCCACGATTTACCTACTTGTTTGATCTACGCTTTCTTCTCCAGTCAGCCACGGACTTTAGACCACCTCTTAAGTCGTCTAGTTTTTCCTTGCTAACCGGATGGGTTGACTGTTGCCTTGCAAAAGCTTTTGCTTCTTGTTCAGCAACTTCTCGTTCTTTGTGAAGGAGTTCCTCTAATTGGTGTCCTTCAAGCCTTGATGCTCCGGGAATGTAAACACTCTTGCCACTCCCAACATCAAAGGTTTCTTCATATGGTTGACCGATTATACGTTCAACATCTTTAGAGAGGCTAACCTGACGATGCCCTGCTTTTCTACCTGCAGACACAGGTAACCATATTTGCTGCTTCGCCAAGTTAGCCCCCTCTAAAACTTATGCCCTGATCTGAAGGTCGATCAAAGAGTATTCAGTGTCTGCGCCAACAGCAAGAACCGTTCCTACTCTGCACTCTACAGCGTTACTAGCAGCAGATGGACCTACAGCACCATCGGTAGAACTGTAAACCTCGTTACCAAGTATCACAGTTCCAGCAGTAAGTACGGCTGCTGGTCCTGCGGTCTGGTTCCAGAAGTATTCACCAGAAGCAATGTTGTGAGTTGGTACTCCCAAGACTGGACCATCAATGTCATCTGCGTCCCAAACTTCTACAGAATGCCCAACAGGCTTGTGGATACCTGCCTGTGAAGAAGTGGTTAGCGCAGTCTGAACAGAGTCATTGTCGTAGAGATCAATGGTCAATGTTTCACCAGTAGCTGCATCACTGTGGTCTGCGATTTGGAAAATCTGACCTTCACCAGTTACATCGTTGATGAAAACGTAGCCATCTACATAGTCACCACGAGTCCCAAAGTTACCTGTGTACTTGCCACTGCCTGTGATAGCAGTAGAGCCACCGTTAGTTAGCTTGATCTGGTTTGCTCCAATAGCAACTGCCTCTGCGACAGCAAGGTCTTTGATGTGGTCAGAAGCTGTCTGCGACCCCATTGTTAGCTTGCCAGCAGTAATTGCTTCCGCTGCGTAAGAGTAGTAAAAAACTCGCCCGTCAGAAAACGTCATCTTTGTTCCAAGACGATGCTTCTGAGTTGTAGTGGCGGTCTTGTCGTATCCGGGCGAACCCTGAACGACTGTAGGAAATGCCATAACTATTTACCTCATTGTTTACAGGCTTTGTAATCCTGCGATAGTCCGATATTAAAAGGCTCGGTCTATCGTTACACCTTTTTAGACTGCTCTACTTTTTTCTTTACTCTCAAAGAAGAACTGTCTGTGGTTAGTGTACCTGACGCAACAGCTTCAGAAAAAGTAGAAGGTTTTTCTTTTACTTCTTCCACTACTTCTTCCACCTTTGGCTCAGGCTTAGGGGGGCTTTCAACAAAGCCTCTTTTCAAGTAGGACGGAAGAAAAGTTTTTGGAAGATTAGGATGCTCTTCCCAAACTTCTTCTCCCTCAATTATTGCTTTCTTCCATAGTGAGATTTTCTTTACCCCACCTACAGACATTTCAATCCTACTTTTCCTAGAAACCATTACTAAAAGCCCCCTCTTTTTAGTTAGCTGTTGTTAGTTGCAGGGTCGCCGATTTCGTATCGGATAGCAGCACCACGAGTGTCGTCGACTTCAAAGACTGCGTAGTCTTCAGTTACAACAACCTCGTAAGCACGAAGCGATGCGTCTCGCTCACGCTCTTCGGTACGACCACTTGCAGACAAGTGCCCCATTGCAGTCCTGTCGGCAATTACACCGTAGCCTGAATCAGACGTACTAATCTTGGCAATGTTTCCGTCTTCAAAGAACGGAACGCCAGAAAGCTTAACGCCAGAGTAGTAATCCTTAACAGCAGGCTTGTTGAAAGCATCAGGCAGCGGGTAAGTTGCCAGAGTGTTTCCAATGTCAGTTGCAAGGTTCCAAATTGCATTTGGGTGGTGAACTACATAGACATCACTCCCAAACTTCTGTGACTTTGCATTTGCAATGATTGCAGAAGCATTTGCCAAGTTCAAGTTGATGTTGTCATCACCAAAAGGTGATCCGCCGTTCAAAGAAGGGAACAGGGCAATGATGTCCGTGTCCTTCTTACGAGCCATAGCGTCACCCATCTGGCGACCAATGATCTTGTAAACATCTTCGTTGTTCTGGCGAAGAAGTGTGTCAGTAATAATTACTTTCAATCCAACTTCAGCAGTTGTTGCAGTAACAGTTGAGACATCAATGTCCTCACTGTCGATCATGTCCTGACCTTCTACGAGGTCTTCGGCATCCATCTGTGCAACTTTAGGAATCTCAAGCTTGTACTCGCCCTTGCCTAGGTTGAACTTCTCAACAAGGTCTACCAATGGGGCGTTATGCTCTTCCGTGTATCGTGCCTGTGCAAGCATGATACGAGACATATTCTGGAGATTGCCAGTTGTACTCGTTTGTACGCTAGCCATTTTTATTTACCTCAATCAAAGATAGAAAAGCCTAGCTTTTTAGAAGCTATTCTTGCCATCTCTGTAGTTATCGCAGGGTCACCTGCGTTGTATCTATCTAAAACTTCTTCAGAATTAGTAGGAGCCACATCCGATGCTGGATTTGCACTGTTCAAGCTTTGAGCAGGGGTAACTTGTTGCACCCTGTTTTCCAACTTTTTGATTGCTGCCAAAGCTTTTGCATGCTTTTCCATAGTTACAGGGTCAGGCAAGTCTTGTAACTCAGCATATGAGACACCGTATTGAGTCGATAACTCATACGCTTTAGCAAGTTGAGTACGAGTATTTAACTCGCTCTGCATTTGCCTTGAACTATTTACAACTTGATTTGCCTCTTGCCTTGCAACGTATGCTTCTTTTGCAAGAGCAGCTTGCTGACGAGCCATCTGCATAGCAGTTTGTTCATCCAAACCTTGATTCAACAGTGCTTGGGTTACTTGCTGCGTATAGAGATTTACTTCAGCTTCTAAGTTAGAAGAATTTTGAAGTTGTTCGGCTTTCTGGCGCGCTGCTCTTTCATTGGCTAGTTCCGTTTCCATTTCTGCTATTCGTTTATCGGTAGCAGATTGGTACTTGCGGAACTCGTCACTTGGCGCAGGGGTGGGTTCTAATTCTGTAGTAGTGTCGGCTTGAGGCTCAGGAGCAGGAGGAACCCCGATAGGTGAGTTATCCGGTTCCGATAAATTATCAACGGTGTCAGAAGCAGGCGTTTCTGCTGGAGCAGGAGCCTCTACTGTCTCGTCAATCTTCAGCGGGATTTCGGTAACTTCTACCGTAGATTCTGTTCCTTGATCGTTTGTCTCAGTAACCATGTTTTCTCTCCAAAATATGACACCGTTAGATGGCACACTTTCTTATTTAGGTTTGCAAATAATACGATAGAGATTTATTAGGGAGCAAGTAGTTGCCTTGTTCGTAAGACATCTGGTGGCACGTCAGTAGTAGTTTGCTGTGTTGCGCTTGTTACTTGAGGAACACCGACTGGCTGCTCAGGAGAAATTAGTGTCTCGGAAGGGACAAAAGGAATCGGTGGTGCCCCTTGTGCTAGTCGTGCAGCTTCAGACTTCCTAATGTTTTCAACTGTTGATTTCAACCCGGCTCGCTCTAGTGCTTCTACAAATCCTTGAGGCAAAGGAGTGTCATTCGTATTCCGCAAAATGTAATCAACTTGCTCTGGGTAATCTCGTAGAACTTTGTTTCGCAACACCTTGACCCTGTCAGGCAAGTAGTTTCCTGCTGCGGTTAGGGATTTAGATGGAGCCTCGTTCCAAGCCTGAAGTGCCTTTGCTTCAAGATCATCATCTGCTATGACTTTATCTTTCCACTCAATCCCAAGAGTCTCTTCTACTTGCTCTTTACGCTCTCGTGCATCGTCAATGATGTCGAAGTAGTCATTTATAAAATCTCGGTTAGTGTATTCACTGCCATCACTACGTCGCCCTGCGTTGAAAAATATCAATGCTTCCTGAAGCATCGAATCTCTTCTGCGGTTGATAATGTCAACTGTCGCAAAGTACCGCCTCAAAGGTTTGCCAGTAGCTGCGCTTTCAATTTCAAACTTGTCTAGTTCTGCAACAAGCGAATCTTTTACATCGTTCTTTTCATAAGGTTCAAGTTCGTCATAGTTGTCGGCAGAAACAATTCCCGACTTATACAGATCACGAACATAATCTTGCAAAATATCTGACCGGGAAAGTGCGTTACTTTGCTCACCGACAAATTCAAGACCTATTGAAAGCGCGCCACCAAAAGCGTCTTTCGGATTACCTATTGAAGTTTCCTTGATAATGTTTGGCACTTCTTGAAGCGCAAATGGAATGTGACTCTCCGCTATGTACTCAGGAAGGGTTTCGCCAAACCTAGACTCGCCATACGCTTGGAAATTCAGGAACTCAAAAATATCTCCGACAATTGGAGAGGACAAATTGAGCCACGCATCTAATGCTTTTTGAGGGTCTTTCTCCCAAGCAGCACCACTTGATGCTAAGACAAGCGCAGCCAGTGATTTGTAAGGACCAAAGATATTCCAGTCTCTAGGCGCACCAAGCTTTGTCAACCTGACGGACATAAAGTTTGGATTCATCCTGCCGTTTTTCATTAGCTGGAAATCTGTTTCCTGACCCAATACTTCGTTGGCTGCAACCGTAATAAGCGTACCTGTTGATACCAACTTCATTACAGCCCTACGTGCAATCAACTGGTCTGCTTCAATACTGTTCCTGATGCCGTAGTTGATATTTAGATTTCGCCTAATCTGCCTGTCAAACGGAAGGGCATCAACTAAAAAGTCAACATCCATGCCTTTCATTGCACGATGTAGCGTTTCGATTCTTGCCCTAAAGAATCTTGGGGCAAACAACAGCATGTCGCCATATACGCCTGCTACTCCGTTTGGTGTCCAGCCAGTAATACCGTTTACGCCGTTACCAATTTTGCGCGCCGTTCCATCTGCAACAAGTTCGTCAAATGTTTTTCCAGACAGCCTCATGTATTCCATGATTTCTTTACGAGCATCACGGAGCCTTAGCATGTCACCAAAAGCACCGAAGGCTTCGTTAGCCCTGCGAATTAGAGGAAGCCTGCCTATTGTTCCAGTAATGCCTTCTGGTCGGAGAGTTACTTCTGTATCTACTCCACCAAAACGTATACCCATGCGGTCAATTATTTCGTGAGAACTTGGCGCGCCCATAGATTGAGACTCTTCATCAAACTTTCTCACGTTGTCTGACATTGCCTCACGCTGTAGACGATTGCCTTTACGTCCGGGCTTACCGATCAAGGACTGAAGATGATCTTTCCAAGCACGATAATATTGCTTAGGGTTAGAAAACTGTCTCAACTTACCCTGAATACTGATACCAGAGTCATCTAATGTTGCACCTACTGCTCGCCTTATACTTTGGTAGGTGCTAAGAGGACCAATAACTTTTGCAGCCCTGCCACGCGTGGCTTCCATTCCTTCTTGTGAACGCCTGATTGTTTCCAAATCATCTGCGTTCATCCAAACATTACCGTTGAGACTTCTGTATTGCAGGTTCGAGCGTTCTTTTCCTTCTGATGCTTTTCTTACAGCTTTGTCAATTTTTGGCTTTAACTGATCTAATTTGTTCTGAAGATTTATTAATTTAAGTTCGGATTTAGCAACCTTCTTTTTTTCAGTTCCAAGTCTTTTGCCAGCCTGATCCATTGATTTTCTGCGAGCAGTTACTTCTATTTGGAATTTTTTAAACTCAACGTTTGCTTTTGCAAACTCAACGTCTACGTCTTGCGGGATTTCTGTTTCGTCAAAATCTTTTCTTGTAAGTCTTACATCATCTTCCGCTGCGGCTTCTGCGATGTCCGCAGCTTCTTCTCGCTTCCGAGCAGTTTCGTATAGACGCTCTGTTCTTTCTCGCAAATTCTTTGCTCGATTTAGAGAACCCTCTAAAACATTTGCTTCTCGCTCTGAACGAATTATTACATTCTTTGATGCTCCACTAAGCTGCTGCGCTTCCAAGCGTTGTGAGGCATTGTTGAGTAATTGTTTTTGATATTCCTCAAACTTTTCAAGGTTATCTAACTGATCCCGTAAAACATCAGAGTTTAGTTTTGCAATTACAGTACGGGCTTGACGTGTATCTAAAACTTTTTCTGCTTTGTCTAAAAGTTTCTTTGCAGCTACACGTTCTTTTCTAATAAGGGTTTGTAATTCTTTATCAGTAATAGCTTCTGCTAATTTGGTTTTTAAGTTAGACAGCTTCTTGGTATAAGTTTCAAACTTTTTAAACTCTCTAACGTATTGCTTCTGTTTTTCTGAAAGCCTTACTTCTTGCTTTGCCAGCGTTCTTCTAGCAGCAGCTATTTCTGCACGAAGTCTTTGTGCCTCAATTGAAAGATTGCCTGCTAACTCACCTGTGGTCAGGGCAATTCTTTCACCAGTTACCGGGTCTACATATTCCCTAACAAACTTACCTATCTGCTTATCAAGAATAGCTTCGTAAATTTCTGTTGACCATTGACCAAACTCATCCCATACAGGCAGGTACTCGCTTCCCTGTTCAATCATTTCTGACTGTGTGTATGGAATACCGTTGTCGTCGGTTGCTCTCTTTTTCTCGTAAGACTCTTTTGCTGATCTTTTTGTCCCTTGTACTCTAGCTTCAACCTCTTGTTTTGTTGGACCACGAGAAATAAAGAATCCTTTATCGCCAAGTTGGGCTTTGTATTCAACCTGAAACCCAAATTGTTCTAGGTCAGCAGCTAATCCTTCTGCTGTTACACGCAAGTTTTCCATAACTTGTATTTGGTCAGTAGTTAGGAAATTTTCATACGCTCCGTAGTCTTGAGCAAGGTCAGCTACAGTTGGTCTAGGGTCTAATGTTTTGCCAGTCCGAGGGTTGATTTCAGTCCCTGACATTTTGTCGGCAATGTTTTCAATCCTCATGTCATCGTCACTAAACTCAAAGATTCTGTCGCCGTTAGCGTTTCTTCTAGTAAGTTGACCACGGACATCTTGGGTCAGCCGATTTGAAGTGCTGCTTATTCTTGCTGGAGCAGCTTTGATTACTCTGCTTACAGCCATTCCCGGCAAGGTACTAGGACGAAGTTGCGCTCCGTCTACACCGGGGATTGCCTTGAGAAGTTTCTTAGTTTTTTCAAGTGACCTTCTAACAACATCAGGAGAAATTATTTTCGGAACAAGATCATCAATAAGTCCGGGTGAGTAAGCTTCAGGAAGTTCTACTGCCTTTGTTTGGTTTACTTCAAACGCTTCGTCCGCAGCAGAAACCTTGCCAGTGGTAGGGCTGATGTCAGGCTTATCAATAAAATCAAAACTTACCTGCCTAGCTGAAGTGGTGGGTACTCCTGCTGGATCAGTTACAGGTTCTCCAGCCCTTCTGCGAGTTTCTATCTTCAGAGCATTATTATCACGCAGTTTACCCATCCCACCGGGAGTAGTATCACCCAAATCCAGAACCTGTTGCGCTGCTCCACCAAGTCTTGCTGATGCTTCTTTAAGTTCAGCATCCGTAAGTTCAGAAACAGATTTGCTTTCCCACCTGCCGAAAGTTCCAACTTTATAATCTGAAGAATAAGGACTTGCTACGTCTAATTCACTAGCACCAAGAACCCGTGTAGTGCCATCATCTAATGTAACTTCTACTGACCCCATTTCACTTTTGGCACTGACAGTTACCTCAACGGGATTACCAGCAGGATCAAAGACCGTGGCTCGCGCTCCAACGGGTGTCGTTGGTGTTACAAGTACAACTCCCCTAGCAGCAGCATCAGCCTGCTTTGCAGCAGAGCCTGAAGGCACCGCAGCTTGCGCCCCTTGTGCTAATCCCCTTGCTCCTCGTACAGCACCTCTCCCAGCAGCCATTGCTACATCTGCCCCAAGGACGTTTGCTGTACTTGTAGCTGCCCTTCTAGCAAGACCCCCGGCAGCACCAGCCCCTCCTGTTGCTATACCTAAAGCAACTTCAGGCAGCAACTCCAATGCGCCTTTTACTCCAACATCTATTTCGTCAAGTCGCTTACCACCGGGAAGTGGGATGCCTTGACCCGGAAGAACATTGACCCTAGTTGAAGGCATGTCTGTAGCGCGCCATGCTGCTGCCTGTGCTTGAAGTTCTCTTGCTGCGTTACCTCTTACGATAGACTCAAACAAACCCAAAGGGCTTGCTTGTAAAAAGCTTGGGAGTCTTGATTCAATTCCACGCTTTGCTCTTTCTTCAGCCAGCTTACTTTCAAGCCCCAATAAGTCTCCGGGCGTAAGCCCTCCAACTGTTGATAC
>Ga0208644_1002414_pt1 | contig 14930 bp, 9 predicted proteins | sample VirMetDEL_Nov_18_FD_184517 | JGI IMG/M metagenome (GOLD analysis project Ga0208644, IMG submission 184517) | Aqueous microbial communities from the Delaware River and Bay under freshwater to marine salinity gradient to study organic matter... | ecosystem: Environmental > Aquatic > Marine >... | reverse complement strand
CCGTGCAGGGCGAAGACACCCGGATCAGTTTGTCGTTTAACACGTTTCCTGTTGGTTACGTTGGGGATGAGAAGTCTCTGACAGGGTTACATGTTTGAACATGTTCAACACGCCACTGAAAGATTACGTAAAGGTCTACAAAGGCTTTTATGACGCTGAATTTTGTAAAACAGTTGTAGGTCAAATTGAATGTATTAACTGGACTGAACACACTTTTTATGATTTAGCTTTGAATAAGCATAAATCGTACGACCATGAACTGTCTGTTTCTCACGATGTAGTTCCCGCTAAAAAAGACTTGGATCTAAAAATTTGGTACGCAATAGATAAGTACGTGAATCAAGACTTTGGATACATGAAAGATTGGTATGACGGTTGGAATGGTTATTCATATTGTAGATTTAATCGGTACAACCCTGACACCAAAATGAAATTACATTGTGACCATATTCAGTCCATGTTTGACGGTAACAAAAAGGGCATACCTACGCTTACCGTGCTTGGCGCGTTGAATGAAGACTATGAAGGTGGTGAGTTTGTACTGTGCGATGAACAGATAGATTTCAAAACTGGGGATGTGATGATCTTCCCTAGTAATTTTTTATATCCACATGAAGTCAAACCCGTAAAATCGGGAGTTCGGTATAGCTTCGTTTCATGGGTTTGGTAAGACTGACAGGAGATTAACATGGCTCACTTTGCAGAGATTGATGAAAACAATGTTGTGCAGCGCGTGATTGTCGTAGCCAACAAGGATACGGCTGACGCTAACGGCAACGAAGTCGAAAGCATTGGCGTGGCGTTCTGCCAGCGTTTGCTGAGCGGGAACTGGAAACAGACTTCCTACAACGGAAACTTCCGCAAGAACTACGCTGGCATCGGTTACACCTACCGTGCCGACATTGATGCGTTTGTAGCTCCGCAGCCGTTCCCGTCGTGGGTGTTGGACGAGAATGCTCAGTGGCAGGCTCCGGTGCCGATGCCCACTGACGGCAAGATGTACTCGTGGGATGAAGCCACGCAGTCGTGGGTCGAGGTTGCTGCTCCGGGAGCGTAATCATGATGACAATGATCTCTACCTTCCTGTCTTTCTTGGCAGGTGGGCTACCCAAGATCCTGCAAATCTTTCAAGACCGGCAGGACAAGAAGCATGAGTTGGCCCTCGTCGCTGCTCAGAAAGAACGAGAGTTGGCTTTGGCTGAGCGCGGCTTCATTGCTCAGGCACGGGTAGAAGAGATCAAGCTGGAGCAGGTACAGGTTCAGTCCGCAGCCGAAGAGCGCGTGGCTTTGTATCAGCACGACATGGAAATCGGCAAAGGCGCGTCACAGTGGATGATTAACCTGCGTGCCAGCGTCCGTCCGGTCGTGACGTATATCTTCGTGTTGGAGTTGGTTGCGCTCAACATCGCGGGTGTCTGGTACGCCTACACGACGGGCATCCCGTTTGCGATTGCGATGGAGAATGTGTTCTCGGATGACGAGATGCTAATCCTGTCTTCGATTATCGCGTTCTGGTTCGGGACACAGGCTTTTGGCAAGAAGTGAAAGTCAGCCCTGCCGTCATCCAGATGATCAAGCACCACGAAGGGGTGAGGACTAAGCCTTACCGCTGCCCGGCGCTTTTATGGACAGTGGGTGTCGGCCACGTGATTGACCCTACTCATGCCGGAGTGAAATATGAGGAACGGCGGAATCTACCGATACCCGCAGGCTGGGATCGCGTCCTCTCGATGGGAGAAGTGGATACTCTCCTTGTTGACGACCTTGCGCGATTTGAGCGGGGTGTGGCTCGACTTTGCCCTAGTGTTGTTGGTCGCCAAGGGCAGTTTGACGCTCTTGTCTCTTTTGCCTTCAACGTCGGCTTGGGAAATCTGCAACGCTCCTCTTTGCGGATGAAGACGAACCGGGGCGAGTTTGATGCTGCGGCTGACGAGTTCCTGAAATGGACGAAGGCTGGTGGTAAAGTACTGCCGGGATTGGTAAAAAGGCGCAACGACGAACGGGCGTTGTACCTGTCAGGGGTTGTCTAATGCCACTTCAGAGAGTTGATTTCAGGCCCGGCGTCAACCGCGAGGTCACTAACTATGCTGGTGAGGGGGGTTTCTTCACCGTAGACAAGGTGCGGTTTCGTGGCGGCTATGCCCAAAAGATCGGTGGCTGGATAAACTCTTCTACCATACTTTCTACATTTAAAGGCGTTTGCCGGTCGTTGTGGAACTGGGTAACGATTGATGGTTTAAATCTGCTCGGCGTCGGCACGAACCAGAAATTCTACGTCGAACTAGGCGGCGAGTACTACGACATTACCCCTCTTGGTAACTCGCTAAACCTATCGCAAAATCCGTTCACTACCGTTTCAGGCAGCAATTTCGTTACGGTTCTTGCTTCGGGACATGGCTCGTCTGTAGGTACTTACGTGACATTTTCAGGCGCTACAGATGTAGGCAGTCTGACTTTAAATGGCGAGTTCGAGATCATAGAAGTACCCGGTGATAACTCGCTTGTGATCATGAGTCCCACTGCTGCTGGATCGTCGGCAACGGGTGGCGGTTCGTTAGTTATTGCCAGTATCGACATTGATGCAGGTACGGCTGTTTATACATCTAACGTTGGTTGGGGCGGTCCTCCGTGGGGGTCGGGCGGGTGGGGTTCTTCAACTCCGCAAGGCGTGCCGCTTCGTTTGTGGTCGCAGTTTAACTACGGCAACGACCTGATTTTTGCTGAAAACAACGGCCCTATTTACTACTGGACCAACGATACCTCTACGTGGGCACGGGCTGTCACTCTTGAAGAAAAAACAAACTCCATACCTAAAACGGTGACGACGGCGGCGTATGATTTAGGCTCTGTCACGTTGGTCGTCGCGGACGCAACCGGTATTAATACGGGCGCGATTGTTTCCGGTAGTGGAATTGTCTCAGGCACATATGTCACTGCGGCTTGGGATGGTAGTACCTCGGTCACTATCTCGGCAGCTACGACAGCCTCAGCCACTGTATCTGATTTGACTTTTAGCTATGCAGGGTCGCACGTACCAAACGAAACAAATTTAATCATCGACTCGCCGGTTGATGAATTCACGATTTGCTTTGGTGCTAATCCTTACGACCCGACTAATTTCAGCACGGCGTTTGATCCGTTGTTGGTGCGTTGGTCGGATGCCGATAACCCATACGAGTGGGTACCTGAAGTTACTAACCAATCAGGTGAACAGCGACTTGCTAACGGCTCTAAGATCGTAGCGGCTACGACGGCGCGTCAAGAAATCCTTGTTTGGACGGACACCTCTATGTACTCGATGCAGTACCTTGGACCTCCGTTCGTGTTTGGCTTTACTCAGCTTGACCAAGATGTTTCTATTGCTTCTCAGAATTCAGTTATCAGCGTTAACAATGCCGTGTATTGGATGGGCTTGGATAAGTTCTTCGTCTATGACGGTCGCGTAAATACGTTGCCCTGCACAATACGCCAACACATCTTTAGTACATTAAACAAAGATCAGATCGCACAGGTCATGTGCGGTAACAACGAAGCGTTTAGTGAAGTCTGGTGGTTCTACCCAAGTACCGGCAGCACTGTGAACGATGCGGTAGTAATCTTTAACTACCTTGAAAATGTGTGGTCATACGGCAGTTTAAACCGGTCTGCGTTCTCTTCGCAGTCTATCCGCGATTATCCAATGCTGTCCTTCAGCATTCAGACTTCTTATCTCGCCACGGATATTGGCTCTTCAGTAACCACCATCGCTTTGCTTGACGGGTCGTCCTACCCCTCATCGGGTACAGTGTTGATTGGTAACGAATATGTTACTTACACAGGTGTCAGCAACGACACTTTGACTGGATGTGTACGCGGCGCGAATAGCCCTGCTGGAGTACCGTCAACTGCCGCATCTCATGCAGCAAGTACCCCTGTGTCGATGACTGCACCAAACCAAGTTCTGTATCACGAAGTCGGTTGGGACGACGTTTCGACGGGCGTGGCGCATCCAATTACTTGCTTCATCGAGTCGTCTGACTTCGATATCGGTGATGGTCACAACTTCGGTTTCGTGTCGCGCATCATTCCGGACATCAAGTTTTTGGGGTCATCTACTTCGTCCCCATCCGTCACGATCTCGATCTATCCGCGTAACTATCCCGGCTCTGCATACGGGACTCCTGATATAGAACAGGTTAATGCTACGGCGGTTCTGCCGTACGAAATTTACACCGAGCAGTTGTTTACGCGAGTTCGGGGTAGGCAGATGGCAGTGCGCGTTGGGTCTTCAGGGCTTGGCGTGTCGTGGCAGATGGGTGCGCTTCGTCTTGATATCAGGCCGGACGGTCGTCGGTAATGACTGTACCTCGTGGTGTAGTTACGCCGAACCTTCCGGTTGCCCTGCGTGAGTACGATCAGCGCAGTATGGAGCAGTTCAATAACGTTCTGCGTTTGTACTTCAATCAAGTCTCAAACCGATTGAACTCGCCCACTGCACATGCTTCGTATTACGACACCACAACGCAGACAAACCCGGTAGCCGATACAGTCAATCTGTTTACGTATAACTCAGTTGTGTCTGAGTTTCAGGTGACTCGCGGTACTCCAACATCCAAAATCTACGTCACCAACACCGGGGTTTATAACTTCCAGTTCTCGGCGCAGTTGGACAAGGCTGGCGGTTCGGCTAGTGCGGTCTATATCTGGCCCCGGATTAACGGGGTCAACGTACCGGACTCGGCTACTAAAGTCGTAATTGACGGCCCTAACGACGAAATCGTCCCGGCTTGGAACTTCGTGTTGGTCATGGAAGCAGGGGACTATTTTGAGTTAGCTTGGCAGTCGCCAGATACGGATGTGATCATTCCTTACGTAGCGGCAAGTGGCAATATTCCGGGCATCCCATCCATCATCCTGACCGTCACTTGGGTATCGAATGACGAGGCTAACCGGTGATACTATTCGGACAACTTGACCCCGTGAGGGAAGTATGAATAAGGGTTATCCACAGGGCGGGTTAGCTGCCCTACTTGCCTCACAGGGCCGGGGCGACGATAAGGTCCTCGTCCATATGACTCCCGGGGAAGTTCGGGGGTTGCAGTCACTTGCTCAATCTGCAGGCGGCTCTCTCACGCTTAATCCTCGCACGGGCCTGCCGGAAGCTGGGTTCTTAAAATCCCTTCTTCCTGCCATCGCAGGGTTCACCCTCAATCGAATATTCCCGGGCCTCGGCTCTACGGCTACTAGCGCAATTGTCGGCGGCGCGACGGGGCTTATTGAAGGAAGTTTTAAGAAGGGTTTAAACGCAGGGTTCAGCGCCTATAGCGGATCGAACATCAGTGAAGGTTTACGTCGGGCTGCTGCAGTGCGGATGGCTCCTCCCAAGACTTTGGCGCAGCAGTTGGGGCTGAAAGAAGAGGAGTTGCTGGACTACGGTGATCTGACTAAGCCCGACACGGATAAAGAGACTTTTGGCGTCAGACTACCGCAGACTACCACTCCGCTTCCTGCCATATCCCCAGTAACTCCCAAGCCGAGCAAGTCGGGGATTTTTGAGGGGATCAAGGGTCTTGCTACCGAGGAAGGACGCAAGGCGTTTACGACTGGGCTGGAGGGCGGCTACACGAGTCCGTTCGGCAAGATGGCGTCTAAGTACGCTACTTCGCTTGGCATCCAAGCGGCTCTGACTCCGACCGTTGACGAAGAAGATATGAAGGGCGGACAAATGTCCAAGCCCCGCTACTACATCCCGGGCGATTACAACCCGAACTACGGTAAGGGCTACGGCGAATGGCTGTTTAAACCGGGTTACTTCACGGACAAGTATCCGGGGTATGCCGGTGGCGGCATGATCTTTGGGGAAGAGAGATTCGCTGACGGTGGCGAGGTCATGGTGTCTCCGGGCGCTGTGCTTCCTCAGACCATTACTACTTATCAGCCGTCCTTCACGCAGGACCGAGCCGGACTTGGGCAATACTACGAAAGCCTGCTAGTCCCCCCTGATATGACGCCTCGGGATACTTCTGCCCTGCAGGCGTACTTGGATGCATTGCGAGCGCGACTGAAGAGACCATATCAGCCTTATGGCCCGGGAACGGGTACGGATACTGGTGGAGATATTGGCGGTGGCGGTGCCCCCGGATCTGGCGGAACTGTGACTCCCCCGGGTAATGATCCTTTTGCTACTGGCGTGACCGGCACCCCAATCGAGTTTATTCAACCAGAAGTGCCTGAGCGGCCTTCGGTACCGGGCATCGAGCATGAGTTTGTTGGACCTAATATTCCGATGAGCGGTGTTCCGGATTACGTAAAACCGGATAAGAAAGACGAGATTACGATCATTGCTGAACCCGGTACGACGGCTGAAGACTTTACGGGTGTAGTTGCTCCTACTCCTTCCGGCACCCCGGATTACGTAAAACCGGATAAGGAAGACGAGATTACGATCATTGCTGAGCCGGGTACGACGGCTGAAGACTTTACGGGTGTAGTTGCTCCTACTCCTTCCGGCACCCCGGATTACGTAAAACCGGATAAGGAAGACGAGATTACGGTCATCGCTGAACCCGGTACGACGGCTGAAGACTTTACGGGTGTAGTTGCTCCTACTCCTTCCGGCACCCCGGATTACGTAAAGCCAAAAGAAGAAGCCATTAAGTATTACGATCCTAATACTGGCTTTGAAATTGATCCAAATACAGGGGATATCATATATCCGACAGGCTATTCTCCGGCGGGGTTTGCTGGTACCGGTGCACCTGCTCCTGCCGCTGACAAAGTCGGAAGCGCCACTGTTGTTGCTGAACCCGGTACGACAACCGAAGAATTTACGGGCGAAATCGAGAAGAAAGAAGAAAAGAATATTATTGATGAAATAGTTGACGCCGTAAGAGAAAACAAACCCGAAATAGCAGGTTACTTAGGATCTGCTGTAGGTGGCCCACTTGTAGGAGCGGCGCTCGAAAATGTTGTTAAATACTTTATCGGAACGAAACAATTAACCCCAGAAGAAGAAGCCGCTATGGAGGCCGAAGCCGCTGCTAAAGCACAAGCAGAAGCCGAAGCCGCTGCCGCTGCCGCTGCTAAAGCACAGGCCGAACGCGAAGCCGCTGAACGCGAAGCCGCAGAAAGAGCAGAACGAGAGCGTCAGGAATTAGAGCGTATACGGGCTGAGATTGCTGCTTCTGAAAAAGTTGGAACTAGCGGCTCTTATTACCCCATGCTTCCCAGCTTGAGTCAGGAACGATTCGGACTTGCTAATGCGATGGGTGGTGACGTTTTTGGCCCGATCTATAGCGGTACTATCTACAGCGAATCGGGGGACATCATCCCGGAAAACGTGGATCTGTCTTTATTCGGCGACTACGGCATGGCGTCTGGAGGAGTAGTTCCCCGTTTTGCTCAAGGTGGTCTTGGCTCCCTGCAGCAATACGCGGTTGGCGGTAAGCTCGTTAATGGAGCAGGCGACGGGATGTCTGATGACATCAAAGCCAACATTAGCGGACACCAAGAAGCTAGACTCGCGGACGGGGAGTTTGTGATCCCGGCAGACGTGGTATCTCACCTTGGTAACGGTTCGACCGATGCAGGTGCAAAACAGCTTTACGCAATGATGGATCGGATTCGCAAAGCGCGTACCGGTCGTGAGAGGCAGGCTCCGGAAGTAGAAGCCCGGAAGTACATGCCCGCCTAATAGGAGTTAAAAATGGCATCCCCAACTGAAACAGTCCAAGTTACTTCTAACATCCCGGAATGGGCTAAGCCCTATGCTGAACGTCTGCTGGGTGAAGCCGAAAAGCTTTCCCGCCGGGGGTTCCAGCCCTATCAGGGCCAGATGGTGGAGGAGTTCAATCCTCTCCAAGAACAGGCTTTTCGCGATATCGCTGGGATGCGGACTGCTTCTCAGATCGGTCAGGCTACGGGGCTGGCTGGTTTGGCAGGACTCCGCGCTGAACAAGCTGGGCAATACGACCCAATGCAGTCTCGGCAGTTTTACCGTTCCCCCTTGCAGCAGCCGGGTGGTCTGAACAGATACATGTCGCCCTATATGCAGGGCGTAGTTGAGCAGCAAAAGAGTCAGGCAATTCAGGACTATGGTCGGCAGCTTCCGGGCATGGCTGCAGCGGCCGCTCGTGCGGGAGCCAAAGGCGGTACTCGTGAAGCTCTCATGCGGTCCGAAGCGCAGCGCAATCTTCAGAACCAGCTTGGCGGAATCCAAGCGACCGGACTTCAAAACGCTTTCCAGCAGGCTCAGGCTCAGGCCGCACAGGATGCGGCAATGCGGGCACAATACGGTTTGGCTGGTGCTCAATTAGGTGAACAATCTCGCCAGTTCGGTGCAGGACTTGGTCTCTCAGGGCTTCAGCAGCAATTGGATGCCGCTAGAACTCTGGGCGGCCTTGGTCAGCAGCAATACGGTCAGGAAATGGGTATCAATCAGGCTCAGCTTGGCGCTGGGTCGCAGATTCAGGCGTTGGGCCAGCAGGATCTTGCCAGCCGCTACCAGCAGTTCCTCAACGAGCAGCAGTTGCCGTTCCAGCAGTTGGGCTTCTTCTCGGATATTCTCCGGGGTACGCCATCGTCTGCTGCGATCCAGCAACGCTATCAAGCTCCCCCAAGTTTGGGTGGCATCGTCGGCGGTCTGGGTCTCGCGGGACTTGGCGGACTGTTGGGCGGATTCGGAGGTAGTTGATCATGATGGGACCGATTAGCACCCTTGGCCGTGCTGCCGAAGCGTCAGTTCAACAAAAACAATCTAGCGGTATGCCGCCGGATCAGGCCGTTGCCTATACAGAGCAGCTTTTGCTTGACGGCATTTCTCCTGACCTTGAGACCATGATGGCTCAGGCTTCCCAGTTGCGGCAGATGCAGCGCAAACCCCCTCAGATGACGATCCGGGATCAACTGAACCAAGCCTACCAAGGTATTGCAGGACTCCCGACTCCGGGATTTCAACCGGGATTTAACAAGGGGGGAATTGTTACGTTTGCTTCGGGCGACCTCGTTGATGACATGATGCCGCGCCTGACTCCGGAGCAAATCCGTATGCAGATGATGCGGCAAAAAGCAGCCGAAGGAAGAATGGGGCTGGGTAGTTACGGTATCGGCCTTGAGAATTATCCGGAGTTGATTGAAGACGTTCCAGAGAAAAACCGTGTCGTTACTAATGTTGTCGACGATAAAGGTAATCTTTGGCACAAAATGGAAGACGGAACTTGGCGGCAAGCGTCCGGAAAACGCCTTGAAGGAGCCAAAATAGAAGGGGGCCGATTGATATACCCTGACCGCCCGAGCATAGTGCAACGTGAAGCCACCGCATATCGTGCAGGACAGTCGAGCGGTATTAGAGGGCTACCCGGACCTGATGTCACTGTGGATAGAACTTCGGGGCGGGATGTTGTCACGGATAGACGACCTACGACGGCTACACCTGATGTAAAAAAGCCGGGAAGAATTAGTCGTGGCCTCGCTGGATTAGGTCCGGTTGCCGTTGCTGGTGGCGTCGGTGCAATGATCTCTGACGTAGGCGAGCGGGCTGAAGCACAGCGTGGTGAAGGTGCTGATACGGGCCCGGTCTTTCCGATTGGTGCGATGGGCGTTGCTTATTCCACGAAGTCTGCACCGAAGCCGAGCGATATCGGCGACATGTTTAGCTCGTTTTTCTCTGGTGCCACTCTCGGCATCTTTGGAGATCGTGAAGCTGAACGCGCTGCAGAAAGAAAGGCCGAAGCCAAACCGGAAGAGAAGCCTGCGGTTAAACCGAAGCCTTCTGGCGGCGGGGCTCCTGTTCCGGCTAAGGCCCGTCAGGGCATGTTTGATATTCCGATTGCGATTGAGACGGCTCGCGCCAGTCTTGAAAATGCTGTTACTGAAGACAGCGAATACCAGAAGCTTCTCAAACGTGCTGAAGCAGAGAGTACTGGCCCGTTCAGCAAAATGTTTACTGAAGGCGACCGCATCAAGACCGAGCGCATGGAGGCTCTCAAAAAGAGCAAAGAAAATAACTTCGGTCGTGCCTTGGTGGCTGCTGGTTTGGCGATGGCTGAACAAGCGTCTAAGGGTGGGCAGCCGGGTAACGAGGTGCAGAAGTTCCTCACTTCAGCCGTTGCAGGACTTGGTGGCTACATGAAGGCCCAAGAGTTCCTTGGTCAAGAGCGAGAGAAGGCTCAGAAGGAACTCGACAAGTTCACGATGGATATGGAGCAACTGCGCGAGGCTTCACGTGGCGAACTCCGTGGCTCTGCATTGAAGCGATATGAGAACGCTCAAGCCCGTGCTGAGAAGGCTCGTGACAATGCTAAGGGTTTGATGATTGTGCAGGCTCAGCTTGAGACAAGTATGGGTCTGGCGCAGATGAAGGCTGCAAGTTCACTACAGAATGCTCAAACACGAGCGCAGAGTCAGTTGATGTCGAAGGCACTGGATGAAATTAAAGATTCTCCGGCTTACATGGCTGCTCAGATAAAGTACGCACAGGCCAAGACCCCGCAGGAAAAACAGGCCGCCACTGCGGAAATGAACAACTTGATCCAGCAGCGGGTGCAGATGAATATGCAAATTCCGTCCTACATGGCTGGAATTCAGTACAATCCGGCGAGCGGTGACCTCGACTTCTCAGCAGTTGACGCCATCGTGGAATCGGCACTTGGCACTGGGAAATAACTATGGCAGATCTCCCGCGTGGGCTTCGGAATAACAATCCGGGCAACATCGTTCTTTCTGACATCCCTTGGCTCGGAAAGATAGCGGGAGAAGACGAGCGGTTTGAGACGTTCCAAACCCCGGAGCACGGTCTCCGGGCGTTGTCTTTAAATATCCTAAACTACGCTCGTAAGTACGGTCTGCAGACTATCGAGGACATCATCCCTCGGTGGGCACCGGCTACTGAAAACAACACGGTCGCGTATATCAATTCGGTCTCCCAAAAGCTGGGTATCGACCCGACGCAGCCTTTAAATCTCGAAGATCCTGAGATGTTGGCACGACTTAGTTCTGCCATTGTCACTCATGAGAACGGCAAAGACCCTTACGCCCCAGACCAATACCTGATGGCGGCTCAGTCTGCGAGCGGACAGCAAGAACTCGCTCCGGGCGTGACGGAGAACCCGAAACAGCCTATCGCTGCACCTGAAATGGTACCGATGGAGGAAGCCCCTCGCATCGCCAAACTCACGGGCATGACGACGGAACAGATTGCTGCTCTGCCGCTCAACACTCGTTTCGAAGAGCCTGCTCAAGAAGCGCCCCAGCCTGACAATGAATCGCGCTTGGTACGGTACGCCCAGTACTTGATGGAGAACCAAGACAAGATTGATACGCCAGAATTCAAAGCGGTTGCTCAGGCTTATCGTGCGCTGCGTGGTACACAAGCTCCGGCGGCTGAAGAAGGTGCGGCTGAAACGCCTAAAGAACGTGCTGGGTTTTTCTCTTCGGCCAAAGAAGCAGCGGGCACAATCCTTGGGCTCCCGGCGGCGGCACGGTTTGGTGTAGCTAAAGGTGAGGCGGGTCCTGCTGCACGTGAGGATCTACTCAAAACAGCCGAGTCTGAATACGAAACCATTCCTCTTTCGGAAGTCCGTAGTGCTGGTGATTTCGTAGATTGGTTGCAGAGTACAGGCGGTGCGATGGCGGGCTATCTCGCTGCTCCGGGTGCCGCTGCTGGCCTTGCCAAAATTTTGACGAAAGCTCCGGGTACAGCGGGTTTGGTCGGTTTCGGTGTCCTTGGCGCTCAAAACGCAATCAGTAATCTGACTCGACAGGCGCAGACTCAGCAAGAACAAATTGATGCGGGTGAAGATCCTCAAGCAACTGATCTACCAAAAGCCTTGGTGGCTGCATACGGCCAGACCAAACTGGATCAGATTGGGTTTCAATTTTTTAAACCGCTGTTCAGCAAGTTCCCTCTGCTCAATAACTTGGTTGGTGAAGGCGCAGAGAAAACTGCCAAAGAAGCCGAAGACGTTTTGGTCGATGCGTTTAAAAACAACGCCCTTTCCACTGGTAAAGGAGTTGTAACTGGTATCGGCAAAGGCGTGGCTTTCGAGATCCCACAAGAAATTGCACAGCAGGCTTTAGAACGTTGGCAGGCTGGGCTTTCTCTGTCTGACGCCGATGCTCGGGGTGAATTTTTCGAAGCGGGTGCCGCTGCTGCGATCTTCGGTGGTGGAATCGGTGGTGTGTCCGGCGTATTTCAGAACGCTGCTAAACGCCAAGAGGCGGAGGACATTCTCCGTAAGCGGGCCGCAGACAAGGTCAAAGAAGCAGAGCCTGAGACAGTTACGACCGAAACCGAACCTGTCAAAACATTGACGGGGGGTCCGCAGCAGGAAGTTACTGCTGGTGAAGTCAATCTGACGCAAATGCTCGGTGGCTTTGAGCAAGTAAGCGGGGAAGCTCCACCTACTACCACCCCTGCTGCCCCGGCTCCTACCGGTAAGAAAGTCCGTGGCCCCGCCATCGCTGAGTGGGAAAGCCTCGATGACACTGGGCTGGCTAAGCTGCTTGAGGCTGCTGACGCTGCTGGATTTGATCCGGAGACCCTGCAGGAATTCGCATCGCGCTTTGCAGAAGTGAAAGCGGCTCGACAAGATCCTAAGTCGAATGCATTTAAACTGAACGCACAAGTTCAGAAAAACACGAAACTATTTAAGGAAATTCAGCGAGCCATTGCTGAGCCTACAGCGCCTAGTACGTTTGCTAAGCGTGAAGAACCGACCGTTCCCACCGTGGGCAGTGCCGTCACCCAACCTCCTGCTTATCAACGTTCGACTCGCCAACCGGTCGCTGTCCCTGCTACATTCGCTCCTGATGCTGGAAGAGGAATACCTACAGGAGAAGTACCGAAGGGTGCTGGAGCTAGACGAAAGTCAGTTCGCGGCGGCACTGGATTGCCTGTACAACAACAAGGACCCATCACCGGAGTTACACCATCTGGAGAGGCAGGATTGGCTGGCGCTGGGACACCTACTCAGCCTGCTGTTAGCGGAGAAGCGCCTAAGCCGAGTGCATTAGAGCAAGAGAAAGAAACCCGAGAGAAGGAAGCCCAAGAGCGCATCAAGGGTGAATACACTTCTCTGCTATCCGGGCTTTCCGAAATTGAAAAGGCTGCTGCCAAAGCAGTTCAAGCAAAAGAAGTAGACAAGGAACTCGAACTCACGGCACAGCAAGCGGCTCGTCGTGAAGCTCCTGTCACCAAGAAAGAACTCAGCGCGATCCCAACGGATATTGCCGCCATTCAGCAGTTGGCTGAGAAAGCCTTGCAAGAGAAGCGGCTCGACTTGTTTAACTACAACCGCATCCGGAACCTAATCCGCACGGCTCGGGCACAGCCCGGCTTCAATCCGGAGACTGATCTGGAGGGTGTCCGCACTATCGTCGCTAAGGCTCTGCGCGAGTTGAAGCCTACCAAGGAGGCGGGCGAGGCGGCGTACGCGGCTACGGTTAAGCAATTTAAACAGCGCCTGAAGGAAGCCCAAGATCTGGAGGCGAATCCGGAGACACGCGAGCAGGGTGCCGCACTCCGTAGCGAGATTAACCGCGATATCTCGGTGCTCCGCAAACAGTTGAAGCTTCCGCCGATTACTAAAGCGCCGACCGTTGCGAAACCGACTACCCGCATAGAGCAGGCAAAGAAGCTTGCTGAAGACATTCGTGGGCTTTCAGTTGAAGATATCGCTCAGTATCTGGCCGACAACGCGCCGAATAAGGCGTATCAAGTTATTGCTCTGCGCGTCAAAGAACGTCTGCAGGAATACCTCGACCTTGGCTATAACATTAATTTGACCGTTGTTGGTCGTGGGAACCTAAGAAACTTTCCGGCCCTTGCTAGGGGTACAGCGCTTGGTTCGCATACGTTTGAACCGCAAAGTGGTACATCAAAGATCGCCTTGCGTGGTCCGGATTTGTCAATCAGTGGGCAGTTCGGTACAGACTATGAAACAGTTCTGCACGAGCTAATACACGCTGTTACCTCGCATTCAATCCTTTTGGCAAGGGGTGCCAAGCCCGGTACTAAGCTGTACAAGGCTAATAAGGATCTGAACAAGCTGTTCGATGCCGTTATCAAGCACTTCAAAGCGCGTAGGAATCTTCCAGACAAAGATCTTTCTCCGCTGGAGCTTGAGTTCAAGAGTGGCTCGAACGCACTGAAGAATCCCCGTGAGCTTATTGCATGGGCGCTCAGTAACGAGAACATGCAGGACTACTTGGAGTCTATCCCGTACAAGCAGGACAAAACCCTGTGGGATAACTTCGTTGAGATCGTCCGTGACTTCCTTGGGTTGAGTCCGAAAGAAGATACCGCCCTGTCTGAAGTATTGCGCGTCAGCAGTCAGATCATGTCAACGGATGTGGCTGTTGCTACGGCGGCTTTGCGGAAAGACATAGATACGTCTCTGCTAACCGATCAGCTTAACGGTAACGGACTCCGAAGCTTCATCGACGAGCAACGGATCAAGGCCCCTGCGGGCAAGCCTGAAACCCCGGCTGAGATTGAAACGCGCCTTGCAGAAGAAATCCGTGAGAAGACCGGACAGAATTACGGTATCAAGGAAGCCATCAAGGAGAAGGTGTCTTACCGGGGTACTGAGAATTTGATTCGCCTGTTCCAGAACGAACGTCGCCCGCTGAAGCGTCTGCAGGACGCCCTGATGTATGCAGGCAAGATGATTGTCGGGGCACCGGGCTATAACAACATCTACGATCTCATCATGCTGTCGTCGGGCAAGGCATTCCACCTGATGACTCGTGACATCCAGCCGCACGTACAGGACTTGCAGGGCGCTATTCACGACTACGCTAAAGCAGAGAAGATCGACGTTAACTCCGCGTTGGGTCGCCTGCATATGTACGTCATGGCCCTGCATGAGCCAGAGCGCCGCCTGATCAAATATTTGAAGAACGTCCCGCTCGACAACAAGACTAAGCTGAACTTCGGCGGTAAGGAGATGACC
>Ga0208644_1002413_pt1 | contig 14936 bp, 25 predicted proteins | sample VirMetDEL_Nov_18_FD_184517 | JGI IMG/M metagenome (GOLD analysis project Ga0208644, IMG submission 184517) | Aqueous microbial communities from the Delaware River and Bay under freshwater to marine salinity gradient to study organic matter... | ecosystem: Environmental > Aquatic > Marine >... | reverse complement strand
ACATCACCGTATTGGATTTTTTACAAGGTGAAACCTTTGAATATGAATATATCAATGGTAAAGATTTTTTTGATGAATCATATGATATTAATCATTTAGTCTTGACACATAGGTATGATATTGAAAGTTTTTTAGAGGGTAAAGGGCATTTAATTAAAAATATTAGTTACATGACGCATACAACACCTATTACCAAAGTACAAATAGATGGATTGAGGTATTCAGATTATGTCTAAGATAGATTTTAAATATAAAAACCAAGACCTAGATTTTAATATCAAGGTAACCAACGAAGATGGGGAAGAGTTATTTTTTAATGGACGAGGAAGACACCATAAAGAAGAACATGTTCAGATACTAGAAATTCTACTAAAACAATTAAAGGAGAAGTTATGAGAAAGATAATTATTGAAGCCTACCAATACCACGAATTGCATGGAATGGCTAAACAAAATGTTGTGCGTTGGCTAGATGAAGACCCAGTCGAGTACGAAAATGAAGAGGGGAGAAAAGTAAGAGAATATTTTAGTGACATGGACGAGGGAATGATTGAAGAGCATTGCGAATCCAATGGGTATTTATTCGATAGATTTGGAGACCCAGTCCATCATATAGAAAAAGAAATAGAAAAGAAGGAAAAGGAGGAGAAGTTATGAATTATAAGAGTAAGGAGCTAGACAAACTAAAAAATTTATATAAAGCTCTTGCAGATGTGTTTGATGATGACAATAAAGATATTGCTAACTTCGATTACAAACTTGTTGAAGATTTAATGGCACATATTGACGAAATACAACAACATAAGGAGGAAAAAGAAAATGCCTAATAATACAAGAAACTATGTGACATTGCGTCACTTTTCAACGAAGAAAATAAATGCGTTAAAAGAGGAGTTGAAGAAGAAAGACCCTGAAATTTTTAACCATTTGCGACCACACCCTGATAATATCTTTACTGGTAATTTAGGGGATAAGGAACGAGAAGAATGTAAGCAAAAAGGTATTCCCAACTGGTACGATTGGAATTGTGAAAACTGGGGAACGAAATGGGACGCATATGAGATTGATGTAATTAATGAAACTGCGAATACATTGGAGTTACAATTTTTTACTGCATGGGATTCCCCAATAGCATTGTTTAATTATATTTACTCAAAAGGGTGGAAAGTCTACGCACGATATCGTGATGAGGGAGATATGTTTGTTGGTGTCTATAAACATGGCGAAAACCTTATTGTTGATGACCCTATGGAAGCATACATTGACAGAAAAGCACCACAATGGCTCATTGACGAGTGGGAATATGAGTTTATTGGCGACCTATGGGAATGCGAACGCATCAATAACAAGGGTGACTTACTGGATTGGGAAGGCAATGTTAAGAAGAAGTTTGGCACATGGGGTGATGATGATGTCATCACAGCGTATATTGGAGAAAGAAATGCGAGAAATTTGGGAAGAACTACAAAAAAAGGAAGTGGTATGAATACATTTATATTGGAAGACAGTTTGGTGATTGTAACATCTGCACCTAAAGAAGTTGTTGAGGATTGTTTAAATGGGTGTTGGGAATGTGATGAAGAAGAAATGTTAGAAGATATATCTCAAGAAATAAAAAGTAGGGGTTATAAATGTGAACATTATTTTGGGGAGAAGTTATGAAAGTAAAAGAACTAATAGACAGATTAGAACGATTTGATGATGACGAGGAGATAATTTTTTATCATTTATCAGACCACAGTTGTGAACAAGCATTAGTTGAATCATGTTCTTCAACGCATGATGGTCAGGGCAAAAGTTGGGTGGAATTTACCACAACAACAGAAGACCTTGATAAATATATTGAAAACCCAGAAGAAAATGAACTTTATCAACAACAAATTGGGAGAGATATATAATGCGAAAGCTAAAAATTTTAAGTCTTTTTGATGGGGGGTCTGCGACACAATGTGCGTTGAAAAATTTAGGTTTTGATGAAGATGACTACACCTATTATGCAAGTGAGATAGACCAATATTGCATCAAGGTAACTCAAAAGAACTTTCCAAAAACAATTCAAATTGGAGATGTGCAAAAGGTGAACGGACACGACTACCTTGATCTAGACCTTTTGATAGCTGGATCGCCATGTCAAGGATTTTCTTTTTCGGGTAAGCAGTTGAACTTTAACGATCCTCGAAGTAAATTGTTTTTTGAATTTTCAAGAGCATTAGGTGAGAGTAAACCTAGATACTTTCTACTTGAGAATGTGAACATGAAACAGGAATACCAAGATGTAATTACTGAACATATATCTGATGCATTTGGTCAAGAGATAAACCCTGTTAAGATAAATTCTGCATTAGTAACAGGACAGAACAGAGTAAGACTGTACTGGACGAACTTACCTGTAAATCCACTTGAAGATAGAAATATTTTTCTGCGAGATATTCTAGAACAAGGAGTAGTAAAGGAAGAAAAAGGTAAGAAGTATATGATTTTTGGGGGTGCGATTCGTGGCAGATATAATGAAGATGGTAGCATTTCACAACGATTAGAAGTAAGACGAGATGGGAAATCAAATGCCCTGACAACTGTTCAAAAGGATAATGTTGTTGTAAGTGAAGTAGTTTATGAAGAGCCTTACTACAAACGATATGAGAATCCAAAAGGGGCAAGTATTGGGTATGTTGGTAATTCACCTAAACAAGCAACAAGGGTTTATTCAGTTGAGGGTAAATCACAATGTTTACTAGCATTAGGTGGTGGACAAGGTGCGAAGACTGGACTGTATGAAATGCCTGACACAGGATATGTAAGGAAACTAACCCCTGTTGAAACAGAAAGGTTACAAGGATTTCCAGATAATTATAGTGATTGTGTAAGTAATTCAAGGAGATATCAAATTATGGGGAATGCGTTTACTGTTCCTGTTATCGAGAATTTTTTAGACTATTTTAAAAGTGAGCAGTTGTTCGATAAGATGGAAGGTGAGTACCGAGCTGGATTTTTGTGATAAGATTATTGAGGAAGGAGATTGTTATGTTATGGAATGATTTAGGATTTAACTCTATTACACCACGAGTATCTATGATTGAAGAGGAATCATATTGCGAAGGTAGAAAAAGAGGGAAAGCAAAAAGCCACATTGTTATCAACAATCGCAATGCTAGTCGTAGCATAGATGCAACAATAAAAACCGAGCCATTGGAGAGGGCATTTCAAAGAATTGACGACATAATTAGGGGGAAACTATATGAGTCTGAAGAAACCTAGACTAATACCAAAAGATATTGATTATGATAAATTTCCAATCCTTTTTCAGTTGGATAAGAAAGAAATCAATCGCATCTTGGACGACACACTCGGTATTACAAAGTGTACTAAATGCAAAACGAAGATCATGCGAACGGAGTTGTCATCTGTTGAGCAAAAGCAACGAGGAAGATGCACAAGGTGTTGGCAAAATCAATATGGTCGACTGAATAGATTAGGTAAAAGACCAAGACAGTTTGTGGAGTATTAAATGACACCTGAATCAAAAGTAAAACGCAAAGTATACGACATACTTAAAAAGTATAATGTGTATTATTTTTCACCAATAATGAATGGGTATGGTAAAAGTGGTGTTCCTGATATCATTGCCTGTTACAAGGGAGTATTTATTGGGGTCGAATGTAAAGCGACAGAGAAAAATAAACCAACTGATTTGCAGCTACGCAATTTAAATGATATAAAGATGAAGGGAGGTAAAGCACTAGTAATTCATAAAGATAATTTAGAGGAGCTGATTACAATGCTAGACAGCTTGTAACTGGTTTCATTCTTTTCACAACACATGGAGGAAGACATGGGTGTATTTAAACAAATTGATATTGAATTAAAAAATCTGGAGGAAGAAACAAACCAAACAATCCACCAGCACACATTAAAAACAGTTGACGCAATCTTTGATATTGTCAACTCAAAACACACATCAGAAGATGAGCAAGATAATAAGGGGGAGCTATGATTACAGAACAAGGCAAACAATCATTAGAGTTAATTGATAAAGATATTTCTAGATGGACAAACAAAAAACTATTAACTTGGTTAGAAGATATTGACCGAGATAGTGAGTATGATGTGCAACTTGAAGCAAGGTTAATCATTGAACTCGGCAAACGAAACATCACAGTTAGGAGATGATATGCTTAATTATCATAGAGTAAATTTAGATGGGGTGCATATTTTTATGGATACTGAATCTAAAAATATTTGCGAAAGTTGTGGATATACTGGTTATGCTTATGGGGAATATGGCGAAAGTCAGGTACTTATAGATGAATCAGAAGTTGTTTGTCCAAGATGTTATTCATTACAGTATTTTAGTTGTTAAAGGGGGTCGTATGAATATTTTTTATTTACATAGAAGTCCTAAAATTTGTGCAGAGATGCATTGTGACAAACATGTTGTAAAAATGATTCTTGAGAGTGGGCAGATGTTATCAACTGCCCATAGGGTTTTAGATGGGGAAGTTGTCCACACTCTATCAAAGAACAATCGTAAGATTAAAAAATATAGATTGGAAAACACACACTACGACAATCTTTTATATCAAGCGTGTCATGTAAATCACCCATCATCAATTTGGGTTAGAGAAAGTGAACACCACTACAGCTATTTGATGGCATTATTCTACTGGCTCAATCGAGAATATAAACACCGATATAATAATACCCACGCAACATATCTGAAGTTGCACCCTTACCTAAATTTACTACCCCTTAACATAAAGAAAACTGGGAGATTCACACCCCCACCACAAGCTATGCCTGATGAATGCAAAGACGCAAACACACTCGTTGCCTATCGAACTTACTACATGGCAAAGCAAGATAAATTCAAAATGGTATGGACAAGAAGAAAGAAACCTGATTGGTTTCTAACAAAAGATGATTTATCAACAAGGAGAGAAAATGAGCATTGAAGATAATAACGCAGGTCTGGAAACAAAAGACATTGAAATCGCTGTGAGTGAGAGTGATTTACACATCTACATTGAGGCTTGGATAAAAATGTCTAATGGAGAAAGAAAGTACCACTTTGGGCAATCTATTGAGAAGAAGGCTATAAAATGAAATTGATTACACTTGATTTTGAAACGTTTTATAGTAAGCAATTCTCTTTATCTAAATTAACTACTGAAGAATACATTAGAAGTCCTTTTTTTGAAGTAATTGGGGTGTCTACTAAAATTGATGATGAAAATGCGACATGGGTGACAGGGGGGCATGAGATTGTGAAAACTCATCTTGAATCCCTAAACTTGCAAGACCATGCAGTCCTTTGTCAAAACACCATGTTTGATGGGGCAATTCTATCATTTGTTTTTGGTATCCACCCCAAGCTCTTCCTTGACACTATGTTGATGTCCAAAGCTGTTAGAGGGGTACACGCAAGGCATTCGTTAAAAGTATTGGCAGAAGAGTTTGATGTTGGAAATAAAGGCACAGAAGTTTTAGATGCACTTGGTAAAAGACTAGGGGATTTCACTCAATCCGAATTAGATGCTTATGGTAGGTATTGTAAGAATGATGTCGAGCTAACCTATAAAATATTTAAGGAGTTGGGGAAAGACTTTCCAAAGAAAGAACTGCAGCTTATAGACTTGACTTTAAAAATGTTTACTCGTCCTCTTTTGCAACTGGATACACCTAAACTTGAAAAGCACTTGACATCTGTTCAGAAAGAAAAAGAAGAGTTGTTAAGCAGAGTTAATTTATCTAGAAAAGAATTAATGAGTAACAATATATTCGCAGAACTTTTGAAAGAGAGAGGAGTTGAGCCACCACTAAAAATCAGTCCTAGAACCGGGAAAGAAACATTTGCTTTGGCTAAATCTGATGAAGGTTTTAAAAAACTTTTGGAGCACTCTAACTTGGAAGTCCAAGCACTTGCTAATGCTAGGCTCGGTATCAAATCAACATTGGAAGAAACAAGAACGCAAAGGTTTATTGATATTTCAAATCGTGGATTGTTTGGTGTTCCTCTTTCATATTGTGGGGCACACACCACTCGTTGGTCAGGACTAGATAAGATTAATCTACAAAACTTACCAAGTCGTGGAGAGAATGCAAACAGTTTGAAGAAATGTATTCTCGCACCAGAAGGTCACGTGTTAATTGATGCTGATTCTGCACAAATTGAAGCAAGAGTGTTAGCTTGGTTTGCAAAGCAAAATGATCTCGTTAAACAGTTTGAGAATAAAGAAGATGTCTATAAAATTATGGCTAGTCGCATTTACAAGAAGAGTATAGATAATATATCTAAAGAGGAGCGATTCATGGGTAAGTCTGTGATTCTTGGGTGTGGCTATGGCATGGGTCACAAGAAGTTTAGAATGTTTCTCAAGTCACAAGATGTAGAAATCTCTGAACCTGAATCTCATCACATTGTTAATACTTATCGTTTTAGTAGTATGAACATTGCAAATCTTTGGAATGAAACGGATTATGCCTTACGAGACATGTTAGTTGATAGAAAATCTAGAACTATTGGTAATGGTGCGATTGAAGTTAGAACTGAAGACAATGCATTTGTTTTACCATCAGGATTAAAGATATCGTATCCGAATCTGCGAACACATAAAAGTGGTGGGTTAGTTTATGATTCTCGAAATGGTATGACGTTTATCTACGGTGCGAAAGCAGTGGAGAATATCGTACAGGGTATGGCAAGGTGTGTTATTGGAGAACAGTTAATTAAGATTGCTAAAAAGTATCCTGTTGTTCTAACCGTTCATGATGCTGTAATGTGTGTTGCCCCTGAAGAAGAAAAGGAAGATGCACAGAAGTATGTGGAAGATTGTATGAGATATGTTCCTGAATGGGCAGAGGGTTTACCTTTGAACTGCGAGTCTGGAATAGGCTTAAACTATGGTGATTGCAAGTAATCTGTGGCATAATAAGTTGATTTTACTAACTTTAGGAGAGAATGTGTCCCAAATCGCTTGGTCTTACAGTAGTTTAAATACTTTCAAACAATGCCCAAAAAAATATTTTCACACGAAAGTAGCTAAAGATGTTAAAGAAAAAGAATCAGAAGCCATTATTTATGGGAATCAACTGCATGAGATTGCAGAGAAGTATGTTAGAGATAATGAGCCTATACCTGATGCGTTCATGTTCATCAAAGAACCTATTGATAAGATACTCAATAAATTTAAAGGTGATGTATTTTGTGAACACAGACTTGGTTTGACAGTAAATCTAGCACCTTGTGGGTTTTTTGATAAGGACGTTTGGTATCGAGGAATAGTTGATTTACTTATTGTAGATGGGGATACAGCAGTGATTGTTGATTATAAGACAGGAAAAAACCCCGCATATGCTGATACAAAACAGTTAGAAATCATGTCGTTAGCAGTATTTAGTCATTTTCCTGATGTTAAAACAATCAAATCTGCGTTATTATTTCTAGTGAACCCTGCTCTAATTAAAGCAGACTTTGATAGAGAAAATAAAACAGAGCTATGGGCGAAGTGGTATGGTGATGTAGCACAGTTAAAATCGTGTCATGAGAGTAATGTGTGGAATCCAATGCCTAATTTTACTTGTTCTCGGTTCTGTCCTGTAGAATCCTGCGAACACAATGGGAGAAATTAAATGCCTTATGTAAAGAAGAAAAGACCTTATAAGAAAGAGTACCAACAACAAAAGAAACGTGGTGAACACCAAGATAGAATGGAGCGACAACGTGCAAGAAGAGCAATTGATAAAAAAGGAGTAGATAAGAATAAAAATGGTAAAGCTGATAAAAGAGAAGGAAAAGATATAGCTCATAAAAAAGCATTATCAAAAGGGGGTACGAATAAAGATGGCTACACAATTCAAAGCAAGAAGAAAAACAGATCATTCAAACGTACCAAAACTGGAGCAGTAGCATAATTAAATTTTTCTTGGAGGAAGAATGGAAATTATAGAAAATAAAGGGTTACTCATGCGAGTTCAAAACCCTGATAATATTTTAAATTCAATACCTAAATCAAAACCTGCAGGAGATGACAAAGTTGTCGTCTATTGGGGGATTGATGAAACACAACAATTAACAAAACTTGGGCATAAAAAGATACCATCCCCTATTAAAAGAGACTATGCCTTTGCCGGTAGATTCAAACCTTTTGACCATCAGATAGAAACCGCATCTTTCTTAACTTTAAATCCTCGTTCTATGTGTTTTAATGAGCAAGGAACTGGAAAAACAGCATCTGTTATATGGGCAGCAGACTATCTAATGAGTATAGGTAGAATAAAAAGAGTTTTAATAATATGTCCTTTATCTATCATGACCTCTGCCTGGTTACAAGATTTATTTTCAGTAGCTATGCATAGGCATTCTGATGTTTGTTATGGGTCAAGGGAAAAACGTAAAAAGATTATTGAATCAAAAGCCGAGTTTGTTGTTATAAATTATGATGGAGTTGAAATTGTAAAAGATGACATAGAAAAAGGTGGGTTTGATTTAATAGTTGTTGATGAAGCAAATGCCTATAAAAACACAACAACAAAGAGATGGAAAGTTTTAAACAAACTTATAAAACCCGAAACGTATTTATGGATGTTGACAGGAACACCTGCTAGTCAGTCTCCTGTTGATGCTTTCGGTCTAGCTAAACTTGTTAATCCAGAGAACGTACCTAGATTTGCCGGTAGATGGAAAGATATGGTGATGATTAGAGTATCTCAGTTTACTTGGATTCCAAGACCAAACGCAAAAGATATTGTACACAGAGCACTACAACCTGCGATTAGATATACTAAAGAAGAGTGTCTCGATCTTCCTGAAATAACCTACACTACTCGTCAAATCAATCTTACAGTCCAACAAGAAAAATACTATAAATTAATGAGAGAAAAGTTAGTTGTTAGTGCTGCAGGTGAAGATATAACAATGGTTAACGCAGCTACATGTATGAATAAACTATTACAATTATCAGGTGGGGCAGTATATTCTGACGCAGGAGAGATAATTTCTTTTGATGTATCACCTCGTATGAAAATATTACTTGAGATTATAGAAGAATCTTCTAATAAATTAATACTATTTGTTCCTTTTCGCCATGCTATTTTGATTATTAATGATGAGTTAAAGAGTAAAAATATACCTTCAGAAGTTATTCATGGTGGTATATCGGCAACAAAAAGAACAGAAATCTTTAAACGGTTTCAAGAAAAAGATGACCCAAAAGTATTAATTATCCAACCACAATCTGCATCTCATGGTGTCACCCTACATAGAGCAGATACTATCGTATATTGGAGCCCGGTAATGAGTGTGGAAACTTATTTACAGTGTAATGCTAGAGCTCACAGGGCAGGACAAAAGAATCCAGTCACAGTAGTTCATATTGAAGGGAGCAATGTTGAGAGAAAAATCTACAAAATGTTACAAAACAAGATAGATATCCACTCAAACATAATAAATTTATATAAAAACGTTGCATCTTAATCTTAATTTGATTATAATTAACAAAGTTAAACAATTTCTTGGAGGAAATTATGGAGCAGTTAGAGCTAGACTTTGGAGACCCAGTCGAAAAACAATCTCCATCTCTTAGTGAACTCACTAAGACTTACATCAAGATACGTCAGGCTAGACAAGATTTAGCTAGAGACTACGAAGAAAAAGATTCAGAACTCAAGGCACAGTTAGAAACTATCTCTAATACTGTTCTTGGGACTTTGAAGACTATTGGTGCAGATAGTGTCAAGACAGAATTTGGCACGATTTCTCGCTCAGTAAAAACCAGGTATTGGACTAATGACTGGGAAGCATTCAACAAATATGTGATAGAAAATGATGCTGTTGATCTTTACGAAAAACGTATTGCTCAAAGTAGAATTAAAGCACTTATTGAGGATGACCCAAAAGCATTACCACCAGGAGTTAGTTACGATACGACATATTCAATAACTGTTAGGAGGTCTAAGTAATGGCTGTTAAAGAACCCTATCTCGTAACACTAAAGGATGTCGCACGATATCTGAGTGTGAGTGAGAATAATGTTCGTAACTTAATCCGAAAGAATCAGATTCCATATATTGTCGTAGGTGGCATCTATAGATTTGATATGGAAAAAGTAAAGAATCATTTTTTAAAAGTTGAACCAAATCAAGAAGGAGTTACAAATGGCGAATGAGCTAGATATTTTTAAAGGTGGTTTACCAGATTTCATGAAGTCCGGTGAGCTAGATGAAGCAACAAAAACTATTGTAGGTGCTAATAAAAAACTGGGTGGCCCTAGAAGAATTTCTATCAAGGGTGGAGTGTTCCGTTCTATGCAAGGTGGTCAAGAGATAGCAAAAGATGATGCTAGAGCACAAGAGTGGATTATTTTACAAGCATCTCCAGTGCATAGAATCTTCTATGATGGTCAATATAAAGAAGGTAAAATATCTTCTCCTGCATGTTGGTCTGATAATAACAAAACGCCATCTGATGATGTGCCTGAACCAGTATCAAAAACTTGTATCGAGTGCCCTAATAATATAAAAGGTTCTGGTATGGGTAATGGTAGGGCTTGTAGGTTTAATCGTAGATTGGCAGTGGCTATGGCTAATAATATTAATGGAGAAGTCTATCAAGTTATTCTTCCAGCTACATCTGTCTTTGGTGCAGGTGAGCAAAACAAGTGGCCACTTGATGAGTATACAAAATTCTTAGCCGGTAACGGTGTGTCATTATCACACGTTATTACTGAAGCTAGATTTGATACTGAGAGTGCTACCCCAAAACTAATCTTTAAACCACTAAGAGCAGTTACAAAAGAAGAGTATGATGTTGTAGTTGATAAGGCTAAACAACCAAATACCAAAGCGTTGGTGGAGCTAAAGATTAATTTGCCAAAATCTGATGACACTAAAAAACTAGAAAACAGCGAACCTGTTAAAAGACCTGCGAAGACTAAGAAAGAGCCACCCAAAAATGCAAGTGACTTAGTCGCAGAATGGGATTAGACAATCACTGTTAGTGGGGTATACTAATGTGTGCCCCATTCGTTTCTAGGAGGATATTAGATGGAAAATAATATAGGTAAAAGAGTGCATGATGAGTTGCACAGGTTACGGGTTCCTGTAGCTGAAATGGAGAAAATTCTACATACATCTAGGCAAACAATATATAAATGGAGTAAGAATTTATCTTCTCCTAAAGGTAAAAATCTAGAAAAAGCAATCATTCTTCTAAGTATTATAAATAGAGTTAAAGATAAAAAGGGGTAGCCATGTTGTACCCTTTAAAGTTTTTAACTAGGGTTTTACCGCCCCCAAAGGAAGATTCCTTTTATTGTGTAGTTGACATAAAAGAGAAAAAAGTAAAGCACTTTTTTGTAAATACAATAGAAGAGATATACAATATTGGAGAAAAAATTAGTGAAGATGGTGGCAATGCATACTTTGCGCTATCTACTTTTGATGGTACAAATTCTGAGTTTATTAAATCTAAAAGTAATACTAGAAAAGAAAAAGATATAGAGTATTCTTTATCCGGCAGAAAGCAATCGTTTACTAAAGAAATAAAATGTTTGTTTTTAGATATTGACGTTGGTAAAGAAAATAATTCATACCCTACTGTAGAGATAGCAAATAAAGAGCTAAAGAAGTTTTGTTCTAAAGTTAATATGCCTGAACCTACTATTAATCTATCAGGCAATGGACTACATGTTTATTGGGATTTTGAAAAAGAATTAGATACGAACGAGTGGAGACAACTCGCAACAGATTTTGTAGAGTTATGTAAAAAAGAAGGATTAGTTATTGACCCTGCAGTCCCACTAGATTCTGCTAGAATACTTAGAATACCCGGCACAACACATCAAGGTACATCTACTTTTGTAAGTAATATAAAGATAGGAAAAGTTAATCCTTTTGACACTTATAGAAAAATAATCCCTGCATCTAGTATAACCGCAAAACTAATTCCAAAAACTCCAGAGCTTGATGATGCTACAAGAACTATCTTAGAAGGTAGTGAAACTGAATTTAAAACAATACTTGAGTTATCTAAAAAGGGTATTGGGTGTAACCAAATCAAACTAGCATACGAAAAACCAAACGATGTCCCTTATGAAGTATGGTTAGGTATTCTTTGTGTTATGAGACCTTGTTTTGATTGGGAGGAAATGCTAGATGAAATGTGTGGTGGGTATGAAGGATATAATAGAGAAGAGAATATAAAGAAAATAAACTCTGTAAGCAAACCACAATTTTGTAGGACTTTTGAAGGTCAAAACCCTGATGGGTGTAAAGGTTGTCAAGTAAAAGGGTTAATTACTACACCAATACAAATAGGGTCAGTAAAGAATCCTATTCAAGAAAATGAAGAAACTCCAAAGGTAAAAGAGACAGATGCTTTTACCGGGACTGAAAGTGAATTTGAAAGACCCAAACTATACCCCACCCCATATGTTAGAAGAAATAATGGTGTATATAAAAGAATAGTAAAACCAGGTGACGGTGACGCAGAAGGTGAAGTAAAATTTCATCAAGTGTATGAGAATGATATTTATGCAGTAGAGCTTTATAAAGATAAAAAATATGGTGCTATGGTTGGGCTACGATTACATCTTCCTATGGAGGGTGTAGTAAATTTTATGGTAGCGTTATCTGATTTAACTTCAAAAGAAAAATTAAGAACTGAGTTAGCAAAGAATGGAGTTGCAGCAAGTCCTGCACAGATGAACGAGATAATGAGCTACCTTATTAGTTGGGTTAATTTTTTACAGAAAAATAGGATGGCACAAATGACATTTCAACAGATGGGCTTTTCAAAAGATAAAACTTCTTTCTTATTAGGGCAAAGATTATATAGTGCAGGGGGTGTAAAAAAATCACCGGATAGTAGTGTACTAGAACAACATTATCATAGGTTCGCTATAAGAGGTGAGCGTGAGAAATGGACAGCTGCAATTAATAGGTTATTTGGTAGAAAAGGAGAAGAGGCTAGACGCTTTGCTTTTGGTCTTGGATTCGGTGCCCCATTTTATATATTCTCAAAACATCGTGGCATACTTGTGAATCTAAAAGGTAAAGTGGGTTTGAATAAAACAGCGACCCTACTATGTATAAATTCGATATGGGGTGATCCTAATGAGTTAATGATGATGGGTACAGATTCAGATTATTCAAAGATAAACAGACTCGGTCAAATGCAATCCATACCTTTAACTGTAGATGAATTTACTAATATTAATCCTGACGAACTATCATCTTTTATTTATACAGTATCAGGGGGGCAAGGTAAGAATAGGTTGCAAGGTGAGGAGAATAAAGAAAGGATAAATGATATTAACTGGAGGGCACCTGTAATATGTACGTCTAATTCAGATTTTGAAGATAAACTAGCTGCGGCAAAAGAGGATTGTGAAGCCGAGTTAATTCGTCTGTTGCAGATTGAGGTAGCCTCTAATAATTTAGATGATGAAGAGAATGGTGATCTCGTTACTCAAGTTATAGATAATTGTGGGACTGTAACAGAACCGTATCTTACCTGGTTTTTAGGTAACATGAACACTGCGCATGATATATTTAATTCGTATGAAGACAGAGCAGCAACGGATGGCAAACTTACATCTAAAGAAAGATTTTGGAAACCTATGATTGCGTCTGTTTGCAGTGGTTTACACTCAGGTAATCAGTTAGGTTTATTTGATTTAGATGTAAAAAGCACTTATGAGTGGGCACTCTCAACTATTATTGAAAAGAAGGTAAGTTATAGTTCTGGTTCTAACTCAAGTATGAATCATATCGGTACATTCCTAAACGATAATGTTAATAGTATGCTAGTCATTTCTGGGGCAGCAGATAAAAGATTGAAAGACTCAGACCCTGAAAGAGAGTTACCACTTCTATCTCCTAAAGGGGTTCTTAATGTGCGAGCCGAAACCGATACTGGGAATATTTATATAAGTATATCTAGTTTAAAAAAATGGTGTGCTAGTAGACAAGTTAGTTATAGAACGTTAGTATCTGATTTAGTTTTTAATGGGGTGATTGAGGGGTCAGGCAGGTCAGTCTCGGCACGTTTAGGTAAGGGGTGGTCTACAACTGCTCAAGTTAGTTGTATCGTTTTAAAAAGTGCTAAATTAGATTTGGATATATCTGAACTAGCAAATGCAGCATAGTAGTGTTTATATAATAGAAGCAGAAGGACAGAAGCACTATATAGAGTGGTCTAAATTTAAAGTCGGTAGTAGTTTTTTTATCCCTTGTTTGGAATCGGAAGAACTGCGAAAAGAAATAAAAAGAAAAGCTAGACAAGCTCATGTTGGTATAAAAATGAAACTACAAACTGAGAATAAAATACAAGGTCTTAGAGTGTGGAGAATAGATTAGTTTAGGTAACTATCCCTTGACAACAAGTAACTCATCTCCCATCAAAAATCACAACCATAGAATCATGCATACCTTTATTTTTTGTACTCCACTCGCCTTTTGTATTATAGCCATGAAAAGCTATTCTACCTTTTATGAACCTAATTTCAGGGTTTTCTGGCAATATAACATCATGGAATAGTTTAGTGGATGTTGATACAGGGATTAGGAATACGCATAACTTCCCCTTTTTTGACTCTTCAATGCCTTTTTTTACAAAATCCTCTTTTAACTTTTGAGAATAAGGAGGGTTAATATAGTTTCGCTCTTTCCATTCTACTTGTAACCCATCAAAAATAGGGTAAGTTTCACTATATGGACAAGGATCGAAGTTAAAATCAAACTCACTATTTAATTTATCATAAAACTTTGGTGGGGTTTTCCAGTTGTCGCTAGGTTTCAAATTTCTGTTTTTCATATACTTGTTGTTAAGGGATAGTTGCCTTAGTTTAACTTAGAAGCACTAGAATAATCTATAATAAGTTCGCCTTCTTCAAATATAAGTATTATTTGATTTCCGTCTTGTTCTACTTCTTGTAATTCTTG
>Ga0208644_1002412_pt1 | contig 14936 bp, 29 predicted proteins | sample VirMetDEL_Nov_18_FD_184517 | JGI IMG/M metagenome (GOLD analysis project Ga0208644, IMG submission 184517) | Aqueous microbial communities from the Delaware River and Bay under freshwater to marine salinity gradient to study organic matter... | ecosystem: Environmental > Aquatic > Marine >... | reverse complement strand
GAGGTGACCACGTAGCAGGTAAGTCGCGGCCTGGATGGCGCTTCTTCCAATCAACAAGGGCTGTCATGTAGTGAGCACCGAATTCAACCAGTGCTTTTTCTTTCTCTTCTGGGGTCAGGTCTTTCTCGTTCATGCTACTCCTGGCACGTTAGGTATAAGGTCAGATGTTGGCTCAGGCATGGGGGCTGCTTGTGGCATAGCTTCCATTTGTGGCTGAGGCATTGCTTGCTCTTCAATCATACCGACCTGATCAACGAATCTGTTAATTAGCTCTAGCTTGTCTTCATCCATGTTATGCAAAAGTCCTTGGTTGTAATACTCAAGGGCTAACTCTCGCGCTAACTTTAAGTCATTCTGAGGTCTAGGCGGCGTATAGATGCCATCCTCTATCATCATCTCAAACACTTTATTCAAATAATCCTCTGATGCATTCTGGATGTCTTCAACTTGCTCAAGGTCTGGGAAGTCTAGCAAGCGTTTACCAGTGCGCGGAGTAAGCATTCCCGCTTGGATGTACTCTTGGATAGTTTGAAGTTTACCCTCTGGTGTCTCAGGAAGTGAAGAGACTGGGTACATTTTCATTACGTAGTCGTCCTCTGATAGATCAATCTCTGACCAATCAACAGTCTCTAGGTACTTCTTATTAGGAAGCTTCACAGGGTAAGAGCCAATGTCATTGTAGATGTCTACTGCAACACCGATTGAATGACGACCTAACTCTAGGAAGAAGCGCTCATACATCTGTCCAATGGTCATGAAACGATCAGTCTCAATGTCATTGTATTCGCGTAGGGCTTTACCAGAGTTTAATCCAGCAGGCTTTTGGCTAGTAGCTGAGAGCTGAGAGATACCCATTTGCTCAAAGGCCATGTTCTTAAGGTTTGCCACCTGGTTAAATAGCTCAGGCTGTACCATTGACGGTAGAACGTACTGAGGGGCAGTGCCTGAGTAGTTAACGATAGCACCGATGTCATTGTTAAGATGCTCTTTAACGATCTTAGAGCCATTCTCTAGGAACACCTTGAAGGTTCCTGCTAAGTGCATAGAACGCTGGATGACCCATAGTAGTTTATTAAGTTCTAGCTGAATGTTTTGAATCTGTTCAGCACCACCCTGAGCCCAGAAGCCGTCTTGTCTTTCAGACCACTTCATGAACACGAATGGAAAGTATTGCTTAGTGTACTCTTCTTCAAAGATCACTTCTCCGTCGATGCAAATACAGTGAAGGCCGTCTTTAGCTTTTGGTCCGCTTGGTAAGTGCCATGATTCAGAGACCGTTACCTGGTCAGAGATAGATTGTAGAGAGCCTGAGTAATCAATGAATGCACGGTTAGCTTCTTTGATCTTATTCTTTTTCTCAGGGAATGTTTCAATCAACACCTGTCTATCGATGTTCTTAAGTCTATGAATCTGTCTAGGCTCACCGTAGTAAGCATCTGTGTAATCAGTGAATAGCTCACGAGCCATTATTCTTTCATAACAGATTTTGTCATCTTTGCGGTACACGTGCATAACACCATCGCCAACAATGCAGGCATCTTTAAAGATCCTAGTTGCATGCTTGTAGGCCTCTTGCTCATAGAATACGCCTTCGATGAACTTGTTAAGCTTCTTCGCTTTGCGCTGCTGAGCCCAGTTACCACCACTTGTTAAGAAGTATGGTTTTGGTTTGTTCTTAGCAATCTTAGAGGTGACTGTGTCGATTGCTGATTGCACGACGTTGAACGTAACTCGGTCCTTAGGTGTTGAGCTTGGTGTTACTATCTTAGCAACGCTGATGCCGTTCACACCCATGATTGTAGAGTTGCCGTATAGGCGAGAAGAGATTTGATATTGCACTTGGCGTCTAGTGTCTGACTCAATGATCATCTTAATAACGCCGGCTATGGTTTGAGCACGGTCTGTTTTATTAACTAACCACCAGCGTCTATCTGTTACAGCGCCACTGCTTTGGTTGTTCTCGCCGTTATTTGAAAACTTCGTGTAATCTACTGTCATTGCTCAATCCTTTGAGAATGTTATTGTTTAGGCTGATCATCGTCTTCTAAACCACCGGCAGACCAAAAGAGCATCTCTGCTTCATCGGCTAGCTCAGGTTTAGGCACAAGCCCAATGTCTGCTTGTGTCAATTCAGGTACACCTACCAATTGCTTAGGCATTGAAAGCTCGAAAAACTCAGCTTCGAAATTATCGATTTTGATGCGTTTTAGGCCCATTTCTTGCGATATTTTGATGATTTTGCGTATTTCTGTTAACTTCATAATTTACAGGAATTCGTCAAAATCGTTGTCGTTACTGCGGCTATGCATTGAGTTCATTGCAGCTTCTAGCATCTCTTCTTCTTGTCTTAAGAACCACTCAGGTGTGGCCGGTTTTGGTTGTGGTATCTCTGGCTCATATAACCAATGAAGGCTTTCGCGGAACGCATATAGCGTGGCATCTATGATGTCAGAATGGTAGCGGTCAGAGACTACTAGCTTATCTTGAGAGGACTTGTCCCAGTCGTATTCAACGAGGTAAGAGTCTTGGGCAAAGCGAGAGTCCCTTTTAGCAAAGAACTTGCCTGTTCTTAACGCATCATTTAACAACTCAATAAATTCGAACTTGCGTGTTTTCTCAGCTGCCTGTATTGGGATGGCAAATCGTCGCCTAATCTCCTCTGCTACCTTTTTACCCAAGCCCCCGGTATCCATGACGATACGGTTTACATCATACTTCTTAACTAGCTTCTGTATGCTTTCAGCAAGCTCTGTGATGCCCTGCTTAGGCGCTATAATCTCTTCTATGAGGTAAGCTTCCTTGGCGTGTTCATTAGAGCCAATGACAGCTATGGCATCGGCATCATCAAAGCCTATGTCTATGCCTATGACTATCTGCCAAGGCTTATGCAGGTTCGGAAGGGCATCGTAATGGTTCTTGTTGTTTGAATACTTAATGACTAAAGAGTCTGAGTCTGTGACCCACTTACCAAACCACTCGCGTTGAATAGATGGATGGTCTGTGGTTACACCCCTTCGCTTTAGCTCTCGCTCTAGTACCTCTTGATGAGTCTTATTGGACTTTAAAGATATCCAAGGATTGTCCCAATAAGTCCACTTGTGATGAGACCACTCAGCGTTGTGAGATGACTCATAGAAGTAGCCGTTAGGCACAGGGCCCGGGGTTCCGATTAGGCAAAGGGTTCCTGCATAGTCCATCAGGGCCGGGGCGATGACTTCATCGATTAGGTCTTGCAGGTATGATTTAAAGGACTGGCACTCATCTATGTAGCACAGAGTGATGGCTAGACCCCTGAACTTCTCTATTTCTGTCTTATCCTTTGCACCACTGACATAGATAACAGAACCGTTTTTGAGCTTAATGCTTAGCTCTGTTGAGTCTATGCTTGAGTCAATCGCGTATTGCTGCCTAATCTTTAGAAGCTCTTTCCATATTAGCTTTTTAGCATTATTTCTTGAGAGCGTGATGTAGAGACAGACTCTGTCTGGATTGGCCTGGGCCTCGTCCCATAAGTGAGCAGCGCAGGCAATTGTTTTACCCGCACGGCGTGAGCACACTGCTGTTTTAAATGGACTTTTGTCCCGAATAAAGGACAGCTGCTCTTTAAAGCAAAAGTTTGTGAGGTCAAAGCGCCTAAAGTATCTATCTTTTAGCTCTGCTTCTGCCCACTTTGAGTCGATTATAATCACTTAGCTTTCTTAACAGTCTCTTCTTTGATTGGCTCTTGATAGATCAATGCGTATGGCACATTGGCAAGAGACACGAATACTTCTAGGCCATCTTTTACTGGGATAAAGATCCCTACATCTGTTTTATACATGTCCGGGAAGTCCTTTTCATGCGCACTTGTGATCACACCACCTGATGTATTGGTGTAGCCGATCAATTGGATAGCGTCGTGGAACCTTGCCACTTTTACTTTTCTTTTTTCCATTTTAACGTCCTTTGTTAAATTAGGTATGGGTTATATAAAATGTCCGGATTGTCTTCAACGTACTCTGCAACAACAGAAGTTAGGTGAGTGTAGATAAAGCAGTGCTTATCAATCTGTGCTTCTTTGATTAGCTCTGAGCAGATGCCGTTGCCACGGAAAGGGTACTTTACATACACATAGTGCAAGATATGGCTTGGGCCTGTTGGTTGAAATACGATGTACCCGAGTATGACTCTAGGAGAGTCTTCAAGTGTAGCAACGAGAGAGTAAGGGGCACAGCGATTGATTAGGTTTTTAACGATTGGTTCGTGATTTGCGTAGTACACTTTTGCAGTGATTGCTTGTGCGAATCGAGAAGAGAATTTGTAGTTTTTAAGCCAACTGTTGATGATAAAGTTAGTGTCTTTTTCTTCAAACGGCCTGATGATTATTTTTTCCATTCATAGTTTGGCAAGGCCCTTTAGTTTCCTAATCCGTAGGAAAACAACGCCTCTGCCACCTTCCTTGTGTAACAGTTTAAGTGCAATGTCTCTAATCGACATGCCATCACAGTGACATTCCCAAATTGATTTATCAAGCTCTGATTCAAACTCATATTGATGCATAAACTGCCATGCTTTTTCAAAGTACTTCTCGCGCTGTTCTCTGTTTAAGTAGGCATTAATGATGGTTGATGTGTGAGTCTCATCCTTTAACCAATCATCTTGGTTTTTTCTCTCTATATCCTTAAATCCTGTGTTAGCAAGCTTTCGATACCACAAGACCTCTAGCTGTTTGAACTCTTCTTTACTCATCTTTTTCATTAGACTTCATCTTTTGTACGATGGTGAGTAGTTCTTCATCTGTTAAGCGCTGGGCAGTCTTCTTCTGGTTCTCATCATCCTTCTCTTTGATCTTATCAGAGATGGCCAGTGCCCTGATGTATCTCGCTACGTCTTCGGATGAGTCTGAATCAAGCTTACCCATCATGACTAGTGTGGTGATGTGCTTTAGGTCTTGCTCGACGATTAGCAGTGCTTTTTTTAAAAGCTCTCCCGGTGTTGAACTCATTGCAGTTTCTCACAGTCTTGAACGTGTCGTTCATACATTGCCTTAAACTTGTGATTCTCTGGGAAGAATAGACATAGGTTTTTGATTACATCAGCAGGGCTTCTAGCAACAAATGCAATGCCGCCCTCTTCGTTTACTTTCATGATAAACAGCTTTTGATCATCAGACAGTGTGCCTGTTTTACTTTTAACTTCAATTGCTAAGAACCTACCACCAATAAGTCCAAGAATATCTGCTACACCATTTATGTGATGTTTGTTGTTAGGCTTTCGGTATATGCCTTTAGCTTTATCATAGATGCCGACACTTTGATTTTTCCAACAGTAAACGCCGAGTAGTTTTAGCAGATTAAGAATCTGGTTCTCTATTGGCTTTTCAAGTTGTCTCATCAAGCCTCATACTTTTCTGCAAGCTTCATCATCGTCGAGATGAACTCTAGCTTTGTGGTTACTCTGTGCCCTTTGGCAAACATTCTGAATTTTGCTTTATGCATATATCCTTTAACTGTGTGCTCAGAGAGACCGAGCCTAACACCTATCTCTTTATGCGTAAGCCCTTCACACACCCACAAGCAGACGTTGCTTTCTTGCGGGCTAAACTTAAAGTCTTCGAAAACCTTAAGGTATGAGCTGTGCTTCATAGGTATTTCATTGCCTTTTCTAGATCGATAAAACCTAGAATATGCATATCGCCTACATCTTTTAATTGTCTTGTTCTGTAGTATGCACCCTCGCCGTCTCTAACAACAGCAGCAGAACCGGCAGAGGTATTGAATTCAAATGTTTTAAACTCACCGGCATCAGCAAAACTTAAGCATGTGCCAATGTGTCCAGTCCCTGGTGATTTTAAATGTCTCCACACAACAAGGCTAGCGGGTTTTGCGTTAATAAACTTGTACTCTGCTTTTGCTTTTGCCCACAGTGCTTGAGTAGAGCCGCCCGGCGGGATATCGAATTTAATCTTTACACCGTGATTAGCATAGTATGTCTCAACATCATCTAATAATTGTTGAACACCATAACAGCAGTATGCAGAGCCAAGAGAACCGCCGTGAGAGGTGATGATTTTATCGATAAGAGCGGAGCGGTTTTTACCGTTAACCTCTCTTAAGTTTTCATATGGCTTGATGCAGACTTTGATCGCGTCTAGTAGATTGATCTTTGTAGGATCTGGTTTTGCTATAGGCGGTAAAACAACAACAGGCTCTGGTTTTACAACAGAGGGCTCGCTGGGCTTAGTATCCTGAACAGGTTTAGGGGTAGGAATTGGGGCAGCAATTTCTTTCTTGCTGAATGCAGATTTAAAGACACTAGCTAGCCAATTAAAAAACGCCATCACATCACCTCACTTGATGTAGATATTGTTTTTTTAAGCTAGAGGGATGTCCAGTAAATTATCCATTTTTAAAATTAGCAACACTGCGGCAACACCGACCTGTTTACTAACAGCATTTGAATCGTATTTTCCATCAGCAACATACTTGCCCTTGGTATATAGATTAGTAAATGACCACAAGTATGGCGAGTTTATTTCTGGATGTTTACGAAGGTAGCCAGTGCCATTGTATGCCTCTGCAAACTTCAAGCATTGAGGGATAGACCAGTCTTTTATTTTCTCAACATGTTTTCTATGTAAGACATCAATTGCTGATGCTTCCCAGGTAAAGAATGGCCCAAGGCCTTTAGGTACATGAGTTGTTTTAACTCCAAGCGGGTCTCCGTTGTGAAGGCAAGCATCAAATCTAAAACTAGCCTCAAGTCCATGAATGCCAGCTACTAACTGCCAAGGCACACCTGTCTCTTTTTGAATAAACTGATATCGTTTAATATTAGCTAATATCTTAGAGCTATAAAGCATTAGCTTTTTCTTAGATAAGGAATCATCTTTTAAATGAGCCTTTGACCATAAAGACATATAATATTCAAGTGAGCCACGTTCCATCATCCTATCCCCATTCCATAATCTTTAAGGTCGCTTGGAGTCTTTCCATACGCCTTTATGATACGCTTCTTTTTATCATAAGCGCGACCTTTGATCCAAAACAAGATAGAACCGCAATCTGGACAGTTCACGTCAGTTCTTTTTACGTGATCTTTCTCTACACCCTTAGAGCTCATGTAAGACTTTTTGTTGGCTCTTGAGAGACATGATTCAGAGTCGCATAGTGCTGTTAGTTCGTTTGTGCTCATGGCTTAAAACACCTAACACCTGATATCTGCAAATCACTGTATGGACGAAAAGCTAGAACCTTCTTTTTCACACTTGGGTAATTAGAATCACCATCAGTGTTCTTGATCCAATACGCTAGCGCTTGTTGATTGGTGTAACCACAGAACTGAATAAGTGCCGCTGCTGAAATATAACCAGAGGCATGGTGACCCGCATCGCAAGATGAAATTACAGGACCTAAACCTTGTTTTATTGCTGTGTATATTGTTGAGAGTTGATCACGCACATATTTTTCACCTGCAAGTGATGGTCTGATTTTTAGTGATACTTGATTAGTTCCACATGGAACATTGTGATCTTGACCACGTCTATAATCATAGAATGCAGTCGAGTATCCTTCCTTGCATATTTTCACAAGAGACTCATCGCTCAGCGGACCGTATTTATTTGTAATGCTTTTGCCAGAGCGATAGAGGACGCCGGGGATTACTTCGCGAAGGTTGACGATGCCTGATACTTCAATCGGACCGCGACCTCTTGAATCTGTTATTTTCTGATATTGGTCTGGCGCATGCACAAGTGCAAAAGCGTTAGATGTTATTAGTAGTAATGCTATTAGTGTTTTCATTTTCATTCTCCTTAATTAAAATCAATTGCCATAGCCATTGCCATCGCCATTGCGATCGCCATCGCCATTGCGATCGCCATTGCCATCGCCATTGCCATAACCATCGCCATAGCCATAGCCATTGCCATAGCCATAGCCATAGCCATCGCCATTGCCATAGCCATAGCCATCGCCATTGCCATTGCCATAGCCATTGCCATAGCCATCGCCATTGCCATAGCCATTGCCAATTATTGAATGTTGATCCTCAAAGTTTATAATGCGTTTTGCCATTTTGATTCATCCACAGAAATTGAAAGAACCATTGTTAGCGCTTCAAACTCCACAAGACCATTGCATTTATCAAGCTTAGTAGATGATGTAGGTCCGTCTTTAGCTAGTTCGCCAAGTCCTTTGGTTGTGCCCCAATTACGAATAACACTTGCTTGGTGTAGTTTACATTGGTCGCCATCTCTTTCAAATTTACCAATCAAAACCCAACCTCTTTGCAACACTACAATTTTAATTGTAGTTGGCTTGTCTGCTTGAGCCTCAGAGTAATATGTTTTTCCGTTAACTGTTATTGTTTCCATTTTCATTCTCCTTAATTATTAGTTAAAAGCCAAAGTACTCGTTACATACTTGTATCAGCTCTTTCCTTGATTCTATTCATCGCCTCAATGTCTCCATGCTCAATCACTAGATGCAAGTCTCTCAATGACTCTTGTAGGTAATGCTCTGGCATGTATCTAGCTCGGAACCAAATGCCTTCGTCTTTTGTCTGTAGATATACTGCTTCTTTTATCAATCTCATATTATTTATCTCTTGCTCTTGATTCATGATCACCTCGATTGTTACTTAACTCTTTCGTTAGTATCGTTTTGGTTCAATTTTGTTACTTAAGATTATCACTAATGACCTTAAATGCTCTAATCATTTCATCCATCGTGATTATTTTATCTACTCTCATTTTTCTTAAGTGATCATCTATGGCATTTAAACAATTATCTAATTTTTTATATTGATCGTATTCTATAACATGAATTTGCCTATTTGGAGCTGGCTTATCATAAGCCTCTCTTACGCTTGCTCCATCTGAATATTTATCGTGTGTTTTAAATACGATAAAATCTTTTATCCAAAACTCTCGCTGCTTATTCACATCTCTCCCAAAATTTCATAGTCTTCTAGAAATGTTTCCTGACTTAGATAAGTAGTTCCTATTTCTGAAACGGTAACAATAGGAAAGAACCTAAAGCGCGTTTCATCACTGATAAAAAATAGACTGCTACCTATGACAACTTCTAGCGTGTCGTGTCTCTTGTTATAGACGACAACCTCGTGTTCTATGTTTTGAATCATTCATCATCTCCGATACCAACCAGGCTAAAAAATACAATAGAAAACAGAAACCATGGCCAGCCAATCCCAATAAAAAACAACTGCAGTTTATTAAACTCATAGAACCTCATTAGCTTAATAAGTGCAGTGAATATTAGACCGATTGTTAGATAGATTATTGCGTAGATCATTTCTAAGCCTTTCTCAGTTCCGTTCTGATCATTTTGAATTTAGAGATATCAAGAGAATGAATTGATAAGTCTTGTGCTTCAATAATATCACCCTTTTTCATTGGTACAGATATGCCACCAAGTCCAGCGTCAATACGTCTTGTGTGGTCTTCTAAGCATTCTAATATATGAAACTCTTGATCGGGCCATTCAATTTTAGGAGTGTATGGTTTTCCCTCTATCGAAGCTATAGCTGCATTTATTCCATCTTGTATTGCTAGTGCTGCGATAGATTGAAATGCTGTTTTCATTCCTCAACCTCTGGTCTTTTGATTAGCTTCAAGCTTGATTCTTTATGCCAATAACAAAGTTTTCCATCTTTATAAAAATAATTGTCACTTATTGAGTTGCCATCAAAACAAACTCTAATGCGATAATAATCACCATCAGAATCACAATATTTAGATTCTGAAGTAATAATCCCACGGCATCCGCACCAATCAACTACATCACCGACTTTGAATTCCATCACACACCCTTACCAATCCCCTTCAATATCTTACCCACAGTAGTATGGCTCACATGATATCCATCCTTAGCCATCTCAATAGCTATCTCTCGGTAAGTGTATCTCTTCTTTCGATAAGCCTTTACCTTAGCGATGATTGTTGGAGTGACACGAATACTAATTATTTCTTTGCAGTGTGGGCAAATCACGTTTTTCCCTTTCGATTATAGATGCGAATTGATCATAAAGACCGACGAGCTTATCTTGCTTGTCATGCATTGAATACCACCAGTCTGGAAGGTCTTTATCACTCTTAATAACTAACATCTCAGTGTCGACTATGTTTGGATCAACACCGAACATCTGATGAAGTGAACTCATGCGAGTCCGTCTGTCGAAGTATAAATCATACGGTGCAAAGTCTGGCACGTTAGTTAAGTATTGATTGAACACGAAGCCGTTGCTTAGCATGCCTACGCAGTTGTAGTAGGGTTTGTTTCTTCCATCACAGATGAAATAGATCTTCATTAAATTACCTCTTGTGTTTGTAATCCTATTACACTATGTAATCAATTACAACAACATAAAGGGGGAATGATGTCACCAGACAATCAGCGCAAAGGTCTTAAGGACGCAGTGGAAGTATTGATTAAGTATTTAGATCACAAGGTAGATGAGAGAGACTGGCATGCAGTGAGTGATGCAGCTAATGATCTTCGAGTACTTGAGGCTAGGATCATTCAGATCGAGAGTTGTATCAACCCTAAGATTTATGTTTCAAGACATGCAGAAAACACGCTACTCTAAAATAACACCCGAAGGAAGTTGCACGACAGTTCTGTTTTCTAGAATCAAGTACGCTTCCTTTTTGTTTCTATCAAATACCATGGAGCTGCCGTTGTGATAGTGACCGGCTTCATTAAGAATGTGCAACTCAAGGTCTTCAACAACACTGTCGCTAAAATTATTATCAATAAGCAATTTCCATAATAATATAGAATCACGTTCGCGCTTAAAAGTAAGAGCATTAATTTCATTATATTCATTAATATCTTCACCAAGCTTTTTAAGATCTAGTGTGCTTATGTGTTTGGCCATGGCCTGAATATCTAGTCCGTAGTTAAGCAGCAACTCTGATTCTAGTTCATAATCTTTACTCGTCATACATGTTCACCCTTGGCTTGGTGCTAAAGAATCCCTTTAAAGATATCGGCTGTGGCGGTGTCCATGGCATAATATCTTCAGTCATTTGCATGTTAGCCTGATCAAAGATAATTCCAATTCTTCCATCTTTAGGTCCAAACCTGTTCTTTAAAAGCTCAATGAAATGCTGATCATTTTCTTTATGTAACCTTATTACTGCACTTGCTGATTGTGTGATTCTACCAGAAGCCCTTGGTCCACCCTCTTTATTAGCTTGTGCTAAAATCACAATTGGTATCTCACACATCTTAGCAATCTCTTCAAGCTCTTCAACTGAGCGCTGTAATAATTGCCACTCCTCACCTCTATCGACAGAGCGAATCTTCTGATCATAATCTACAATTACAAAACCAATATCTGACAACTGCTTCTCGCATATTATCTTAGCTGATAATTGTTCAAGAGAAAGAGCAGCACCAGTAGTAATGCGCAGCTTGTTTTGCTCTTCTAGTTTGTTGATCCAATCTAGAATGCGTTGTTGCTTCTGAACGTAAGCACCACTGCGCCACTCTGCAGTTGTAAGCCCTGATCCTATTTGCATAAGTCTGACAGAGATATCCTTGGGCATCATCTCCATGTTGAAGTAGAGCACTGAGAATTTCTTAAGCGCTGAAAGGGTAAGGTTTAGTGCAAAGGTCGTTTTACCCATGCCAGTTTCAGCAGTAATTAAGAATATTCTGCCTGGGTTCCAACCGCCTATTTTGTTCGATAATTGCTCAAAATGCTCTAGCTCTACGACTGCTCTTTTTTCAAGCAAAGCGGCCTCTTGATCAACAATTGCTCGCTTAAGTTCAGTTGCAACGTCAAAGGTATCTATTGACGCTGTGCTATTGTTCTCAAAATTGTGTATGAGCGACGCAACCTGGTCGGGACTAGTGTCTATAGCCTTTGCTAACTGTTTTGCAGTGGCGAAGGTTTTAAAGCGTTCAAACATTCCGATGATCTCGAAGTCGTGACTCGGCATATCAAGACCAGACAGAAGTTGGACCCGCTGAGCGAGCAACATTTTGGCGACATCAACGGTTTTGTTTTTAGCAGAGTTTTCAAATTCAAGGGCTAAGTCGCGGGCAGCACAGTCGGGCCAGGCGCGGGCCGGCAGCACACCTGTTTTGTTGTAATATTCCCAAGAGCCTCTCTTGAAGACGATATTTCGAACCAGTTGGTTAAAGAATAATTCCCATGAGTTTAGGTTCATTTTCTCTCTCTCCTGGTTATCTCTCCAATTTCTGACAGTAAGGCTACTGCGAAATACTTCTGCTGTGCTTCTTTAGTTTCAATCTTGCTAAAGGTTGGAGAGTTAATCGTAGATGTACACCAACTATGAAAGTCTTCGACAACAAATTCGAAGTGCTCTGCAATCTTTACAACGCTTTTCTTAATTGTTGGTTGTGAACCTAAGCCTAGTTCTTTAATCAACTCCCTAAATTGTTGAACTTCAGGTTTTAATGAAACTTCAAAGTTATGCGTTGAGTTGTACTTGGTTGTATTTTCTTTAATTAAAGGTTTTTTATCAGCAGCAGTAATTTGGTTTTGTGTGTCTTCTACTGTTTTGTAATGTAATGTATTGTTATCTACTGTTATGTAGCTCGCACCGGACGCGCCAAGTGCGCGCACCGTATGTACTCTTATTGCGTCTCTACCTAATAATTCCAATAACTTAGGAAAATAAACACATATTGCGTCATTATTTGCAGAAAACTCCCATTGGTCCATGGATGATCCGTGGAGTAACGCCCGTTGTACGCGGGGTAGTTTGGCGCGCATTACGGAAGTAACGGTGGGTGTGTGGAGGATGATCCGGCAATGATCGGCGGTGAATTCTTCTGTCTTTTTTTTGCTTATTTTCTCAACACAAAGTTCCATAAAAGTGTAGTAGAAAAACGGTCCAAAATGACCAAATTTATCTAAAAAACTAAGAACTGTAATATTATTGTGATTGCTTGAATTGTGTCTAAACCATTCCATTTTTGGCCTCTTGTATTTAAGTTGTTTTTACTTACAAAAAGAGTTGCCTTAGGACTATGGACATGGCAAAAACCAAGATGTCTGGTCTTAGTTTGGCGGTCGCCTTGGCCGCCTTTCTTTTTTTAAGCAAGACGACCTTAGCAATAATTACAATTTAAAATCAAGATCTAAAACGGAACGTCATCCATAGCACTTATATAGGCTTTGGCATTGGCTAAGAAGTTAACGCCGTCGCCACTTAGTTTCTCTTGTCTACTCAAATAAGAGATGATTCCAGCAAGCTCTTTAGAGTTGTGCAAATCAGCTACTGACTTACCAATATGAGCCTTTAAGAACGTCATTTTGTATTGTCCTGGGTCTTTCATTATAACCGCATCTTTGGTTACTGCGACTCTGATTGGTTCTTTTGGACTAGCCTTAGTCTCTTGATGAGACCTATCCATAGCAATCTCAGCATCGTCATCACTCGTTACAAGACCAATGGCGGCTGCATATGCGTAACGTCTGTAATAGGTAATAGCAGAGCCCTCACCTTGCGGGTCTTTCTTAACCGTTAACACCCGACAAGTACTCTCTATATACTCACCAGATGAGTGCATTAAGATTGTGTTAAGAGATAGATGATCAGTAGTTGATGTGACAAATTGGGCAACACTTAACCCATTATTAACCAATGCTGCGCGTGATGCATCAATGCATGATTCTAAGTCTGCATAGTTAGATTTGAAAAATGAATTGTTGGCAACCTTAACGGCTTTGCCCATCTCACCCTGTGCTTTTGCTAGTGCTGTCGCTAGTTCTTTGATTGATTCACTTCTGTTCATAACGATCCTTTGTTGATTGATGGTCTAAGTGCAAATACTGGCTCAAGTGTTACACCTGCCACTGATTCACCTTGTTTGATTGCTTGTTCGATAGTAGGTCTGTCGATCTTTTTCAACACTTCTTCACGATAAAAACGATCCTCTAGAAACTTTTCATCAATTGTCATCTTTGGACTTAATTGCACCAGCTTGAATGTGTATCTATTACCGTTTACCTGGCTTGTTCCATTCACAGACATGTTGTTCTTAATCGCAAGCTTTAGTCTTTCTTGTGCTGCCATCAAACTCTTAGCTGTGTTCATGAATTGAGAGGCCTCTTCTTTTAATTGCTCAGCTCTATACTCAAGTGTGTCCATTGCGAACTTATAGGCATCTATCTTGTCCTTAGTCTTTAAATCTAACTCTGACAACGCTTGCTCTACCTCTGGAGTTATCTCTCCACCTGCCTCTATGATGGCACTTGATAAATCATTACCGGCCTTTGTTAGCTCATACAGTGATTGCTTTTTTTCCATCTCTAATACTCCTCTTTCATGTCGATATAACGTTCGTAATTACCATCAGCAATAGCCTCAGCACGCGCCTCTATCATCAATTGGCAATGACGGTCGAACTCATCGCCTATCTTATTCCACACGCCCCAAGAGCCAGCGTCGTTCATTAGATGGTCTAGCACTGTGATGTATTGGCCCAGGGCTGGGACGAACATCAACACATCAACGATAGTGCCCACAAGATCGTTGTCTAAGTCTATCGTGATATATCTGATCTCAACTTGAGCTGCGTCCTCGTTGTCGGTCTCTTTCAAATGGATGTCTAAAAATAGTGATTCTGTCTGCATGTTATCTCCTATGCATAACTACATTGCATTCAACATGCCAAGCTTTAAAGCATTAGGTTAGATATGAGGTTGTGTGATGGTGTAGAACTTATAGACACAGGTGACGAAAAAACAAAAGGCCAGTGTTTCCACTGACCTCATGCTTACTTTAACAGAACTTTGAACTTTAACAAAACGTGCTTGATAGGATGAACTATCAACTCAATATCAAAACTGAATTACCTGATCAACCTCTTTTTTATGCATAATTATGCACGTTATGCATGCTATCTATCTGCCTGCTTCTCGATCTTATCGAGGTTATCACTCCACTTACCGATATC
>Ga0208644_1002410_pt1 | contig 14942 bp, 34 predicted proteins | sample VirMetDEL_Nov_18_FD_184517 | JGI IMG/M metagenome (GOLD analysis project Ga0208644, IMG submission 184517) | Aqueous microbial communities from the Delaware River and Bay under freshwater to marine salinity gradient to study organic matter... | ecosystem: Environmental > Aquatic > Marine >... | reverse complement strand
ACCACCACAAAACGCACCAACCGTCATGTGCATAGGCACACCCGATGCAGAGGCAATGACAATATCAATAGAGGCGTTATCAAGCAATTGTGATCCATTAAGTCTGTTTTCATAAATAAAAAATGCATTACCTTCATGTAATCTATGATGATTAACAGCCACCGTAATAAGTGGTCGTTCACTACCTGTTACATGTTGGCTGTTATTTTCATCAGCTTGCGTTAATGTGACAAGCCTACTTTTAGTATTATCTGATTCTCTTTTAACAGTTAGAACCATTATTTTTTAGCCGCCCTCATATTATCTACCATATTTGGATATGGTCTACCCGCTTTCTTAGCCATAGCTTTAGCTGCAGCTTTTTGCATAGGTGAAAGTTTTTTAGATTTACCTAAACTTTTTGGACGCTCTTTGTCCCATACTGGTTTTTCTTTCATGATTTTTTTGCCTGTCCTGATTCAGACATAGCAATAGCAATAGCCTGTTTACGGCTTTTGACTTTAGCACTAGAGCCTGATTTAAGTTTACCTTCTTTATATTCTTTCATTACCTTCTTAACTTTTTTTTGCATTTTATCGTGCATTGATTCCTCCTTAATCAGGATATTCATTAATATGTTTGTTAACCCATTGTGTTAATTTTTCAACTTTATCTTGTCTAGATAAGTTTTTATTCTTATTAAGACTTCTATATTTGCTTAAAAAATCTTTATCAGTTCTTAAATCTGACCAATTGTTTTGAGTTTTTTGTTCAATTTCTTTTCTAAATTGATGGTCTTTAATAGGTTGGCCTTTTTCAAGCTTATTTACTTTTGCTTTAGCCTTACCTATTCCAGCTTTACCTATAGTTTTTACTGCACCGCCACCCGCATAAGTCTCTAAAACTTCTTGTGTACTAGGTAAACCAACTTCTTTTAATTGTTTTTCAAACCCCTCAGGGGTAAGTTTAGTTTGAATATTGTTACGATATTCCATAAGATAGTTTTTATAACTTTCGGTAAAACTAGCCATGCGATTTATTCTATCTTCATATTTGCCAGCCCACCAAAAGTCAGCCCAAAACCATTTAACATGCTGTATGTCAGATGTAATCGTAGTAATGTTTGCTTTTGGTTTTTCTAACAAATCAAATACAGCTAATGCTGCTTGCTGTCCTGATGTTAATTTTCGTGCATCAAAGATTTTTTCATCTAATATTTTATTAACATACTTAGGAACTTCATAGCCATTTTTTGTTAAAATATTTTTTGCTCTTGTTGCAGCCGTTATTAATGAATTTGGTTCAAATTGCATCAAACCACGTGCTGGTCCACCTGAAGATTGTACTGCTTGAGGGTCAAGTTTAGATTCATGATAAGCAATAGGCAAAATAAGTGTGTCTAAAATACGTTCTTGACTAATTTTTGGATCTTGACGTCTTTTGTTTTTAACAGCAAAATCTAATGCAAAAGATGAGTCAGGATCCTTTAATAACTCATTGCGTGTTTTTTTTAGCGTCATACTGTTAACTCTTCACCTAAACCACCAATAGCCGATCCTACAGTTTCTCCGCTTAATGGTTGAGCTGTACTTAACAAACCACCACCACGTGTACGTCTTGTTTTACGAGCTACGGCTCTTCTTTCTCCAATCTCACGACCTACTTGCTCTTTAACTGTTTTTAAACCTTTTTGACTTAATTCCTTGATTTTTTCTAATATCTGAACATTGCGTCCGCCACCGGGTCTATTTAAATATTCATAAAAACTATAACCTGTATTTTGTGCGCGACCAGCTAATCGTGTTGCAAGGTCAATTTGTTTTTGCCAAAATGATTCTGGTTGAGGTGTATTGGCTCCACCCGCTTCTTTTTTTAACCATTCATTGTAATTAATAATATTTCTTACATCACCACGAATAGCATAGTCTGTTTTGGAATAAGGTGATACTTCAGATGCTGGAGTAGTACCACTGCCATAAGGATATTTAATTCCAACACCTCGATAAGTGTATGGTTCTACCATACCGATGTTACCTAAATCTAAAGCAAGACCACGATTAAGTGCTTGCTGATACGTATAAACAGCCATATTATGTTCCTAATGTTTCGTCTAAACCTGTTTCTGGTGTTAATCTAGCTGCTGATAATAATGCGCGTTGTCCACCACGTCGTTGTGCTGTACGCTTTGCAGCCATTTGTTCTTGTAAATCACGCTTTTCAGCTTCTGCTTGTTTTTTTGCAGCCGCTGTTTCTTCGCGTTGCATTTGGATTTGTGCCATTGCAGCTGAATTATCTGCTTTAGGCATTTTAAACATACTACCCATTACTGTCTCCTCATGATATAAGTGTCTTCTTTATCTACGCTATATTGCTTCATAAGGCCTTCAGATTCAAAACCTAAATATTTAGCCCAAGCAAACGCACGCTTATCATTGGATACTACCGTAATTTGTATGCGATGTAAATTAAATAATATCTCACAGATATCAAAGAATGTAATTGCACCCTTGGTCATAGCTATTGGGTATCGTCTAGCTGTCTCATGAAATACAGACCACGCCTCACCAACCCCAGACCAAAGTAACCCACAACCAAAAATAGCGATAGGCTCGTTATATAAAAGCGCAGTAATAGTCGGACCAGAAAGAGACTGTGTATTAAGACGCTGTTTTCTATTTTGTGGCGTAAGCGATGAAACCCCATAGTTATCAAATCCTTTAAAGTTATCAGCGTGTGTGAAGTGATAATTCTTATACTCTACACCTTTTACCTTAGGCATGTAAGTATCTAAGTGTTCTTGATCAATTGAATATATCGAAGTCACTATTAGCTACCGTTGCTGCAATCAATGTGCTAGCTGCTAATGGACTCTTGGTCATGCGCTTATGTTCCCCGCCACCTAAAAGTAAATAGCCAAATGCATCACCAATGTGCGAATGTTCGTTTTTGTTTGGACTGTCTTTAAATCGTTCTTGTCCGGCGCCTACACTAATACGTTTAAAATGGTACCCGCCAGATAATGATTTACGTAAACGTTTGCATTTTGGATTAATTAATAATCCTGGTTTACCCATAATCAATCTTTGCATAGGTGCAGCAGCTGCTTCACGCCTGACCTTAAAATTGTTAGACGCTGTAGGCTGTGCGCGTAATCCAATTGTTCTTAGATAATCAAATGCAGTGACTTCGTAAATAGCATCACGTGCCATACCCGCTGGGTCACCCCATACCATGACTTGAGCTTTAGGATACTTAGCATTAATCTCTGCAAGTAGCTGTTGACCAAAACGTTCAAGCCCCATATCTTCAGTGACAATCTCATCAAAGATAATCCATCGACCATTAGTAAGTCGCTGACCAATTGCTGCTGCTGGCGTTAAACCAAAGTCAAGACCAATATGTAATGGTTGTGCTGGATCGTATTCAGCATCAGGACTTGACATTAAGTGATCATCATACTCTGGCCATACAGGTTTACCTTCTTGTACATAAGTAAACTTACCTTCTGCATAGCAGCGAACCCAGTCTAAGTTCTTACCACCTAACATCTGTGAGTAGTAACCGCTGGGTAAGTTCCTTACATTCTCAGCTTTAGGATTGAGTTTCCACCAACGACCACTTGCAAAGCTATGATCATTGGCTTCTGGGTTTTCAGGTAAATCTTCTGGGCTGACTTCCATGACACCACCCGGTTGTTGAAAGAAGTCCCACCCGTACTTACCCGTAATCTTTTCTTTTTGACTTAATCGGAACCACCAATGGTCATCATCCATTGGGTTCGTGTCCATCCAGACTCCGTGCCAAGTAGGCCCTCCATCCTTCTTAGTTGGATAACGACCGACACGATGGGTGAGTCCGTCAATGACGGCTTTGGGCAACTCCCGTGCCTCGTTTACCCATGCTCCTGTAAGTTCTAAGGATAGTAACTTGCGTACATCCTTTGGTTGGTCCAATGCTAAAAATATCACTTCACAGTCAATACCCGCTGCATCACCGCGGGAAGGGAGGCGAATGTGATGAGTGATCGGAGGCGTATATAGCATCGGACCGAAAGTGTTTTCTGGGAATAATTCTTGCCACGTCTTAATGGTTGTGGTCTTGAGTTCTGGATAAGAGTTTCTTACAATAACAAAACGGGTATAGCGAATGCCATCCTGAGGTGATGGCTTTTGTCTTACGGCACGCATCATAATCTCAGCTGCGCACGCGTAAGACTTGCCACTCCCCACTGGTCCCATTAGCCCACGTACAAACTTATTACTTTGTAAAAAGTTATACACCACAGGGCTTTCACTAAAATCTAAATCAATGCCGGGGCCATGTAATTCTTTTTTACTGCGCTCTTTACTATTGCTCATCGTCGTCTATATCAGGATGCTTAGCATTTAATAATTGGCGAAGACGTTGATTATCTTGCCACAGCTCATCTATAATTTTCATAACACGTGTGTTATTCATATTAGCCATAACAAATTCTTCGCGCAATAATTCAATCTCTGCTTTGATTTCCATGGTCTTTCCTCCATTGTTTCCAAAGTTGTAATGTGTGTATTGCTTTGTCTATATCTTCATCACCATCACCCTTACGGTCTACTCGTACAATGTACTTAATAGCCGTATGTTGCATAGGGTTTAATCCGTTTACCATAGAAAATTCCATCGGCTGGATTTTCATTTGTGAATAATGATTACCCCCCACTTGGGTTTCTTTAGGACTCATTCTTTGTTCCTTTATTTACAGGCTTTAATGCGCGCTTAGCTTGGTCGATACCATAAGCGCAATCATAATTTTTATCTGCAAGTATGTCTCTAGCCCATTGTTTAGGATCTCTTTTGTTTGCAGTAAGTTTTGCTACAAATGCGCGCAACTCATCCATGCGCTGTTTATATTGTTCTTTATTTATCATGATCAATTACCTCCGGGGCTTTAATGTTAATACCAATAACTGACGGCCTGTCTGAATCATCTGGGTTGTCTAGCAAGCCACTGGCTTTTGCAAGCAAGCGTAAGGTTTGTACTTTGTCCCAAAATTCAATAGCAATCATTCCATCTTTGTCAATCTTTATTGACTTAATACTTTGTAATGCATGATCTGGAATATCCTTGCTGGCTTTTACTTTAACATTGCCTTCATGGTCCCATTCCATAACGTCTGTAATTTTTGTATTTGCCATACAAAGAAGGCTGTACGCGACAGCCTCTCTGTTAGCAGCAATTGTCGTGCTTCGCTCCAAGTTTTTTTGTAATTGCTTAACTCCGCCATAACCCGCTAAACTTGGGATTGGTTTGTTTTTATTTTTTATTTTACTCATCAGAAGGGCAAATCGTCTTCTTCGGCCATAATCTCACCCGCTGGCTGATTATTTTGTACTGCCCCTTGACCTGTGTTGGTGTTCGCCACAGGATTACCAATTCGGATGCCATAATATTCTGTGCCATCTCTTTGACTTTTATTGCTGTACATATCAATGTAATGCTCCGTGCCGTCGGGTAATAAAATTTTGCCACGCCAATCAGCATGCCAATCTTCTGTTTTTCTATCGTTTTTAAACAAAGAGCCTGTACCGGGTTTACGTTTGTATTCTTCTGCCATTTTAATCTCCTTCATATAAATAAACAACGGCTTTTCCACCGTTAACTTGCTCGCCTCTAAGAATCCCGATGAAATCAATTTGGCTGTCATCATTATACATGCCAGCTTTCATTAATGCATCTAGTATTGCTTTTAGCGTATTATCTAAATCAAATTTTCTTTTTGATCTAGGATGAATTACAACATTAACCACTACACGTTTATCTTTCAAACTCCTAACATTGTTACTGTTTATAGCGTTGCGTACAATGAATTGTACTTGTTCAGTAAACAATTTCCCCTCCTTACTAATAAAGCGTCGCTTACCATTGGCTTGCCAATAGTTATTAACGCTGGGTGGGTATGGTAATTCTAAATAAAATGCGTCAACGTCCGTTGGGACAAAGATTGTGGGTTTCATAAAATTTTGTTCAATCGGTTATGTAAGTCTTTACCTAAGTAAGACTTGATAGCCTCATTGATTAGACCAGCTTTTGTTTTCTCATGTTCTTTTGCTGCACTGTTTAGTAGCTCAACACTTTGTGGTGTTAGTCTAACTAGAAATGGTTTCAAATCACTCATGCTAATCTCCTATATATTTGTTCTTAACTGTAAACTTTTGTTTTCTTTTCTTTGTCTTTGGACGCTGCTGTTGATCCCGTTCATCTCGAACTAATTGACATAATTTGAGATAATTGCCAGATGACATCACGGTCCCTCCATGATTCATAAATCCCTTAGTCATTTTCCAGTATCCATCACGTCTTGTATATTTGTAAGGTAAGGGTTCCCCGCTATTAAACAGGTTACATATGAGTCGATAAAATTCTCTTAATGTCATGTATCAAGTATATCTGTTAGCAATATAGTGTCAAGCAGTTGACAGAAAAAAAATAATCTATACAATAATTAGTACGGGGCCATTGCCCAGCCCACCCGTATGTTGATAGCGACAAAGGGTATAAACGAGCTTAACAACTGTGCTACTCATCAAACAGGTAGTGTGAAATGTTGGTAGAGGCCTGATAATCTCTATATGCGGATAAACGAGAGCTATCGTACTTTACGTACTTAACTGTACGGGCTAGGTTTCGATCTCAATCTCACAACAAAAACGGTTACCCATATGAACACCAGCAAGTCTCCATGCGTCAATCTCTGCCGGTATATAGAAATAGAAGGATTTGATGCACCACTCTGCTCCGGGTGCGGTCGCACCTATGATGACCTCGAGCATTGGACAACCTTATCGTCAGCAGAACGTAAGATCCGTGCTAAGGCTGCTAAAGCTAATTTGAAAAAGCTGTCAAAAATTTGAGTTGGATACCCCACGTCAAGGTCAAGGGCGGGGAGGGGGTAAGGGTGGCTTCAGAAAAAAGATGATCATTTAAATTTGCAAATAGATATGATGTAACCCTAGCAAAATATAGGGATGATTGCCCAGGCCTTGTTCTGTATGCTAGAACATGCCTATCTTTGCTTAGGCTATACGCCCATTTAGCTTAGGAATTCTTTGCTTAATGCTTCTAGATCTTCGCCCGCTTCTATGCGCTTTGTGATATTGGTTAATTCTTGCTCACTAGTCACACTATTTAATAAACTAGTTATTAACTCATTACGTGCTAACTTTGATTGTTTACCATCTGAATGCATATTCTCATTCGTTATGTCATTGTTATTGTTTATTCTTTTCTGAGTATATAGCGCTTTGATTTCATCACGACTATGCGCTTCTTTTGGTTCGCCGGCTATCTGCTCGGCTTCTCGATCTGATATGCTTTCATCATAAATGATGCGCTTAGTTTTTCCTTTTATGTTCGCGTGATAACTCGGGAATTGTTTTATAAAGCCTAGCGCTTCAAGCTTCTTTATTTGCCTATGTATCGATGACTGATTAATGCCCAGATCATTGCCCAGGCGTGCTAAGCTTACATAAGTAAAACCCGCCTTATTACAATATGAAGCCAGTAAACATAACGCCCTCAATGATGCATAGGTTAATCGCTTATCAATCACTGCACGCAACGGCACTACACAGAACTTTCTTTGATCGGGTTGAATGACCTTTTCTTTAATCTTTGGTTTATTTGGCAGTTTATATTCCATGCTTTAATTATACCTCTTAAAAAAAAGCTTGCATTATTAGATATCTATCTATAATATAGTGCATGTGACATTTATTAATAACTATATAAGGAACTGATAACATGAACTTACTTAAACTTAACATTACCAAACAAGAGCGCATCATCGCCGAGCATGCAAGCAAAATGATCTTGTATGATGCGCACGCATATAATCAAGCTAAAGATTTAATCGACGGTATGTATAAAGAAGAGCGCGAACTAAGCGCCCCGCATGATGAAGTTTTACTCACTCAGTGCATAGGTAATGAGCTTATGTTTATTCTTAAAGAACTTTTAGCTAAGCATTACGACTATGAAGATACGACTAATCAAGAATTAAACGCCTTCTTTTATGATGCTTTTTGTCAAGCCATGGATAATTTTGATTTTTGCTTTGCAGTCGGCCAGTTAACAGAACAGGCTTATTTTGAAGCCCAAAAGGCGAGCATAACTGAAGAGGCCTAATTGGCCGAAACTGCCGCGAGGCAGTCTTATGCAATATTTAATAACCATATAAGGAACTAATAACATGAAAATAAATACAATTCTACCGAACGGCGCAACTATCAAGCGCAATTTAATCACTGAGAACGGCGGCATTATTCTCGCCTGGCGTGATCATCCATTCCATGAGTTTATAACGTGGTACTATGACGGCCAGGATTTAAAAACTACATGCTGGGGGCATTATTTTAAGAGTTTCGAGCAAGCGAACTCAGATTTTATAGAACGTGCAAGAACATTAATTAATTAATCTGGAAAGGATATATTAAAATGAATAATGAAATTATATATCAGGGCAAGTCTTTAATAGATGGTGCACCAATAGTAGTTATTGCGCTTGCCAAAAGTACTAATAAGAAAACTGGCAATATGGTTCAAACTTATATAATAAGATCTGATATGGATCCGCTTGCAGCATCTAAGAGCGGCGCCGATTATTCTATTTGCGGCAATTGTAAGCATAGAGGCCTTGCCAATAATGACCCTAAGAAAAAACAAGCGGTGCAGCGAAGCTGTTATGTAACGTTATTTCATGGCCCGCTTCAAGTTTATAAGTCATTTATTAAAGGCAATTATAAACATTCTACAGATATTGCCGCGCTCGGATCTGGCCGCATGGTGCGCCTAGGCACTTACGGGGATCCGGCCGCTGTTCCATCTTATATCTGGGATACTTTATTATCCCGATCTCAAGGGCATACCGGTTATACGCATCAATCAAACATTAAAGGTGCGGACGTTAGGCCTGATATAACTATGATTAGTGCCGATACATTAAAGGACGCGCGCATTGCATGGCAAAGTAAACGCCGCACTTTTCGCATTATAACGGCCGTATCTGATAAGCAAAGCAACGAGATATTATGCCCCGCATCCGAGGAAGCCGGACGTAAGGCGCAATGCAACACTTGTAAGCTTTGCATGGGATCTCATTCAACCGCACCGAGCATCGCGATTGTAGCCCATGGCAATGGTGCCGCATACATTAATTAAAGGGGATAACCATGAATAAATATATTATTACGGGACTTGTAACTAAAATTATTGAGGATTTTGAAACACCTCAAGAGGCAAAAAAAGAGTTTATTAATTTAATAGGCCATGATCAAGATGTTATGGTTTTTGATGAAAATGGAAAGGAAATTCATGATATCTGAATTCATTCTAATCGTGAGCAATGTAACGGCTTTGGGTACTCATGAAACCATTGAGGGTTCTTTTAGTACATGTGATGAAGCCGCTACATTTTATGAGTCTTTTTATCGTGGCAAAGATAATTTCAACGGTTATCGATGCATACGTAAGGATTTAATTGATAAAGGGATATTTAATAACAATTAAAAACAATAGTGTTAACTTTTAGCGGCCTTTTTTAAGGCTGCTAAGGGCTTAACATTAGTTAAGCATTTATTAACCACATAGGAACTAATAAAATGGACTTATATATATTGATAGCGCTGGCCTGTATTCTGGGTCTAGCGTGGTTTATATTGCTTGCCTTAACTTTAAGGCTAATCAATCGATCTTTTAACCCTAAGCATGAACGCATGGCCTTAGATGATTATTTATGCACCGTGCTGCATGAGAAGGGTTCAAAATGAACTATATAACCTATCTTAGAGTATCAACCGACGAGCAAAAAAGGTCGGGGCTAGGCATCGATGCACAACGCGCACTTTGTTTAAACCATATCAAGCACCATGAAGGTAAACTATGCGCAGAATTTATTGATTACGAGTCGGGGCGCAAAGTCACTGAGCAAGCGAGGCCAAATTTACATATTGCCTTGCAGTTACTCAAAGCAACCCCGAACTGTAAACTTTTATTAGCAAAAACGGATAGGCTTGCACGTGATCTGCATTTTATCTCGGGTTTACTGAAGGAAAACATCCCGATTATTGTTGCCGGCCATGAAGGCATGAGCAAGCTTGAATGGCACATGCACGCCATGATTGCGGAACATGAAGCCGACATGATATCGCAAAGAACGAAGCAAGCACTCGAACAGGCCAAGAGCCGTGGCGTGATTTTAGGCGCACCACGTACTAAAATTAAACGCATCAGTGCGCTTGGTGGCAAAGCTTTTAAAAAAGTCACTGACGACTACAACGCGCGTATTATCAAGATAATGCAACCAATGGTCAATAATCATACTCGACGTAATAGGCATGGCAAGCAGCCAGACTATCAGAAGATAGCCGAGGAACTCAACGTAATTGGCATTCGCACTTATCGAGGTCAAATATTTGACTATGGTGCTGTATATAGAATTATTAATAAGGAGAATTTAAATGAAAAACGTAACAAAAACGGCTGAAGGTAAACTAACGCCAGACGATATTGCCACCGGCTCCAGTATTGCTGCAATTATGAATCTAAACCCCTATCAAACAGCGAACGAAACACTGCAACGTGCTTTTGATTACACAAAAGGCATTCCTCGGAAAGAACTAACCTTCGAGGCTTTGCACTGGGGATCCGCCTTCGAGGTACCTATTTTGCAAGAGGCAAGCGTGCGTTTAGGGTTAGGCAACCCCAAAACAACATTTAAAAAAGCATTCTTTTCTGAGCATTATCCAATGGCTGTATCGCTTGATGGTATGGTTCCGGGCGGCGGCAAGGTGCTAAAAACAGACATCGACAAGGGCATTATTGTTTATGGCGATGAAATTAAACTGACAGGAACAGGCGTGTTAGAAGGTAAACTGACTTCACAAGAAGCTGAGTATGATTTGCCGTACTATCGTGGCAGATTGCAATTACAGATGGCACTTGACATTGTTGACGCGAAGTGGGGCGCTGTTGCTGTTTTGCATAAAGGTATTAAACTCATCATTCACGTTTTCCCGCGAGATTCAGGCGTTGTTAATAGCATTCGTGACGCTGCCACAGATTTTAATCGTCGTGTGCAACACTACATCGACGCTGAAGAAACCAAGTGGTATGAATTTCAAACAACAACTGAATGCGCCAAGATTTATAATGAAGCAGACGATGAAATTATCTCTTTGCCTCAACTTGAAAACGATATACAATCAATACTTGATATGCAAGATCACAAGAAAACACTTGAACAAGAACTTGATCATGCGCAAGCAAAAATTATGGCTAAAATGGGCGCTGCAAAACGTCTTCAAGCCGGTAATTTTAATGTGGTGTGGGGTGATATTAATTACAAAGCCGTTCCGGAAAAAGTAATCCCGGCAAAACCCGCACGCACGATTCGTTCATCTAAATTAAGGATTAAAAACAATGGCTAACAAAAAAAAGGATGACCAAGATTTTTTAGATATTGTTGCCGGGAAAGATATTTCGGACGCAAGTCTTGATGTTACAGTGTATGCCAAACTTATCCGACGTACACTAAAACAAAGACAAGACGAACTAACCAAAGAGTTTTGGAGATCGCAATTAAAAAATATAATAAATGAAGACAAAGTTAATCTTTCAATAGGAGAAAAACATGAGTGAAATATCAGTAATTTCAAAGGCATTTATTGCCGCACAAAAAGAATTTGCACCCGCACTTAAAACAGCAACGAACCCACACTTTAGATCAAAATATGCAGATTTATCTGCATGTGTTGAGGCAGTCATTGATGCGTTACATAAAAATGACATTGCATTAGTACAAAAAACACATGAAGTCGACAGTGGTGTCAAAGTAGAAACTATTTTTTTGCATGCATCAGGTGAAACTATGAGCGGAGGTATTCTTTATATGCCTACTAACAAAGCGGATTGTCACGGTACCATGGCGGCATTGACGTATGCTCGACGCGGAAGTTTGATGGCCGCTGCTGGGCTAGCCCCCGAAGATGACGATGGCAATGCAGCTGCTGGAATCGTAACAAAGCCTACACAAGCCTTGGAGGTGATGCCAAAAAAGCAATAAGCCTCAGTCTACCGGGCAGACAATCATTAGAGTTTGAGGACGAAAATGAATTATTTTCACACCTTGTTATGATGACCGCGGCGCTTGAGGCAGCAAACATTTTGAACGATAAAAAGATTGACAAAATAAAATCGCTTTACAAAGTCAATAAAGACATGATAGATGCGCTAACGGCGCCTATGCAGTTAAAATTTAAATATCATTATGGGGAAACACTAAACAGGCTAGGTGTTAAAAGCTAGCCTGTGTGTATTACATGTATTACAAATTACTTGTTCATTACGTACATTGTTACTTCAAAACCGAAGCGCATTTCAGTCGCAGCTGGTGTTGTCCACATAGTGAATCTCCAAATAAGTTAAAAGAGATAACATTATGATTAACAATGTATAAATGAACATCCTTATAATCATGAATGGGACATAAAATAATCATGAAAAATTCACATACATATAAATATGATACTACTTTTAATGAGTTACATAACACATCAAATCCTTTAGAAGATATTCTAATGGTTCCAGTGTTACAAGCTATTTTGTATCAAGCAGTTTCTGATGCAATAAAAATTAATCTAAACAGCCGTGAAGCACATGAAAAATTAGCAGCTACAATTTGGTTGTGCGATGAATCAAATCCGATGTTGCAAATTTGTTTATCTTGTGTAAATATAGATCACAGTAGAATTTTAACAAAGGTAGCAAAAGAAGGATGGAACCTAGATTTATAATTTTAGATGAGTATGGTGATAGCATTCGGGCGTTCGATGATGAAGATTGCGCCCGTGCTTTCATTAAATTACGCCCGGAATTCACAATTCAAGAGATCAGACCCCTAACCAACGAAGAATTTACCGCTCTACATGGAGAACCCCCGTTCTAGCACGCCTAAGCCTCGTGGTGAAGACTTTATATTTTTTTGATACTTACCCCTTACCTATCTTAAGATCGTGCAACAGAGAGCGTTATGCGAGGTCATTTTTTAGCTTGAACGTATAAAACTGGACGATTGTGGTCAATGTAAATATATTTGTGTTGAAAATCACTTGGCAAGTTAATAAAATCTTCATGCATACAGATTGTTCGTAAATCTGGTATAAAATTCTCAGCTGCATAAACATGTGCGACTTCACAATTTAGGAAGGTACCTACATATTGTGGTTCGCCACCCATCATAAGCAACAAAACAAAATGCAGTTCCATCAGTGCATGGTTTTAGGTTGAGGTTCGACCAAGTATAAGTCAGCACCTTCACAATGGATGAGAAGATAATCATCTTCTTTATCAGAGAAAAGAATCTTGATCATAGACTGTTCATTATCTTCTAGGAATTCTATGTTCCATATCTTTTTGCCAACGAGCTTGTCAAGCATGGCGACTTGCTGCTCGTCGGCTTCAGTAGTAAATTTTACTTCTAAACTATCTTCCCCGTCCATGATCCTCCATCGAGTAACACCATTGGCATTAGTTTTGGTTGTCCTTCTATTATCATACCACAACCTACGATGAATCTGGACTTATAGTTTTTTGCATATTCGAAAGCCAATTCTTTTTGATTAATAAGGCATCCCGTTTGCATGCCGAAGACAAGTTTATCCGGGTTAGAGTAGTAACCAATACTAAACTTAGAATGGTAGTGACCTTGCACTGTATTCATACCATATTGCTGAGCTACTTTCATAACATCGGCAGACATGCCATGAGTAAAGAAACAACGCTGACCATCTGACAAGGTGACAGTTAAATCATCTACCCACTTCCAACCTTGGCCTACTTGTAAGAATTCATTGTAGCTTTTCAGATACTCCACGCTTAAGCCATGGGCCACGGCTCGACGATAGATCAATGATGAATGGTTTGAATGTACCAAGATCATCTCTGGAAAAATTTTCTCTAACTCTTTTACATATTGTCTAGTAACTCTAAGTTCATCACCCGGTGACTTGAGATCTGGATGATGGTTATGAAAACTAAGGGCGTGCTGATCACATTCATCTCCAATATTGACAACGAGATCTGGCTTGTACTTTTTCTTGAGAGATTTTAAGAAATCAAATGCATCAGGATGATGGTAAGGGATGTGTAAATCAGATATAACTAGAACAGATTTATACATATATTATCCTATGAAGTTTATGGATAACACTATGATATCAAACTATCGCCCTTTAGCAAGTTGACCACCGAAATAAAATTCAACAATCATGGTAGCCCATTGAAAGATTTCCTCGAACTTAAACAAGCCTTTAACTGTCTGGAAAGTGGAGCCTCCACCAAACTCAAACAAACCAAACAAGAATGAGGTGGGTTCCTCTTTAACTTCTACTACTGTATCGATACCAATAAGCCCGGCAATAGGATAGACAGCCACGAGTGCAAGTATAATTAGCATCAGAATCCTACGGTTCCATGCAGCCATAGGTGATTCATTGTTAGATTGTTCACGTGCGCTTTTTAAAGAACCTTCTTTAGCAGCCAATACTTCTAGCATTAATTTGTTTTGATCGTGTGCTTGCTGAGATTTAATCGCTAATAGTTTGGCGAAGAAGCCAAGTGCGATAGGAATAATATGTTGTAGGATAGTCATCATTGAACAACTATAACCTCATAAGCCATGAAAAAAATTTCTTAACAACAGTCTGTAACAATGCGACACATTTTTGGACGAGGTTTTTTATTTGTGTCTTGATCCAATTCCATATCATCTGATACTCGGTTGCTATCCAGGTTATCATCAGTGCTAATATTGTCAGTAGGATTACTGCAATTAATATCTCCATGCTCTGTCTCCATATCAAAATAATAAATAACAATAGGTAAATAATAACATTAAGGCAAATGCTAGTATGACTGCTTCTTCTCTCAT
>Ga0208644_1002409_pt1 | contig 14948 bp, 9 predicted proteins | sample VirMetDEL_Nov_18_FD_184517 | JGI IMG/M metagenome (GOLD analysis project Ga0208644, IMG submission 184517) | Aqueous microbial communities from the Delaware River and Bay under freshwater to marine salinity gradient to study organic matter... | ecosystem: Environmental > Aquatic > Marine >... | reverse complement strand
TAGTTTTAATACTGTAACTGAAGTTCCTAATAATGATAATAGAATAGTAAGAAGTAATTTTTCTATTAATTTAAGAGGATATATTGTTCCTGAAACAATTCAAAAAAGTCTTACAACTACTCCTAAATTTAGGGATAGATCTAAGATTATATTTTCTATGGAAGTTTCTTCAAATCCTGATATCTATAATGGTAATATTGAAGGAGATAGAATAGTGCCTTAAAGCATTATTTTGTTGTTTGGTTCTAATATTTATATATAAATGCATTTTTAAATGGCTAGAGTAAGATTTTTAGATCAAGTATCACTTTCCTCCTTTTCAGGTCCTGTTACAACGAACAGTTCAGGGGATAATGTTACTATCCCTAGAGTAATTCTTTCTGGAGAAACATATACAGTTTCACAAAATACCGTAGAAACCGTATATGATTTAATAGTTTTAGGAACCTTAATTATTGAAAGTGGATCTTTAGTTCCTGGAACTTCTCCTGCTGTTTATACTGATGGTCAATTAGTAGTTCAAAATTCTATAGATGTTCAAGGAACTTTGCTAGAATATGGTATATTAACCATAGTCTAATTAAAATTATAAATATTTATAAATAAAACCAGTTTAAAGTGGCTCAAATTAACATAAAAATAAACTCAGGCAGTGATATTAGCACACCAGCTTCAGGCGCAGCTGCTGTATTTGCTTCAGGTTCTTTAGGAAGTGAAGCTTTATACCTTAAAAACGCATCTGGCACTATTTTATCTATTGGTAGTGGTGGTGGAGGAAGTGGTGCCCAAGGTGCTCAAGGCGCTCAAGGTGCTCAAGGTGCCCCTGGAACTGGTGCTCAAGGCGCTCAAGGTGCCATAGGTGCCCAAGGTGTCCAAGGTGCTACTGGAGCTGGTGCTGATGGCGCTCAAGGTGTTCAAGGTGCCGTAGGTGCCCAAGGTGCCCAAGGTGCCCAAGGTGCTACTGGAGCTGGTGCTGATGGCGCTCAAGGTGTTCAAGGTGCCGTAGGTGCCCAAGGTGCCCAAGGTGCCATTGGAGCTGGTGCTGATGGTGCTCAAGGTGTTCAAGGTGCCGTTGGTGCACAAGGTGCTCAAGGTGCTGATGGCGCTCAAGGTGTTCAAGGTGCCGTTGGTGCACAAGGTGTTCAAGGTTTAGCTGGTGCTACTCAAAACACAGGTTCATTATTAGCAACTGCTTCATTTAGTAATCCTAATCTTACATTTACTAAAGGTGATGCTTCTACATTTGATGTTGATTTAACCACCTTACAAATAACATCAGCTTCTTATGCAACTACTGCTTCATTTGCTTTAAATGGAGGTGGAGGTTCAACTGATACAGGTTCATTATTAACAACTGCCTCTATTTCAGATGCAACCGTAACTTTTACTAAAGGTGATGCTTCTACATTTGATATTGAGGTTAATAATGTAACCTCTAGTATATCAGCTTCATATGCAACTACTGCTTCATTTGCTTTAAATGGAGGTGGAGGTTCAACTGATACAGGTTCATTACTAACAACAGCTTCAGTATCTTTAAATACTATTACCTTTACTAAAGGTGATACTTCTACATTTGATATTACAGTTAATACAGGTTCTGGTGGTGGAGGTGGAGGAGTATCTACTATCTTCGATCCAATTGTTAGATATGAATATACTAGTGGTAGTGATGTAGGCCAATTCTTATCATCAGGCACAGTATATGCTGGATTAAGCTGGTCACGTTCAACTACTACACTAACAGTAACTTCAACTAGTCATGGTTTGTCATCTGGTGATTGGGTAATTATTAGAAATATGAACCAAGATTATTTACATGCTGAAATAACTTCAACAGGTGCTAATTCATTTACAGTAACTTGTGCAGATTCAGGTGGTGCTTCAGGAGATGCTGGTGCTTATATTCCTGTGTTACGTCCTTCTACTATAGAAGATGGAGCTATTACTATTGTAGCCCCTACAGTAGGAACATCCCAATTACTTTCATTAATGATATATATTAATGCCTCTGAAACTGACCCTAAAACACTTACAGTCCCTTCAAATGCTATAACTAATGGTGCAGGTAAAAATAATTCTTTAAATAGTAGAATCCCAGCTTCATTTGATGCTTATAGTGTGTCAGGAGCAACTTCAAGTAAAATTGGCTCAGCAACCATAACATTTAGCACATCTACTAATCATAATGTATATTCATTAGCAGGAGGAACTGATACGTTTGGTGCAATAATTATGACTTTACAATTCTAAATTTAATATTAAATACTTTATAAAGCTCCATTATTTGGAGCTTTTTTTTTAATATTTATAATAAAACATTCTACAATTCTCTATAATGGCAAGACAACTTTTTTACGGTAAAATTTCTTCTGTTTCCCCAATTGAATCAGGAAGTAATAGTTATGTTAGAGTTAGAGGTGATTTTGATACCACATCTAAAACTATTACAAACGTTGTTGACGTATTAGGTTATCTTAATATTGATTATGTAAGAGCAGGACAAACTTTAGTAGCTAGTGGACCCTTTTCATCAGGAACTACCGTAGTATCTGTTGATACCGGTGCTTCTACAATTACAGTTGCTGATTTCCCAGCAACTAATGTAACAAATGCTTTAGCAAGAATTTCTCCTGCATCTGGTGATTATTATATTCCTTCTGCTTCATTAGTAGATCCTCAAGGTTTAATTACTTTTAATGATATTACAGGAAGTGATGATTCTAATTACTCTAACACCACAGTTTACGGTGTATTAGGTGCTGCTTCTGATGGTTTTTCTAGTCAAAACCTTATAAATGGTAGATATCACAAATATACTATTAAAGAAGTTTTATATAGAAATGCATCAGGAACAGAAGGTTCAATTTATATTAGTTGGGGTGAAAAAGACACAGAAGCTAGTAGTGGTGATGCCTTATATAGAGGAGCTGCACAAAACTTAGCTATTGTAGGTTTAACTACTACAGAATCATTAGCCCCTATGTTCTCATCTCGTTTAGCGGGACTAACGGACTTACCAGTAGGCTCTGACTTTTCAGCATTCCAAATTGAAGTTCAAGAATTTTTTGATGATTTAGTTCAAACTGATATTTATTATTCTGGTTCTTTAGTATCTAAAAACGTAGAAAATCTTAACTTTACAGGTTCAGGAGTAGTTGTAACATCATCTGGATCAACAGGAGCATTAATTACTATTACAGGTGGAGGAGGTTCAACTGATACAGGTTCATTACTAACAACAGCTTCAGTATCTTTAAATACTATTACCTTTACTAAAGGTGATACTTCTACATTTGATATTACAGTTAATACAGGCTCAGGAGGAGGTTCAGCTTTCCCATATACTGGTTCAGCTTTAATAACAGGTTCCTTAACTAATATAGGTCCTATTACTATAAGTGGATCTAGTGCTACAAGTCCACTTATAATTAATATTACTGATGGAAATGGTGATAATAACAAATTTCAAGTTAATGAAGAAGGTGTAACAGTATTAGGTAAACTAGATACAACACCTACTGCAGTAACAGGTGGTATATTCTATTCAGCTTCTAATGAATTCTTTTTAGGATTTAATTAATTTTATTAAAATATCTAATATTTATTATAGATTAAAAACGTGAAGATAATTGGTTTTGTTTTATATTAACAACAAATAAAAAAACTTAAGAAAAATGGCAACATGGAAAAAAGTCATAGTTAGTGGTAGTAATGTATCACAACTTGCAAACGACGCCAATTATCTTGTAGATGCCCAATCAGGAGCTGTATTATCGGGCTCTTTTACTGGTTCATTCGCAGGTAATGGCTCAAATTTAACAGGAGTTTCTGCTTCTGTATTATTAGGCACCCTTACTGATGGTAATGGTGTAGCTGATTTTACATTTGATGGTTCATCAAATGCATCAGTAGCTGTTGAAGTATCAGGATCTACTTTAGAAGTAGGAGCTAATGGTGTTAGAGTAGCGGACGGTGGTATTGACAGTGCCCAATTAGCTGCTAATGCTGTTACTACTGCTAAAATTACTGATGGTAATGTAACTAACGCTAAATTAGCTAACTCTTCTACACTACTTGGTTCAACTGCTTTAACTTTAGGAGCCACTGCTTCTTCAGTTGCAGGTTTAACATTAACAGGTGCTGTAGCTTCTGGTTCATTTACTGGCTCATTTGTTGGTAATGGCTCAGGGTTAACAGGAGTTTCTGCTTCTGTATTATTAGGCACTCTTACTGATGGTAACGGTATCGCTGATTTTACTTTTGATGGTAGTGGTAACGCTTCAGTTGCAGTAGAAGTATCAGGTTCTACTTTAGAAGTAGGAGCTAATGGTGTTAGAGTAGCTGATAGTGGTATTGGCACATCTCAAATTGCTGATAGTGCAGTTACAAACGCTAAATTAGCTAACTCAACTACAACTCTTGGTTCAACTACTTTAACTTTAGGTAACACAACCACTTCAGTTGCTGGTTTAACATTAACAGGTGCTGTAGCCTCTGGTTCATTCAGTGGTTCATTCTTTGGTGATGGTTCAGGTTTAACAGGTTTAGCCTCTACATTAAACGTTTCTGGTTCTACAGGTAATGGCTCTGTTGATTTATTAACTCAAGACTTTACAATTGAGGGCACAGCCAATGAGGTTGAAACATCAATGACAGGTCAAACTTTAACAATTGGTTTACCAAGTGATGTAACAATTGGTCAAGACTTAGTAGTTACTAGAAACTTAACAGTTCAAGGAACTGCTTCTTTCCAACACGAAACTAATTTAGACGTTGCTGATAGATTTATCCGTTTAGCTTCTGGTTCTTCAGCTGGTGGTGATGGTGGTATTGTTATCCAACAAGATAGTGCTGCAAACGGTGAAGCATTCGCGTTTGATTCAGCAACTACTCGTTGGGGAGTTACAGGCTCATTTGATGCCTCTACAAACACAATTGTTCCTGATGCATTTATGGCTGCTGCCGTATTAGGTGCTGGAACTGATCCAAGCGCTGCTCCTGCTAGATATATTGCTAAAGGTAATTTATTTATTGGTAGCGATGAAGCTATTTGGATCTATTCTTAATAGAATATTTACAATTTAATATTTAAAAAGTTATATGGGATTTACCGCAAATAAAGTTGAAACTCCTCAAGACATACCGTCAAGAGGAGTTTCTTCTACTTCTTCTATTGAATTAAATAAACAAGAAGTAGAAATAATTTTAACCGCTATTAAAAGTGCTACTTTTAGGGGTGATGCTTTAGGTATACTATTTCAATTAGTAGATAAATTAGAAAAAAATTATAAAAAACTATAAAATGTATATATTAGACGAATTAAAAGTTATTAGAGCCTCACTTGATGTAATTAGCATCCAAGGCCAAAGTGCACGTAAAATGGTAGAACTTCAGGATAAAACTGATAGATATATCCATGATTTAAGCCAAGGTCCTCCTTCAGAAGAATAGTAAATATTTTTTAAGGTTTTATATTATTTAATTGGTTTTACCATATTTATTATGGAATTATAGTCCTCCGGGAAGTGGGCAGACACTTTAACTGTAACCAAACTATAATATATTATTTGATATGCCAAGTTGGAAAAAAGTCATTTTATCAGGGAGTGATGCAGCCCTAAACAGTTTAAATGTAACCGGTGGGATTACAGGCTCTGATGTCAAAATTGACGATTGGGGTTCAGTATCAGCTTCTTTAGCAAGTTTAGAAGCATCTTCTTCTCCTACATTACAAGATGTAACAGATAATGGTAATATTACCTCCAATAACATTCAGGCTGGAGCAATTACCGGAACAAGTATAATTGGCTTTAATAGCGGAGCTTCATTAACAGGTGCATTTAGAAGTGTATACGGATCAAATACAATTTTAATAGAAAGTTCAGGTTCAGGAGGTGTTAACCCTGGTTACGTAACTCTTGAACTTAGGAGTATACTAGAGGATTCTGGATCAAAATCCGCAACTATTACTTTAACTAATGATGATGACTTTACTCTTACAAATAATAGTGGAGCAGAAATACTCATTACAGGTAGTAGTGCAAATACTAGAATAGTTCTTAGTAATGGAAATAATACTGGAACAGGTAGTTTATATATAGGAAATTACGAAACAATTCAACGAAAAGGAACTGCCCAACCTCAGTTTTTTGGTAGTTCCTCTTATGCTACAACAGCATCTTATGCATTCAATGCTGTTAGTGCTTCTTATGCTCCTTTAGCAGCTACCCCAACATTAAATGAAGTAACAGCACAAGGTAGTTCATCAGCTGCTACCATTTATGCTGATGGAGGTATTATTACACAACAAATATTTCCATATCTTAACACTAACTTAGATTTAGGAACAGTTGGAACAGGTGATATTAACATTACATCTGCTGGTGGAGATATCATTGTTACAGGTTCTATTGATTCATTTAATAATATTACAGCACCTACATTCATTGGTGCTTTACAAGGTAATGCTGATACAACAACAAGTGCTTCATACGCCTTAACCGCTTCCTATTTAGAAGGTGGAATTGCTACTCCTACCTTACAAGAAGTAACCTCACAAGGTTCTACTACTACTAGTTCTATTACAATTAATACTCCTGGTATTGGTCCATCTCTTAAAATTACAGGCTCAAGTTTAGAAGCCCTTGCTGTATCTGGTGGTTTAGATGTTAGTAGTGGGGCTGTAATTGGAGGTTCAATTTATGGAGGTGGAGAACTTCATTTAGGAAGAGGTGGTGTTTTTAGTGATATCATTCTTAGTGGTTCCGCTTCAGAGCTTCAATTTGTAAATACTTCTGGAAGTCTTTATGGAAAGTTATGGACGAATGCTGCTGGTATGTATTTAGATAGTAAAGCAGGATATACTTCAATTAACTCTTACAAATCATCAAGTTTTGGATCTCCAAACCTAATAGATCTCAAATTAAGTGGTTCCACTATAATGAGAATCTCAGAAAAGCATGATGAAACTACTGGAGACATAATTAACCGATTTGTTCACATTTATGGAAACGGAGTATTATCTAGTCCAAGCCCAGATAATGACGAAATACTTTTTGTTTCTGGAGGTAATATTACATTTAATAGTGATGATGTAAGAATCCGCCCATTATCTAACAATAACCCATCCGGAGCAGTTGTAACAGTTGATACAGGCTCTGGACAATTATTTTATACTACAGCCCAATCTGGTATCCAGGGTGCTCAAGGTGCTCAAGGCCCACAAGGTGCACAGGGTGCTAAAGGTGTTCAAGGTGCTGTAGGTTCTCAAGGTGCCCAAGGTGCTCAAGGTGCAGCTGGTGCTCAAGGAATTCAAGGTGCAGTAGGCGCTCAAGGTGTTCAAGGAGCACAAGGAGCTAAAGGTGTTCAAGGCGCTGACGGTGTTCAAGGTGCTCAAGGCGCTCAGGGTGCTCAAGGTATTCAAGGTGCCGCTGGTGCTCAAGGTTCGTCTTTTGCTGGACCTCAAGGTGCCCAGGGTGCACAAGGCGCTGTAGGCGCTCAAGGTGTTCAAGGTGCTGTTGGTGCACAAGGTGTCCAAGGTGCCGTAGGAGCTCAAGGCGTTCAAGGTGCTGATGGCGCTCAAGGTGCTCAAGGTGCTGTAGGTGCCCAAGGAACTCAAGGAGCTAAAGGCGCACAAGGTATAGTAGGTGCACAAGGTGCACAAGGCGTTCAAGGTCGAGATGGTGCTCAAGGTGCACAAGGAGTAGTTGGTGCCCAAGGTGCTCAAGGAGCAGTTGGTGCTCAAGGAACTCAAGGTGCCGTTGGTGCACAAGGTGTTCAAGGCGTTGTAGGTGCACAAGGTGCACAAGGCGTTGTAGGTGCTCAAGGTGCTCAAGGTGCTGTAGGTGCCCAAGGAACTCAAGGAGCTAAAGGCGCACAAGGTATAGTAGGTGCACAAGGTGCACAAGGCGTTCAAGGTCGAGATGGTGCTCAAGGTGCACAAGGCGTTCAAGGTGCTGATGGCGCTCAAGGTGCTCAAGGTGCTGTAGGTGCCCAAGGAACTCAAGGAGCTAAAGGCGCACAAGGTATAGTAGGTGCACAAGGTGCACAAGGCGTTCAAGGTCGAGATGGTGCTCAAGGTGCACAAGGAGTAGTTGGTGCCCAAGGTGCTCAAGGAGCAGTTGGTGCTCAAGGAACTCAAGGTGTTATAGGTGCTCAAGGTGTTGTAGGTGCTCAAGGAACTCAAGGTGCCGTTGGTGCACAAGGCGCTCAAGGTGTCGTTGGTGCCCAAGGCGCTCAAGGTGCTCAAGGTGCACAAGGAGTAGTTGGTGCCCAAGGTGCTCAAGGAGCAGTTGGTGCTCAAGGAACTCAAGGTGCTAAAGGAGCTCAAGGTGTTGTAGGTGCTCAAGGTGTTCAAGGCGTTGTAGGTGCACAAGGTGCTCAAGGCGTTGTAGGTGCTCAAGGTGTTCAAGGTGTCGTTGGTGCCCAAGGTGTCCAAGGTGCTAAAGGCGCCCAAGGTATTGATGGTGCTCAAGGTGCTCAAGGTGCTGTTGGTGCTCAAGGAACTCAAGGCGCAGTAGGCGCTCAAGGAACTCAAGGTGCCCAAGGTGCACAAGGAACTGTTGGTGCACAAGGTGCCCAAGGTGCTCAAGGTATTATAGGTGTTCAAGGCGCCCAAGGCGCAGTAGGCGCTCAAGGTGTTCAAGGAGCTAAAGGTGCTCAAGGTGCAGTAGGTGCTCAAGGAACTCAAGGCGCAGTAGGTGCTCAAGGTGCACAAGGTGCACAAGGCGCTCAAGGTGCCGTTGGTGCACAAGGTGTTCAAGGTGCCGTTGGTGCCCAAGGTGTTCAAGGTGCTGTTGGTGCACAAGGTGTCCAAGGTGCTCAAGGTGCACAAGGAGTAGTTGGTGCCCAAGGTGCTCAAGGAGCAGTTGGTGCTCAAGGAACTCAAGGTGCTAAAGGAGCTCAAGGTGTTGTAGGTGCTCAAGGTGTTCAAGGCGTTGTAGGTGCACAAGGTGCTCAAGGCGTTGTAGGTGCTCAAGGTGTTCAAGGTGCTGTTGGTGCACAAGGTGTCCAAGGTGCTCAAGGTGCACAAGGAGTAGTTGGTGCCCAAGGTGCTCAAGGAGCAGTTGGTGCTCAAGGAACTCAAGGTGCTAAAGGAGCTCAAGGTGTTGTAGGTGCTCAAGGTGTTCAAGGCGTTGTAGGTGCACAAGGTGCTCAAGGCGTTGTAGGTGCTCAAGGTGTTCAAGGTGCTGTTGGTGCACAAGGTGTCCAAGGTGCTCAAGGTGCACAAGGAGTAGTTGGTGCCCAAGGTGCTCAAGGAGCAGTTGGTGCTCAAGGAACTCAAGGTGCTAAAGGAGCTCAAGGTGTTGTAGGTGCTCAAGGTGTTCAAGGCGTTGTAGGTGCACAAGGTGCACAAGGTGCTGTAGGTGCTCAAGGTGTTCAAGGTGCTAAAGGAGCACAAGGTATAGTTGGTGCACAAGGTGTTCAAGGCGCTGATGGTGCTCAAGGAACTCAAGGTGCTGTAGGTGCACAAGGTGCACAAGGTGTGATTGGTGTTCAAGGTGCTCAAGGTGCTGTAGGTGCCCAAGGAACTCAAGGTGCTAAAGGTGCCCAAGGTATAGTTGGCGCTCAAGGCGCTCAAGGCGCTGTAGGAGCTCAAGGCGCCCAAGGTGCCATAGGTGCCCAGGGTGTTCAAGGTGCACAAGGCGCTGTAGGCGCTCAAGGTGTTCAAGGTGCTAAAGGTGCTCAAGGATCAGTAGGTGCCCAAGGTGTCCAAGGAGCTGATGGTGCACAAGGTGCACAAGGTGCACAAGGAGCAGTTGGCGCTCAGGGCGCTCAAGGTGCCGTAGGAGCCCAAGGAACTCAAGGCGCTAAAGGCGCACAAGGTATAGTAGGTGCTCAAGGAACTCAAGGTGCCGTAGGAGCCCAAGGTGCTCAAGGCGTTGTAGGTGCTCAAGGTGCCCAAGGTATTGTAGGTGCTCAAGGTGTTCAAGGTGCTAAAGGCGCTCAAGGTGTTGTAGGTGCTCAAGGTGCACAAGGTGCTGTAGGTGCACAAGGTGCTCAAGGTGCTGATGGTGCCCAAGGTGCCCAAGGTATTGTAGGTGCTCAAGGTGTTCAAGGTGCTAAAGGCGCTCAAGGTGTTGTAGGTGCTCAAGGAACTCAAGGTGCCGTTGGTGCACAAGGTGCTCAAGGCGTTGTAGGTGCTCAAGGTGCCCAAGGTATTGTAGGCGCTCAAGGTGTTCAAGGTGCTAAAGGCGCTCAAGGTGTTGTAGGTGCTCAAGGAACTCAAGGTGCCGTTGGTGCACAAGGTGCTCAAGGCGTTGTAGGTGCTCAAGGTATAGTAGGTGCACAAGGTGCACAAGGTGTCGTTGGTGCCCAAGGTATTGTAGGTGCACAAGGTGCACAAGGTGCCGTAGGAGCTCAAGGTGTTCAAGGTGCCAAAGGTGCTCAAGGTGTTGTAGGTGCACAAGGAACTCAAGGTGTCGTAGGCGCTCAAGGTGTTGTAGGTGCTCAAGGTGCACAAGGTGCTGTAGGAGCTCAAGGTGTTCAAGGTGCCAAAGGTGCTCAAGGTGTTGTAGGTGCACAAGGAACTCAAGGTGTCGTAGGCGCTCAAGGTGTTGTAGGTGCTCAAGGTGCACAAGGTGCTGTAGGTGCACAAGGAACCCAAGGTGCCAAAGGTGCTCAAGGTATCGTAGGTGCCCAAGGTGTTCAAGGTGTCGTAGGCGCTCAAGGTGTTGTAGGTGCTCAAGGTGCACAAGGCGCTCAAGGTGTTATAGGTGCTCAAGGTATTGTAGGCGCTCAAGGTGTTCAAGGTGCTAAAGGCGCTCAAGGTGTTGTAGGTGCTCAAGGAACTCAAGGTGCCGTTGGTGCACAAGGTGCACAAGGTGTCGTTGGTGCCCAAGGTATTGTAGGAGCCCAAGGCGCTCAAGGTGTCGTAGGCGCTCAAGGTATTGTTGGTGCACAAGGTGCCCAAGGTGCTGTAGGTGCACAAGGAACCCAAGGTGCCAAAGGTGCTCAAGGTATCGTAGGTGCCCAAGGTGTTCAAGGTATCGTAGGCGCTCAAGGTATTGTTGGTGCACAAGGTGCCCAAGGTGCTGTAGGTGCACAAGGAACCCAAGGTGCCAAAGGTGCTCAAGGTATCGTAGGTGCCCAAGGTGTTCAAGGTGTCGTAGGCGCTCAAGGTATTGTTGGTGCACAAGGTGCACAAGGTGCTGTAGGTGCACAAGGAACCCAAGGTGCCAAAGGTGCTCAAGGTGTTGTAGGTGCTCAAGGTGTTCAAGGTGTCGTAGGCGCTCAAGGTATTGTTGGTGCACAAGGTGCACAAGGTGCTGTAGGTGCACAAGGAACCCAAGGTGCCAAAGGTGCTCAAGGTGTTGTAGGTGCTCAAGGAACTCAAGGTGCTGTTGGTGCACAAGGTGCTCAAGGCGTTGTAGGTGCTCAAGGTGCCCAAGGTATTATTGGTGCTCAAGGTGTTAAAGGTGCTCAAGGCGTTCAAGGCGTTGTAGGTGCACAAGGTGCTCAAGGCGTTGTAGGTGCTCAAGGTGCCCAAGGTATTATTGGTGCTCAAGGTGTTAAAGGTGCTCAAGGCGTTCAAGGCGTTGTAGGTGCACAAGGTGCCCAAGGTATTATTGGTGCTCAAGGTATTGTTGGTGCACAAGGTGCCCAAGGTGTTAAAGGCGCCCAAGGTGTTGATGGTGCACAAGGTGCCCAAGGTGTTAAAGGCGCCCAAGGTATTGTTGGTGCACAAGGTGCCCAAGGTGTTAAAGGCGCCCAAGGTGTTGATGGTGCACAAGGTGCCCAAGGTGTTAAAGGCGCTCAAGGTGTTGATGGTGTTCAAGGCGCTCAAGGTGTTGTAGGTGCACAAGGTGTTCAAGGTGCTAAAGGCGCCCAAGGTGTTAAAGGCGCTCAAGGCGTTGATGGTGTTCAAGGCGCTCAAGGTGTTGTAGGTGCTCAAGGAACTCAAGGTGCTGTAGGTGCCCAAGGTGTTCAAGGTGCTAAAGGCGCTCAAGGCGTTGATGGTGTTCAAGGCGCACAAGGTGTTGTTGGTGCCCAAGGAACTCAAGGTGCTAAAGGCGCTCAAGGTGTTAAAGGCGCTCAAGGTGTTGATGGTGCACAAGGTGCCCAAGGTGTTGTTGGTGCTCAAGGAACTCAAGGTGCTGTAGGTGCACAAGGTGTTCAAGGTGCCCCAGGTGCCCAAGGTGTTCAAGGTATTATTGGTGCACAAGGTGTCCCAGGTGCTCAAGGAACTCAAGGTGCTGCAGGTGCACAAGGTATTAAAGGTGCTCAAGGCGTTCAAGGTGCCCCAGGTGCCCAAGGCGTTCAAGGTGTCCCAGGTGCTCAAGGCGTTCAAGGTGTCCCAGGTGCTCAAGGCGTTCAAGGTGCCCCAGGTGCCCAAGGTGTTCAAGGTGCACCAGGCCCATCATCAGCATCAGCCCAAACCTCAGGAACATATGATGTAGTATTTACAAGTGCCGGTAGTGGCATATATTATGACTCCAGCACTGTAGGTATGGAATACTATGCTACTAGTGAAACCCTAAGAATGGGTGGTGACGTTATAGCATACTATTCTTCAGACCAACGCTTAAAAGAAAATATAGCAAATATTACAGATCCATTATCTAAAATTATTTCCATAAATGGTGTTAAATTCACTTGGAAAGAAGGATTTGCTCACATACATTCAAATACAGGAAATGATGTAGGTGTTATTGCCCAAGAAATAGAAAAAGTCCTCCCAGAAGTAGTAACTGAAAGAACTACTGGATATAAGGCAGTTAACTATGAAAAAGTAATAGCTCTATTAATTGAAGGTGTTAAAGAATTAAATACAAAAGTTGAAAAACTCAAAGAAAGAGTTAAAGAATTAGAAAAGTAAGGTTGGAGGGGTAACCCCTCCTTCTTATATTTCGTTATAATTAAAAATCTATATAATATGGCTCATGAGTCTAATTCTCCATATGTAAGATGGTTTGTTGATAAATTTGAATACGTAGGAGACAACAAATTTGAAGTTATAGGATGGATATTCCATCAAAACAAAGAAATCAAACAAATTTTACTAGGTATTGATACCCTTCAATACGAACCTATTGCTCGCCCAGATGTAGAGCAAGTTTATCCTTTTATTGTTACCCAAAATGTAGGTTTTAGAATGCTTGTAGATGCTCCTATAGCTAAAAAACCTATTTCTATTATTTTAGAAGATGGTAGTGGAATAAATCATATTGGTAACTTTACAGTTCCTCCTGTCCCTGTAAATTTTAATACCACAGATTCTAGTTTATATGTAAAAAACTCAGGATTTAATAATCTCCATAAAGGACTAGTAGTAGTAGACAATTTTTATAAAGACCCTGATGCTATTAGAAATTATGCTATTAATAATTTAAATTTTGCTCCCTCAGGTTATCATAAAGGTGAAAGAAGTTTAGATAGATTTGAATTAGAAGGAACTCAACAAACTTTAGAGCGAATTTTAGGTCGTAAAATCTATAATTGGCATCATGATGCTTATGCAAACTGTAGATTCCAATTCTGTGTAGAAGATGATCCTGTTGTATATCATTGTGATAATCAAATGTTTGCCGGGATTGTATTTTTATCTCCAAATGCTCCTTTAAATACTGGAACCGCTACTTATCAAAGTAAAGTAACAGGAGCTCGTCGTTTTAATTCAGATGAGCTTGGTAATGAAGAGTTTAATAAAACATTTACAGGATACGGTGATGAAATTAATTTTTACGATGGTTCTTCATTTGAAGTTGTTGATAAAGTAGGTAACGTATACAATAGACTTGTTATGTGGGATGCTCAAACTATCCATGCTGCTACCCAATACTATGGTAATAATATAAACAACAGTCGATTCTTCCAGTTATTTTTCTTTGATGTAGAATAAATTATAGTTATGTATTTAAAGACTCCTTATAAAATCAGTTTTGATACTGTTAAATATCCTTTTAGACAAATTGTATCTAAAATTTTAGAAACTAGTATTCCATTAGAAGATTTACATTTAGTAGAACATTACGATGTTTTAACTAGAGAAAAAGACCAAAAAACAATTTGGCATCAAAAATATTATAATAAATTTTTAGAAGAATTTTACCCAACTTATGTATCCTTAATTTCAGAATTAAAAGAGACATTTGGGTATGATTCTTTAATCTATCAAAAAATTCCTACATTTAGAGTTCAACTTGCTAATGGTAATTTAGCTGTTGGAGAATGGCATAGAGATAGAACTTATAACCATGGAGTTACTGAAGTAAATTTTTGGATGCCTTTTATTAATACTAATAGTGCTAATACTATTTGGTTAGAAAGTAAAGAAGATAAAGGTGATTATAGACCTTATAATGTAAATTACGGCGAAATTTTAGTATTTGATGGAGCTAACCTACATCATGGAAATAAACCAAATACCAGTTTAGATACGCGAGTTTCAGTAGATTTTAGACTAGTAGATCCCGCTAAATTTATAGCTAATGAAGCAGGTTCTATCAATATGAATACTAAATTTGATGTTGGAAGTTATTTTGAACAACTTTAAAAAGTTATGAATGATAAAATAGCAGTTTTTTATACTATAGCTCAAGTTAACGATTGGTGGTCTACTGAGTTTTTTGAAAAACAAATTAATCGTTTAAAAACTAGTGGTTTATATAATAATATTGATTTTATAGATATTTTAGTCGTTGGTTCTAACCATCTCCCCTTACCTTTTATCCCAGACAAAACTAGAAACATTACATATGGTAAAGAATTTTTAAATAATTCTAAAAATTACCATAAACATATTTGGGAGTTTAGTATTAAAAACCCTAACTATAAAATTTTACAATTTCATTCTTTAGGAGTTTCATGGCCTGAATTTCATAAAGATGAAAAATCTACTTTTAGAAATTACTTAGAAACTCTTTTAATAGATAATTGGGACAAATGTATTAACCTATTAAATCATTATGATTGCGTAGGAACAGATTTAATGCCCCAGGCTATA
>Ga0208644_1002405_pt1 | contig 14968 bp, 21 predicted proteins | sample VirMetDEL_Nov_18_FD_184517 | JGI IMG/M metagenome (GOLD analysis project Ga0208644, IMG submission 184517) | Aqueous microbial communities from the Delaware River and Bay under freshwater to marine salinity gradient to study organic matter... | ecosystem: Environmental > Aquatic > Marine >... | reverse complement strand
GAGATTTCCTGTAATGTTAATTGTATGGCGTGTGCCTGTCCTAATAAATACTTGTATTTCTCCATATTGTCAACACCTCCACTAATCATGGTGTCTCCAATTTGTTGAAGAGCATCTCTTAGTCTTCTTTGTGTTTTATAGATTATAGTAATTGGATCATCTGCCATTAACAATTCCATTTTCTAAGACTTTTATTAATCCTAGAATTGGGATCATTAGCAGTTTTTGCTGATGTAAGTCTCTTCTTCATTCCACTCATTCTAGCGCAGAAACTCTTTCTGCGATTGGCAGCTTTAGAACCTTTTTTTAATTTTGATGGTTTGGTAGTAACCGCCATAGATAATTTAGAACCAGGATTTGCAGCTCTGTAAGATGCAATACCTTTTCTATTTAATCCACCTGATTTAGATTTACCTTCTTTTCTTTGCCATGCCGCTGTTCTTGCCATATTATTTTCCTTGTGACTTTTTAATAGCTTTAGCGGTAGGTGCTCCTTTAGATCCAGCTTTTCTCATTTTCTCACCTGATCCTGCAGCAATTCTTTTTTTCTTTTGTTGAATATTGTACCAAAGACCTTTTTTAGCCATGGTTCCTTTTTTAGTTTTATGATAACCCTTCATCATTATTTTTTACCTTTGTGTTTTGCACCTTTCATCATTTTACCATTTGGCATTTTATGCATTTTTTCTTTTTTCTTTTTCATTAGTTGTTCTCTTTTTTACAATTACAATCATGATTACATTTACAAGGAATGATTTTAAATATTTTACAAATCATCCATTGCAATAAGTTAAGAATTTTACAAGCTACCCAAACTACTGCATCTTTTATTTTGATTAGTATTTCCATATGTCCTCCTTTATTTTACCTTTTTTCCGTATTTGAATTTTTTTCTTTTAGAATATTCACCTTTGGTTTCTGTCTCAAATTTTTTTAATTTAAGTTTGGTACCATTCATAACACCTTTTGATTTTAATTTCTTCACACTCATCTTCATCATATTATCTTTTTCTAGCCTTTCCCCAACCTTTAATCTGACATGATTGTTTTACCATACCACCATGTTTATAAGATTCAAACTCCATAGGAGTTTCCATTTCATAAATATCTTCTCTTACTTTTTCAAGTTGTCGTTTCTGTCTTTTAGTGTCTCTTAATGTTTTAGCAGCTTCCACTGTTCTTTTAGAAGTTCTAGTTGATTCTCCAGTATCCTTATAATAAGATAAAGGTCTTTTTGCTTTTTCAATTGCTTCTGATCCTGATGCTGCAGCTCCTTCAGACTCCTTAATAGCTTTATTGACTCTTTTAATTAATCCTACTTTTCCTCTACCTTCTACAGTAGATTTCCCAACAGGCCTAATCATCTCATAACCTTTTTTAGCAACATCAGCTGCTTTTTTTCCTAATTTAAAATATTTTAATACCATATTATTTTCCTTTTTTTGTGTTTATAATATCTGTTGCCTTAATTCCATATACGGCAGCTACGACTGAAATCCATAAACCAGTTATCCACCAAGGCATACCCTGTAATTTTTCAAAATACAAGTTTAATTTTCGTTCCATATCAGCATCTTCTGCAAATACAGAATATGCTAACAAAAACAGAGGGCTCGACAACGTCAAAAGTATGAATTCGTCCTTCCAGTCCCCTTTTTGTGAATCTAATGCTTTACCTTGATACTCAATTTCCCCTCTTTTCATTTTTTCTGCATGCAAAAGAGCAGCTTCTGACATTGCAACTTCAGATTTTTTCTTATTCTGATAGATTTCAAAGCCAGCTTTTAATCCAGATCCTAATAAACCCCATGGAAACATTTATTTTTTCCTTTTTTTACTCATTTTGGCTTCAGAAAGTGCAATGGCAATTGCCTGTTTAGGATTTTTTACAATTTTTCCTGATTTTCCGCTATGAAGTTTTCCTTTTTTGAATTCTCTTATAACTTTTGCGACCTTTTTAGGTCCTTTACTGATTTGTTTTCTCATTTGTGTCCTACCTATTGTCATTTTGTTTTAATCTAGCTTGCAAAACTGTCTTATCAATAGAAGTTTGTGCTCTTAACTTAGCTAAATCTTCGTTTTGTTCAAGTTTGTCTTCTTGATTACCCTGGTTCATCATTGCTTTCGCTTTGTCCAAGTTAATTCTTTGTTCCATTTCTTGTTTCTTACGTTCATTTTCCATTGCTCGTAAGTCTACTTCTCTTGCTTTTAATTTTAATAATGGATCCGAGTCAAATTGAGAAGTAATTTGGTTTTCTTCTTTTGCAAATTCAGCAGTCATCTCTGCAATCAATTGTGCTTTTCTTGCTTCAATTTTTTGTGTCATCATTTGCACTTGTTGCATCATTTGTGGATTTTGTTGTAATGCCATTGGATTCTGTTGTATTGCTTGTAATTGCATTAACTCTTGTTGAAATTCTAATTGAACTTGTTCTTGAGCCATAATGCTAATGTGTTCTAATATATTTTTCTGGATTGCACCCATCACCATCGGAGCATTTTTTACCATATTCAATTGCATAAAATTTAAGTGTGCTTCAATGTGAGATCTATGATCTTGTCCAGGGAAAGCTTGGAATGGTTGAGCTGCAAATGCTCTAATGTGTTCTAAACTTGGATCCATGGGCATCGGTTGTTGAGGCGGAGGTAAAATAGAACTAATATCTTTTACTCCTAGTGCTTCATACATAGATCGATACGCATTATATAAATTATGCATTTGTGGATTGGTTTGCGCTAATTGTAATTGCGCTTGTGCCATAGAAATTCTTTGTGTTTGAGAAAAGATGTTAGGATCTGCTACAGGTAAAATATCTACTCTATCATCAAAATCTGTTACTTTAATATTTCGTTGTCCACCGACCACATCATATGGATATTCTTGTGGTAAATACGTTTTAAATACATTAGCTAATAATTTAAATTCTTGTTTCAGTCCTACATACAATCGTTTGTGAATAGCAGACATCACACGCGATCCACGTTCCAATAACGCTACTGTGGTTCCCACGGCAGCTCCTTGATTACCGTCACCCACTTGCAAATCAGCAATAGCCGCGAAGCGTTGACCTGCTGTTACCACTGCTCCTAATAATTGCATCAATACAGGAGAAGGTTCTTTGAATGGCAATGCCATAAAGTGATCTCTAATATTACCCCCTGGTGCGTCAACATCTCTCCACTCACCAGGTTGTAATGGTTGTGCATCGTCCCTAACTCGTAAACCTCTGGTTTTAAAACCAGCAGGTAAATTACTTAATGTACCAGCATCTAACAATTGTCTTAATGCAGAAGTTGCAGTTCTAGTTAATCCACCAATCATGTGAATTAATCCAAAACCATAAAATCCTAAACCTGGTAAAAATTTGTAATGTACAAAATAATTAATTTTATTTTTCTTTAAATCATTTTCTAAATAGTTTCGTCGGACGGCTAAAACTTTTCTAGAATCTTGTTCTACTGTAACAACATACGGTAGTTTAATTCCTGTGGGCTCACCATTTGAATCTGTATCTTCAAAACCTTCTAAATCTAAATTTACATGACACTCTAATAACGTATAAATATCATCTTGTTTGTTTTGTTTAATTCCTTCTAAGTCTTGTTCTTTTTTAGTAATATCATCTTGGTTCATGGCAGGTGCATTTAAATCTACATCTGCATAAAATCCTCCTACTTGTTGTTTTCGTAAATCATTTTCAGAAATTTTAATGACATGAATAATAGCTTCTGCATCTTCTAAAGAAGTTGCTGAATAAGGAACTACTAAATCATCGGCAGGAATAAATTTAGAAACAGCTCTTCCTAATAAATCATCGTAGTATACTTTTTTAAAAGTGGATCCGCTTAAAGGTAAATAGAAAAGCATTTGATCAAATTCAGATTCATATTCTTTCATTTGATCCATCACTTGATAGTTCATGAAATCTTTAACACGTTGTGCTTGATCTACTTTAGGAGGAGTAATCGTTCCTAAAATTTGAGTTCGTACAGGTCCTTCTGCTGGTAATAATTCTTTATAAGCTTGTGCTTGAAATTGAGTAACTGCTTCTGCTAATACTGGGTGATTGACTCCTGAAGCTCCTCTAAATGGTTCTGTTCTTCTCTCGTATTTAAATCCTAATAAATCTAAACCATTAGTATAAGTTTGCTCCCAGTCTTTTCTAGAAGAACGATAATCTAAATAATCAGAAGTTAACTTTGCTCCTACAGGATCTAAAATGTCTTCATCTAATACTTCAGCTAAATTAGCAAAGTGTCCTTGCATAGGCATATCTGTTGCCGTAGGATCAAAAGATACTTCTACTCCACCATCTTCAGTGGGAGTAATTTCTGTTCCTTCTGTAGATTCAATTGGTTGTTCTTCTGTTGTTATTTCTGTAGGAATTGCAACATCTTGTTGTTGAAATTCATTGGGTAATGACTTGTCTATTTCCGCCATGTATTATCTCCAACCTTTTTTTGCTAATCTAGGTTTACCTGATCTAACTAATCCGCCTTTTGCAAATGAACCTTCTGTTTCAGAAATATCTTTATCATAATGACCTTCACTAAGTTTTTTTATTTCCTTTGCTACTCCAGATGCTCCTATTGCAGCCATGGTTCTTTTAGGTTTACTCATCAATGCTTTACTAAATTTTGATTCTGCGCCTACCGTTTTGTATATTTTTTCACCTACTTTTTTTGTTCCTTTTTTAACAGCTTGAGCACCTTTTTTAATAGCTTCTTTAACTGCCATAACTGGTCTACCCATACGAGCTAAAGCTATACCAGCTGGACTCGTTTCCTCTAAATCATCCTGCATAGGATTGATGGATATAATGTTTTTATTTTTCTTTGATTTTTTTATTTCTGCCATTTTGATAACTTATCTTTTTCTGAACAAACTTTCAACACCTTCTGACATAGGTCCTCTTTTCGGAGGTATAGTATCAGTTAATCCGCCATTTGCAAACTCTTTTCTAAAATTAAATCCAAATGATGGTTTTCCATTACCAAATGTGGCACCTGCTGAAAAATTATCACTTGGGTTATAATCTATACCAAACATAGGTCTTCCTTGATTCATCATGGCGCTAACACCTAGATCTCCTCGTTGAAAGTTAATACCATAATCAAAAGGTTTTTGTGCCCCCATTCCAAATCCACCTTCTACAGTAAAGTTATTTCCTGAATAAATAGGAATAGTCTCAACTCCATTGGGAGAAGATAACATGCTTTTAATAATCATCTTAGCTGCTTCTTTAGGATCTGATGTTTGAAAACCATCTTCCGATACAGGAGGCATTCCTACTGCACCACCACCTGCTTTTGGTTCTCTTAAATGTCGTTTTAATTTATTCGCTAATTCTTCTAAACCTTTATAGCCACCAGAAATTTCTTCTTTCCAATCTTTAGTATAATCATTAGGCCCCATAAATTCATAAACTTGTTCTCCTTCATAATACTCATCAGGTGGTGTTTTCCCTTTAGTAACTTCGTCAGGTATTCCTTTTCTTACTCCCATTTCAGCTTGGAATCCTCTGTCTGTTTCAAAACCAATGGCTACATCCTCTCTACCATCAACAACTTTTACTTTTTGTTTGGTAACAGGATGTGTATATTCATATGCAGTGTAGTCTCTAGTAGACTTAGTTGGTTTACCAAATTTTTTTACACCAGCCACTAAATCATAAAAGAAACTAGGCATACCTTGTTCTGATAAAAATTTAGGTACTGCTTCTAATGTTTTGGATGCTGGTTTTGCAAATTTAAAATATTTACCTAATACAGGTAGAGCAGCTACTCCTCCTAGTAATTTTAAAAATCCTCTACGGTCCATAATTATTCCTCATCGTTTCTAACTGAATAAAATAAATCTTTTAAAGTCATATCATTTTCTGGTGCAAAGCCTATATTAAGAGGATCTGTTCTCATTAACTCTTCACTTAAAGCTCTTCGTTCTGCGTATTTTTTTTGAGCTTCTCCTAGATTGTATGCTACTTCGGCTCCAGTATCAACTCCCACTGAACCAAAACGAGCTCGATCATAAGCACTCTTAATTCCTTCAAATCGATCCAAATCCTCTTTAGATGGAGATGTAGGAATATAGTCTGCTTCCCCATAACCAGAAGTACCCATGGTTTCATATTGAGGAGTATAGATTCTATCTAGTACTTTTTTATCCTCTTCGGATTTTGCAAAATCATATAAATTCTTTTTTTCTTTTATAGCTTCAAAAGGACCCGTTCCTGTGAAAAATCTAAATGGAGTATCTGCTATAGTTCCCAACAATTCACCAGGTGTTTCATATGCTGCTCTATCTACAATATGCTTACCTTCCATTCCAACAATAACTGGTGGCAATATTCTTTTAACAGTAAAACCAAGTATTCCTTCTCCTGCTTTAATTCCAGTTCCAAGACCAGGGACTTGTTTTGCTCTTTGATAAATATCTTTAGCACTTTGTATAGTTTTAGAAAGAGTTTCCATAGCTCCTTGCCTTACCATAGGAGTAGTTGCAGCGGCCGCAGCTGTCACCGAAGCTGCAGTAGCGGCAGGTGACATTTCTGCAGTTTGAATATCCTCTGGTTTACCTTTAAATTTATCAAATGCAGCTCCTGCACCTACAGCGGCTGTAGTTAAAAATGCTTTCATAGGTGTGCTGATACCTGGAATGTTTTTACCTTGATTAAATGCTTTTTGTAAATTTTTCCAATCTTCTTTTGTATATCCTTTCAGTGTGCCTTGTACAAAATTTTCTACGGCTCTTAAACCACCTAACGCAGTTGTAGGTCCTCCTCCATATCTTCTTCCATTAATAACAACAGAAGCTCCAGAATTTTTTAAAAAATTTATATTTTCTGGAGTTATATTTTTAGAGTCTGCTCTCATAAGTTTTTCAATACCTGCAATTTTAGCATTAATTAATTTATTTAATAATTGATAGTCTCCTGTAGGTCTAATAGATACTCCTGACTGGTGATGTAATACTAAAGCTCTTTCTGTTTGTTTTACTCCTTTTTCATTAATCATATAGTTCAATAAACTATTTAAAGTAATTCTATCGTTTTGAATTCCACCTTTTGTTAAAATTTTTGTAATAGCTTCATTAGGAGAATGATGCACTCGTTTAGCTATATTAAAATACTTTTCAGTATTTTTAAAATCTGGGTGATTTAGTTTTGGGTCTTCATTTCCTCCTATTAAAACTCCATTAAATTTTTTAGCGTATTTTTTAGTGGAAAAATAAGTTCTACCTTCTCCAAATTCTGAGTTGTCTGTAAATCCAACTATTATTTTTTTACCATTAATAGTAGAATATTTTGGAACATAATTTGTATTACCTTGTCGACGAGCTCTTTCCATTTGCATCATCATCCAACCTTGCGGTCTTCCAAGATCTGCTGATACTTTAAATTGTTTTGGATCATTAATAAAATTAATAATTCTTGCACCAAGGTTCATATTTTGATCTTTAGTTCCAGGAATACCATATTTGTATTTTTCAAAATCCCATTCTTGAACTCCTGTTGGTAAAGGAAACTTTGCAACAATTAATTTTTGAACATCAAGAGGTAACATATCTTTTACTGTTTTCTGATAATCTCTTTTTACAAAATTAAAAATACTAGTATATTGAGGATTTCTTTTATTACCTATTTTAGGAGGAACACCTAATTTTTGATTGGGTCCAAATTTAAAATCTACATCAGGAAATGCCTTTTTAATTAAATTTTGTTGGTCTTTGGTTAATGGATTTCTTTCTGATGTAATATTAACTACATTAGGACTTCTTGAATAATATTTTTGAACTCTGTCTTTTTCTGATTGAGTAGTTAAATCTTTAAAATCTTTTTGAAAAAACTCTTGAGAATATTTATTTAACATTGTTAATTTTTTAGGATCTATTTTTTTGTGTCGTTGTTGAACAAGGCTTTGAATATTTTTTGTTTTTTCTTGAAATTCTTTTGAAAGTTTATTAGCTTCTTCTAAAGTAAGTCCTGATCGACTTTTAATGTTTTTACCACCTTTTTGTAATCGTACATAATATTGACCTGGTCTTTTTAAAAAAACTCCTAGTTCTTGTTTACCAGCATACCCACCAGGCCCATCCACCAATCCACGTTTCGCGGTTATAGGTCCGCCATTTGCAAATTCTCCTTTGCCTTGCATTTTATCTAAAATCTTTTCAAACATTACTTCCTCATAAACATGGTTATCAGACCGCCGTCCGCGTTTGGCTTACGACCAGATTTTATAAATTGATCATATTCATATTCACTAAACATTTTATCAAACATATTATCAAACATATTTGAATCATCGTTAGGTGCAATTGGTCCTTTTCTATCTGTATCTAAATCTTCTCTAAGTTTAAAAGTATGTGATGGTTTTTTAATTTGAAAATCTACGGTACCGTCATCATATTTTATAAATCTTTGGTTTTTAGGTAAATCAGACATTAACTGATTCCAAACATTTTCATTTTCTGCAAGCTTTGGATTTTTTTCTAATTCTTTAATAAAATTAGGGAAAGTGTTTTTAACATACTTTACTTCAGATGGATCCATTCCCATTTTGTCTGCATCCTTTATAGTATTTTTTAATCTAGCAATAATAGCTTCTGCCGCAGTAAATTGACCTTTTGTTTTTATTTTTTTTGCTTTTTCTAAATCTGTTGTATCTGGAGCAAGTCCAGTTTCACCAAAATTTTCTGAAGTAATAGGATCTCCTTTTTTATACTTTGCTTTAGTTTTTGTTTTATTAGCTTTTTTTAAAGCATCTAAGATTTTTTTACCTTTTAAAATTCCACCTGCCATCAATCCAACTCGTCCACCGTCCGCGAACATATCTTCAGGATCCTCTATTTCTAAATTTTTCTTTTCTAACAATCGCTCACGTGATTGCATATTTTGTGCTTCTAATTTATTTTTTAAAGCTTGTTCTCTTAGTTTTGGATCTTCTAAAGGAATAGCTTCAATCCCTGCTGGTTTTGATTTTGGTTTAACAGGAAGTTTAGGTGGATTAGAATAAAGTTTAACTGCATCCTCTGGACTTAATTTTTCTAAATCTGCTCCAGCTCCCATTAATTTTTCTCTAATACGAAGAGCTGTATTTTCTAAAAATTTAATTTCTTGAGGATTCGGGAAACGTTTATTTGCTTGTGCAAATCCTTTTAGTAAGAACTGATATATTTCCCAGCCGTATCGTAACATTAGTAATATTTAATCTCCTGTTGTGGAAGTGGCTCGTCTTCGTAGTCTTCAGGGTGAGATACAAAACCTCCTTGCCTAAATCTCATGACAGCTTGCGTCATAGAGTCTACTAAGTCGTCATTGTCTCCATAAGGAAACGCAGCACACTCCTCAATTACCTCTTCTGCAAACTTTTGCTCTGGCGCCCAAATCATGCCCGACTCAAACATCGGTGCTACGGCGTTTACTCTAGCGTGTTTATCATTCCCTTTAGAAGGAGTGAAATTAACCACGGGGATTCCCATTTTACGCAATTCATACGTTAAAGGCAAGCCCGAAGCTTTAGATTCTATCACAACTGTCTCAGGTTTCCAATAAGCATATTGCTCTAGTGCTTTACGTCTTAACTCAGGAAACTCTAGTCTTTCCTTGACTGCATCTAATAAAATCAAGTTAGCAGCACTATCTGCATTAGGATAAAATACACCCCAGGTAGTAATAGCAGAATAATCTGCCGTTTCTTTTTTCAAGAAAGCAGTATCATAACTTTGAATGACATGCTGTAAAGGTGGTACATAATCCTTATCCCACACGTTCCACCATTCACGTTTAATGATAGATCCTTCTTCAGAAGTAGGATTCTGCATCCATTGCGCGTTCCACTTTCCAATACTAAGAGATGCTTTGACCCCTTCTAATTCATCTAGCTTCCAAAACTCTGGCCATACAGGTTCACCACTTGGCATGATCGCAGGAAACTCAATCACTTCCCATTGATCGGACTTTGCTTCTTTTTGTGCTTTCATCAACATACCTGTTAAATCTTTCGTGCTCCATCTAGTCATAACCAAGACAATCGTTCCGCCTGGTTGTAAACGCTGACGAGGTCCTGATGTATACCATTCATACGCTCGTTCCATAGCAGCCGCGTTCAGCGCATCTTGTTCCGAGTGTGGGTCGTCAATAATCAACAAGTCCGCACCACGGCCCGTGATTGCCGAACCAACACCAGCAGCATAGTATTCACCACCTTGTGCTGTTTCCCATTTACCAGCGGCTTGAGAATCCTCTCTTAGCCTAGTATCAAATACTTCCTTATACTCAGGAGAGTCCATTAAGTTTTTTGCTTTTCTACCGAAACGCACAGCGAGCTCCGTGGTGTGTGTGGATTGGATAATTTTTAATTTTGGATTCCTACCAATCATCCACGCAGGAAGTAAGAAGGAACTAAATTCAGATTTCGTGTGCCGCGGAGGCATATTAATAATAATTCTTTTTAGTTCACCATTTGCAATTTTATTAAATTTTTCTGCAATAATTTTATGATGGGACCCTTCTATAAATTCAGGCCATACATGTTTTACAAAACTCATAAAATCATTATTGACCAGGGACCCCTTTTTCTTTTCTGACAATTTAATTGCCAGCTTCATAAATTCCTTCTTAGCGTCAGGAGGTAGTTTATCTAAATTTAATTTATCTAAGTTCATTCGAAAAAAAAATTCTACAAAATTTTTGCACCTTTATTTATAACTCAAAAGTATTTTAACTTCTATTTAAGTCTAAATCAAGCAATTCAACCTAAAGTAGTGGGACCCCTTTTTTAAAAATGGGTGGGTGGGCCCAAGGCCGCAGGCTAGTTTTGAAATGGGATTGGTACCTCTATTGCCGCGCGAAGCGCGGCGCGCGCAACTGGAGCGCGAAGCGCGGGGTGCGACATATTGTCGCACCCTGCATTATTATATTGACACTATTACCAGCCTTGGTTAACAGCGCCCTTAACTAATATCATCTTACCTACCATGTAATCACTACCCGCACCATAACTCTCGTCCCAATGTTTCTGTGCCTCGGGATTGTGTGGTAATCGTTTTAACTTTCCTTCCTCATCGCATAACAATCGGTCACCATTCTCTAATGGTACACTTTGAATATAACCACCAATGAATTGCTTTGCCTCATCATAAGTAGGTTCTTCTTTATCGTATACTTTAAATTGTGGATCTACTTTTAATGTTATTGTCATATGTTTTCCTTTCTGTTTAGCGGCGCACAACCTGTGATTGATTGTGCGCCTAACCTTGTAATGTGAGTTAGTTATTATCAAGGCTCATAACTCAGGAGCCAAAAACAGATTATCAAATATGGGATAATCTGTCAATCATTATATTGGTCAAGATTGTCGCACCCCCTCGTTAATAATTTGAATTTCTTTAGCTTGATAATCATCGCCTCGCCAATTCTGATAAGTTTCAGTAGTCACATTGATAGGAGTTTCAAGGGGTTCATTCCTTGGTGCAATGTTTCTGCACTCGTTTGCGTACTTATGAAAAAAATCATTCCAACAACCTTGACTACAAAAATACTGCCAACCACCATTACGATTGTATTGAGTTATTTTTACTTTTCTAGTTCTTAGAACTTTGTTTCCTTTAACACCTCTTACCCTATCTTGTGTCTTATGAGTATGACACTCAGGACCATGACACCAATTATAGTCGCTCATTTTTTTCCCTCGCTTTTTTGTTTTGGTATTCGATTGCCTCGAATGTTCCTAACATACCTAATAATGCTAACATTACTAAACCGAACACACCAAGTCCGATTGCTACTAAATGTATTATACTCATTGTTTATCCTTTCTGTTTTCTTCATTGTACCACATTGTGTGGTACAATGAAATGGTCATTATTGTCGCACCTATGAGGCGATTCTCATTGCCTCGGTTAATACTAAAGTTTCCTGAAATTTAACAATATGATAACTTCTGTCGCTATCAGTATTAATTAAATTATATCCTCTTAGTTTATCGTTAGCTATATCAATATCATCAGTTTTATCTTTGATATAATAACTGTCAGGGGATAATTTATATTTTAGTTTTTCTATTATTAAGTACATATGTTTTCCTTTCGTTATGCTATTTGTTTAATTGTCCACTCGTTAGTCGCTGTTCTATAACCCATTTTGTCTAAATCAAAATAAACAAAATACTTTTGGTTATTTCTTTTGCTGATACCCTCTCTTGTTTTGTCATCAGTTTTTCCTTTACGAGTGATGAACTTTTTATCTTTGTGTGAGTAGTAAGTTATATTAAACATTTTTTATCCTTTCTGTTATTATGGGATAATCTAACATAGATTATCCCATAGGTCAATACTTATTATTGGACAGATTGTCGCATTAAAGATTTATAGTATGCAATCTTTTCTTCTCTACTTGCAAACTCATCATCTTTATCAGTTAACATATCTGCCAAATTGCTTGGACTAAATACTGACAATGCCATTGATGATTGTTCATTGACAATGCTTTCATTTAAAGCAATTCCAAGTTTGTCAAACAATTCTTTTGCTTGGCTATACTTGGTATAACTTTTGATACCTTGTTCAAAAGTTTTAAGTTTTTTATCAAGGTATTGAAAAAATTGTTCGTGAGTAGTAGCAACTTTTTCACACGCAATTTTAAAAGTTTTAAATACCGAGTGTGTGGTATCATCAACTTTGAATTGCCTCTCGCCACAATAACTACGACCAATTACTTCAATCATATATTTTTGTTTCCACTCATTTTTATAATTGGTTGTACTGTGATTGTTTTGATTAGACCTATTAAAACCAAGATACTCATTAGCTTGGTTTTCAATTTCATAGTATCGAGGATTTTTTTTATCATTACTCCAACGATATCTGAAATCTGCGTCAATGTTTTTTGCTTTTAATTCATCATAGTAATATGCGTATGCAAAATCATAATGGCTTTTATCTAAACCAAAATTAATATTTATTTCATTGTCATTCGTATATTCTCTACCCTCACTACTAGTTTCAATAGTAGGGTTTGTGAAGTTAAAACAATTATCCTCATATATGTCGCCACCATGTTCGCCATACTTTGCTCTCATAGCTTTAACAGTATCGACATCATCTTGAGGTTGATAAGACCTAACAACTTTATGTGCTAACTCAAATACTTTTGGTACTAAGTCATCATAAGTTTGTTTTGCCTCAATCATAGCTTTACGAAATTTATTTGATACATCACTTCGTAAATGGTTTTCGTAATGCTGAACAAGTGCTTTTCTTTTTTCAGCATTAAGTCTTATGTCTTGTGTCATATGTTTTCCTTTCGTTGATTTGTTTCACTATACCATACCTCAATAAAAAAAATCAAACTGACATAGTGTCGCACCTACCTGCGACATTTTGTCGCGCGACAATTTGATGAATTGACATAACCAGGGGTTGCATTGAGCTGCAGGCCGCATGCGACAATTTGTCAAATAGACTCAAAAATTATTGTTTGATATCCTGGAATTAAAATTTGGATGCAGTGGCTCATCAGCCTGGAGGTAAACGCGCGCAGGTATGAATGATGGGCCGCTGGATCCAAGCTTGATCAGAAATACACAAACGTGGCTTCGGATCCACAAGCTACAAGCTACAAGCCGCAGGCTGCAAGCGTGCGACATTTTGCACCTTGTAGCTAATGATTGGATACGATATATTAGAATAAACAGAAAGGATAAACTATGGACGCTTCAGCAGAACAGTTAAAAAGAATAGCCGACGCTTTAGAAGAAATTCTAAAATTAGTGAAGGCAGATATAGAACGAAGTCAACAATACTACAACCAGAAAGGAAAATAATATGGGCTTAGACCAATATGCAAAAATAAAAGACCAAGATATAGACTTTGAAAAAGTCTATTCTAAAGAATACGAACCAACCAAACACGGCTTCGTATGGCGTAAGCATGCAAGGCTTCAAACATTCATGGCGAATGAGTTCCATGCATTGAACCCTAACTCTTCCGAACCATTTAACGGTGGAGACCAACTTGTGATGACTAAAGATATTATCACACGGTTAAGAAAAGAAATTGATGAAAATTATCATGATAGTTTTTGCTCTGGTGGTTTTTTCTGGGGTCACCAATGGCAGGAGAACGCCGTTGAAGAATACAGAGAGCAAGATAAATTATTCTGTGATTGGGTACTTACCCAGATGGAAAAGGGCAATACAGTAATTTACGAATGCTCATGGTAAGAAGAATTAAACATAATAATTTGTTGCCGTGGTTTACCGATGACCACGGCACGCTGCCCGCGGCCTACGTTAAAAGCTGCAGGAAATTTTTTGATGAGCTAAAAGCAACAAGCAGCAAGCCACAAGCTGCAAGCGACAAGCTGACGCATACTAAAACAAATAAAAATATTTAAATTATAATCATGAAACAATTTAAAGAAATAACTGGGAGCTTATCGAAGCCTTCCAAAATGCCAGGCCACGCCTATGGGCTGCCTGCTAAAGAATGCAAAACTGGTTCTAAGCTAGCGAAGCGTGAAGGCACTACTTGCTCCAGCTGCTATGCACTTAAAGGCTGCTATGTATTTAAAGTAGTTCAGGAAGCACAGTATAAACGACTGGCCGCGATACGCCATCCGCTCTGGACCATTGCTATGGCAGCTCAAATTAATTCTAAAAAAGTAAAATACTTTAGATGGCACGACTCTGGCGACGTCCAGGACCTGAAACACTTAGCCAAAATTTTCAAAGTCTGTACACTATCACCAGACGTGCAGCACTGGATGCCGACGCGCGAAGCGTGGGTTAAGAAATATATTAACCGCGCACCGCGTAACCTGGTGATCAGGTTCAGCGCAACGATGGTTGACCAGGAAGCGCCAGCGAGCTGGCCGCATACATCAACTGTAGTTACTAACCCTGTTCTGGCAACGTGCCCAGCTCCGAAGCAGGACAACGCCTGCAAGGACTGTAGAGCATGCTGGG
>Ga0208644_1002404_pt1 | contig 14969 bp, 27 predicted proteins | sample VirMetDEL_Nov_18_FD_184517 | JGI IMG/M metagenome (GOLD analysis project Ga0208644, IMG submission 184517) | Aqueous microbial communities from the Delaware River and Bay under freshwater to marine salinity gradient to study organic matter... | ecosystem: Environmental > Aquatic > Marine >... | reverse complement strand
ACTGGCTCTGGCTCTGGATTAGGCTGAGGCTCTGGTGTTGGATTAGGCTGAGGATTTGGGTATGCTGGAATAATTGGTTGTATGGGAATATCTGGTGTTGGATTAGGTTTATTAATATTTAAAAATAACACCATACATACAATGATTAAAAAAATATGTAAGATAGAGATGTTTTTCATATGTCACCATGCTTTACATGACCAGTAGCGTGCTTTCCATTTTGGACCAGGATTAGAGCAGTTATGTCTTGCTCTAAAGCTTTTACGACGTTCTGGAATGTTCTTCTTAATCTTCATATTAGGATCACCAAAACGAACCATAACAACATTACCTTTATCATTCTTAACATAAACGGCAGATTTTTTAGGACCACCGGGAGTTTTAAATGGTTTATTTAGGGTAACAGTTCTACCTTTATATTTAGCAGCATATGCCTCACTATCTTTACGGGCTTCAACAAAATCATAGATATTCTGGATATAAATCTCTGATTTAGAAATCATATCTTTGGTCCAATCCTCAAACTCAATACCATCAAGATACTCTTCAATTTCCATAAGTTGATGATGCATCTTCATAAGTTGTTCACGTTGCATCTGACCCTCTTCATATTCAGCCATAGTTTGCTGCCATAAAGATTGTGCTCTTTTCCAAGCTTCTGGATCTGGTCTATCCTTATCTCCGGGTTTTGCAGGACGATACTTCTTACCTTCTCGTTCTTTCTTTTTACGGATATTTTCCCATAGTCCGGGTTTTTCTTTAGCAATATCCCATTCTTCAGTTTCCTCTCCAAAATCCATATAATCTTCTTCGTTTGGAAAGATGAAGTTATCTGCTGTTAGTTCTTCGGAATCACCGAATTCTGCCTTAGCCTCAAAATGAACCTCAAGTCCATCATATAAATCTTCTTGTTTCATTGGTAGAACTCCTAATAAGTATAGTAGAAATACTATATATTATACACCACTTATTCTTTTCCAAATAGTATCTAATGTATGTTTAAATGGTTCTCCATCAATAGTAGCAACCAAATCCCACATTTGCTGTGCAATTTCTCTAATCTCTACTTGTGCATGTTCAGAGTTACGAAGTTTGATAAAGTTTGCAAAACTTCTCATATTGAACATAATGTCTGCTTGGATTTGACTGTTGTAGGTTTTGAAGAATCGTGCTGACTCTTTCGCTCTCTTGCGTCCCAATACTGGTTCAAGGTCTTTGATACATTGATGATAAAGATTATTACCTTCTCTAGTGTATCTTTCAAGGATGCTTGCCCAGCTTTCAACGACTTTACCTTGATGGGTATTTCTTTCTCTTTTAATGTCATTCCAGTCCTCTGGAATGTAATACTTATCTTCTTTTAGTTCTTTATAACGTGCTGACTCTCCGTTAAAACTGCTTATGCGATGTTTTAAAAGATGAATGTGTGCTGATTGATCAACATTGACTAGAAAATGAACTATACCTTTCTCAAAAGGGGTTTCGTGACCTTGACTCCAGAGCATATCAATCATCTGTGGAATTCTTGCCTCTTTTTCTTCAGTTAAATCCCTACTGGTGCTAGTCCAGGCACTACACGCAATAATCTTGTCTGATCCGTAATAACCTAATAGCTCTACTGTGTTTTTAAGTTGTCCCATTCTATTTTATACTCCTCAGTTTCTTTGTTGAAAGTAATAATGCCTTTTCTAACTAATTCAAAAGCTAATTCATGTAGCTGACAGTCCACATCTTTATGATGTTTCGTATCTTTGCATAACAATAAGTTATCAATCTCGTTATTTAGCTTGTCACCATCTATGTGATGGACTTGTTCTCCATTTCGCCCCTGTTGAGTCTTGAGTCTCCTACCAACGTGATCTTCCATGACTAAAACGTGTTCTCGTCTATATCTAGTCCTACCAGAAGCGTCATAGTCTCCATCACATTTTATCATTTTGTAACCATCTGAGCTAATGTATGACGCATCACCTCTTGGTTTCCTGATTCCGGTTTGAGTTTTCTTTGAGTGGCAAACATTACAGTAATTAGTCTTTTTTCTTTTCCAAGAATAATAATCAACCTCTTTTGTAACGCCACACTCATCGCAGGTAAAATCTATCTTTTTTCGCATAACTACTCCTTAACATTGAAAGTATAATGTATCTCAGTAGTTAATTATACACAAAAAATGGACTTCAACCTAAATTATATCCATAATAACCTAATAGTTTTAATGTTTTATTCATCACTTTCCTCTGTCTTTTTCAAAAGTTCTTGTCGTTCTTTTTCTGAAAGTTTTCTTACTAGATTAATCTTATTAGCAGGATGGTCTGGATACTGCTTCAAAAAATGACTAGTTGATTTAACATCAAATGGAATACTATACTTATTAGCTTTTATCATACATCTACCTCATAAATACCTGTATTTCTAACTAGATTAACTGCCTGTGCGGTCAATGTTCCATCTGGTTTAATATCATTAATAAGAACCCTTGGACCCGCTGGAAGTCCCATAACTAATTGGTCATAAAAAATACCAGCATTACGGAGTTGTTCTTCTGTTGCTGTGCGGCAACCTTCTGGTCTTGCTGTTGTAAGTACTATATAATATTCCTTAACCCTCCACTCTAGTAACTTTTCAATAGTTCCATCAAGTAGAATAGGCACATCCTTTGCCATGTGATATAGATTATCTTTATGATGAAATATAGTTCCATCAATATCCATCAAAATAGTTTTTCTCTTAGCAGGCATCTCTTGCTTCATTATAACTCCTTCTGGTAAACTCTAGCAACACATTTACATTCATCACTACAATATGGACAACTATGTTTAGAAATATCATAATATCCATGTATCTCTTCTATTACTTTAAAACCATTACTTTCTAAGATACCACATGATGGACAACTACCATCTGGTCTAACCCAAGCATATGACCTGATATATTTACAACCTTCATCTTTAAGATATTTAATTCTAATTTTAGTTAGTTCTTTACCAACACCTCTACCTCTATAATCTGGATGAACAACCAGACATTTAAGTATACCAACATATCCTTCAATTACAACAGATGCCCATCCAATAAGTTCTCCATTAAATGACATCCAAGCATGATCAATAACTTCTAGATGTTCACTAAAATAACCTTCTCCAAGTTCTGCATCAACTAATTTACGAGCATTATTATACCTATGGAGAAACTTACAATTAATGTAATCAAACGTCATTCCACACTCCTATTGTGGTGAGTTCTGTTTACTTTTACAAACATAGCAGTTTTAGGCAAATCCTTTAATGATGTAGCACCAGTATAGGTGCAACCACTTCTAATACCACCTTCAATATCTTGAATAACTTCTTTTACTGGTCCTTTGTAAGGAACCTTTATAACTCTACCCTCACTACTTCTATAATCTTTCAATCCAGTGCCATGCTTCTCTTGTGCTTTTTTAGAAGACATGCCATAGAAGACAAGGTTTTTCTTTTCTTTTGTTTCTTGACTATACTCCCACTCGCCATCACACTCATCTGTTCCAGCAAGCATACCACCAAGCATCATGAAGTCAGCACCAACGGCGAAACCTTTTACAACATCAGCGGGTAATCTACAACCACCATCTCCACAAATCAAACCATGATGTTTGTCTGCTGATTTCAATCCATGTGCAGCATGAGCACACTCATCAATAGCAGATAGTTGAGGATAACCAACACCTGTTTTTAATCTTGTAGTGCAAGCAGAACCGGGACCAATACCAACTTTTACAATATCAACTCCACCATGAAGAATAAGCTCTTGAACCATTTCAGGAGTAGCAACATTACCTGCCATAATAATAGAATGGCGAAAGTCATTTCTAACCATCCTACAAAAATCAACAAACCCTTCACTATAACCATTCGCCACATCAATACAAATATTAGGTTGTAGACCACTATCAGTATGAAACTGTTTTAGTTTAATAAACTCTGTGGATTTCATCCCCATAGAATACCAGATGTATTGTAGAGCAGAAATATTATATTCACTGTAAAATGAAATAAGATCTCTAACATCATAATGCTTATGAAGACAACAGATATGTCCAAGATTCGCCATTCTATCTGCCATAGCGAAAGTTCCAGTAGTATCCATATTCGCTGCCATGACAGGAACACCATTCCAATCACGATGAGAATGATAAAATAGATACTTCTTTTTGATATCTACTTCTTTTCTACTTGCTGTTCTTGACCTTTGAGGAACAAGTAGAACATCGTCAAAGTCAAGTTTCGTTTCGTTCTGTATTTTCATCTTCTACAATCTTATAAAATTTGAGTAAATGAGGAGGGATCTTCCAAGATATTTTTCCCTCTGACATAGTAAAAACATGTTCTCCAACATCTATACCCTCATAAGTCCATAAAGAACCGGGAGGATATAATCTATATTTTTTACCAAGTTGAAAAATCATAGGTCTGCTTCTTTCACAAAAATACCATCAACCATTTTACCCTTGCGGTCTTTGATATCATCCCATGCTCTTGCCAAGCATTCAGATAGAGTAACTCCATTACGAGTAGTAATGTTTAACATAACAACTAACATATCACCAATATCATCTTTAATATCTTTACCTTTGCAAACACTATCAGATAACTCGCCAAGTTCCTGCAATAGTTTTAATGTCTGATCTTTATCAGTACTTCCATCAATTAGGTTTCTATCATGGTGCCATTGAACAACATTATCAATAAAATAAGATAGTGTTGATACTGGTTTATCATTATCTGGATTTTCTATATCATCTATAAAGACAATACCATCAGTAACAAAGGCTTCTAGTAGATTATCTTTTTCAAGCATTTTCATTCTTGCCTCATGGTCTGGATGTGTCATTTTTTAATCTCCCTTATTGCTTCCTCAAAAAAAGAAATGTCCAAGTTGGACTTATCAATGAAAGTAAGTTCTGGACCACCAAGACCAAGAACTTCGCTTATTGTATCAAATGCATCACAGTTGTCAATCATTTTTGGTTTAGAAACATTGGTATAAACTATTTCATCAATACCACACTGATGCATCATCTGATAACAAGAGGCACAGGGTCTACCAGTAACGTAGACCCTCATGCCTTGTGTAGATTTACCTTGACGAACAGCATTATAAATAGCATTTGCTTCAGCATGTATCATAAATGGATACTTATCAGGTCTTTTATCTGGAAGTTGAGAGTTATCAACTCCTCTTACAAATCCATTATAACCATGAGAAACAGGAGTATTATCAAGTGGATTTACAATAACACATCCACACTGAGTTTCTGGGTCATGACTTTTTCTAGACCAATAAACTGCATCTAAAAGATAGACATTATCCCAATAATGTTTACGAATTTTTACGGAATTTTTATATTCAAAACCCCACATATCATCTGTCATAGGACACCCAATAGTTTCTTTGCTGAATTTTCCCAAGTAAACTCCTTAGCAGTATCAATACCAGCAGGATTAGTGATTGGTTCTTTTTTCCACATTTCATAAGCCCTGCTCATATGATCTGCAAGTTGTTTAACTTGATTCTGACCAATACTTGCCCATTCTCCAACCTTACCATCAAACCAAACACCATCAAATGCTGGTTCTGTTTTCTCAATATCAACAAGAGAACAGTTGAGTGCATTACAGAACTCTGTATGTCCAGAATATGCAGTAGCAATAACTGGCTTGCCCATACTCATCATTTCTAGTAGTTCTAGATTCCAACCTTCTCCCCTTGCTGGGAAAACACCACAATCAACCTGTCCCATAATCTGTGCAACTTCTTCAGAAGTATTAACTCTAGGAACAAGTTTTACTCTGATATCAGAAGCATACATATTCTCAAACTGTTGAGACTGTTGTTGTGCTTGTGGAAAAGGATTAGAACACATCATGAAAAGTTTAACATCCCTAACATCATCTGGAAATGCCATTTTAAATGCTCTAAATAAAATATCATGACCCTTGCGGACTTCCCATTTGCCACAATTAAAAATTACAAACTGAGTCCCAGAAACATTATTTTTCTCTTCATTGAACACATTTCTATCAACACCAAGAGGAACAACATGGACTTGGTTTTCGGGTCTTTCAGTTTGTTCAAGAACAATATCCCTTGCCCATTTACTACATGTAATGACTTCATCACAACATTCTAGATTTTTTAATCTACGCTGGTCAAATTTATTAAGTTCAAAGATTGGAAACCCATAATATTTACCCCTGCCAATTCTTTCAGCAAGACTATGCTCATGCCAAATTTTAACACAAGGAGCAGAAGGATCAAAATCACTTTGCTTATTATGTAATCTACCCACAAGGTCCGCATCTTCTTGAGTAGTTGGTTGAGGTTGACCAATAGGAAACAGAGTTACATCAGCAATCTTATCTAGTTCCTTCAAGATGTTTAAACCAGCAACACCATAACCTAAAGGATTTACTGCTGCCATAACATTAATCTTTTTCATACCATCCATCCTCTCTTTTTTCATAAAGTTCACACATACTCATGTGTATTTCATAACAGGGTTTATTGTAATGTGTCTTACCTTTATGTTCCATATTCCTAAAGATAAGATTATCCTTTTGCACTAAATCTTCTCTTTTACATATAAATGCTTGATCACATTTCTTATTTAGAAAAACAAAGTAATCAACTTCGGTATTGATGTCATAATTAATATAGTCATCATGAGCAGAAGTGATGATAGTACTATACCTAATTCTACCATCAGTTTTCCAAAGTTCATCCTTTATTTCTGTTCTTACAGTAAATTCGTTATCTTCAAAATCTTTAAGGGTTAAAAACTCATCCATAAAGATTGCTTTTTGATCTTCATCAGTAATCCATCCGAACTGATTTTGAAACAAATCAAGGGTATTTAGGATTACTTTCTTACTAATAGTTTTATCCATAATAATACCTAAAAAAACCCACCAGCGAACGGCATCACTGATGGGTTTCTATAAAAAGAAATCAACTAAAATGGAGTTGAACCAACTGGTTCATCAAAATTCACCTCTGGTTCTTGAGCAGGTGTAGTATTAACAACCTTTGGAGGAAGATCAATCTTGTCAGCACGAAGAGAAATCTTTGAACGCTTTTGCCCATCAGTTTCCCAACTTTCACGACGAAGACGACCAGTAACCATAATATAGTCACCCTTTTTTAGATTGTTACCGAAATAATCTGCTTGCTTGCCCCATAGATCTACATCTACGAATACGGTTTCCTCTTGCTTATTTCCATTACGATCATTCCAAATACGGTTTGACGCAACAGAAAGTTCTGCTACAGAAGACCCAGAAGAAAGAGTCTTCAAAGAGGCATCCCTAGTCAAGCGACCACTAATAATAACTTGATTCAAATCACTCATACAAATCTCCTAAACAACATCATAACCACGATAACGTAAAGCCTTACGAGCAAGGCGACGGGCGTATTGTGCTCCGTTGGAACGAAGCAAGTTGCGGAACTGACCAGCGGCATCAGTGAATGCCAATGCTTCAGTTGTAGCGTTTGCAGACACATCATTAAATGCAAAGTCTGCTACTGCTTGCAAAGTGTTATCACATCCCAACAAAACATTCCAATCTGTAGTTTCACTAGTTCTCATGAAACAATCCTCTATAAAAAGTGAAGAAACACTAAAAACGCTTTTGATTATCAAATTATACGTTCTAATTCACTAACTGTCAATTACAATCTTGAGTTTTTTGAGATTAATCTCAATTACTGTAGATGATCCAACTTGAGTAACCTCAACCTTATCTACAATAGATTTAACTTTATCAATATCTTCAGGCGTAATATTATATTTTGCCAGAATACTATTGATTACACTCTCTACAATTCCTGAACCAAATCTTTCATCATTGCTCATGCCACAACTCCCATGAAACAGCAGCAAGTACCTTAGCAAGATCATCTCTCTTATCTGCATCTAATGTGGTATTTTCCAATCCAATAGTATTAACAATTGCTTGATCTACTGCTTGTCCAAGACCATTATATTTGCCTTTAAGAGAAATGCCAGCAAAATTTATCTGTCCACTGTAAGAATTGTAAGTTCTAAACTCTTCGGTTGTTTTAATCAATCCCGGCTCATTTCTAACTACATGTGAGAGTTGAGCATAGAATTGTGCCAATCTGATTTTATCAACATCAGCATCATCACCAACAACTAAATCACTAATACCAGAAACGGTTTCCTTCATAGCATCTGATGGTTCATCAACCTTTTCAAACACTACATTTACTACTGAACTAAAGTTATCGTCAGGAGTAAATACTGATTCCTTAATTTTAGGCCACAGTAACCCAGCAGCAATAAGAACTAGGGCTATGGTTAATTTTGTTGAATCTTTCATAATGGCATAACCTCATCTGGTTCTGGATCATTTTCTGGTTCAGTTTCCCTTTTTGTATTCAACAAAGGAAAGACCTGATCATCAAGAACTTTACATACATCATGCAATCCTAGTTCATGAGCACATGATTTTACACTATACCATTTTTCAACAAGGCATAAAAAATCATGACCATCTTTATCTTCATGAACTGTTACAGAAGCATTCACAGGAACTTCTGGTTTTGGTTCCACTTTGGTTTCCGTATTATCTTTTTTATCGTTTTTTAAAAAGATAGAAACAGCAATAGCAATACCAATACCGACAAGAACCAACTGAACTACATCAAGTCCAAACATAATATTACTCCGTCTTTCTTAGTGAGTCACCAACAATCCAAGATGCTGCCAATAGAACAAGATATTGAACTGTTTCTGCATCAATCTTCATTCCTGTTTGTTCAGCCAAAGCAACTAAAACACCAGCTATGGCAACCCAAACTCTACGACTAGAAAACAAACTCTTCAACTTATCCATAACTTTTCTCCCATTATCTAATTGAGGAAACCAAATCTTTAAATTCGTTCTCTCCATAGTCACGAATTACATTATTAATAGAAGAGATAACGGCATCTCTTTCTTCTTCTGTATACTCTGTCATTTCTTTCCTTACTTCTCTCTTCATCAATATCCTCATCATTAATCCACGTTTTTTAACGAAGTTATAAATGTTCTTTGGTGATTTAGAAAAGTAAATAATATAAATTGCTTTAATTAAGTTAATAATAATATTGGCTATTGCAATAACTAGTAGTGGATCAAATCCATACTTGTCAATATCCTATTAAAAAATTTACGTACTGGACCTGTGGTTGACCTACTAGTAGGTGATTGTTGAACACAATCTTCTGTTTCAGGTTCTGGTTCTTGTTTATTAACACAACCACATTCACCATCATCACAAGGACATTTTGATGTATGTCCATCTCCATGAGTAATTATACCCGTATTTTTGTTACATGGACAATCTTCATTATCATTTGGAGGATTTGGTGGAATTATTTCCCCATCAAGTAATGTTTGTGTCATTTTTGTGGATATTTCTGGTCTAAAATCTAAATGTTCATAAGAAACACTTCCGACACCAAGACCTAACAATGCCAGAATAGATGCAATAAGTTTATTCATTATAAGTAATCTCCTGTGCCATAATCAGGTAAATCTCTAGCAGGAAATCCATCTACATCACTAAATACCCATGAGCCTCTACCAGAAAGCATACCAGCAGCATCTCTTTCTCTAATCCAGAAACTACCATCTGGTTGTCCCAATCTTTTAGGACCACTATTCCATTTGCCCCATGAGTTTTGAACTAAAAATAAAGTTTCCTTATAAATCTCATGACTATCATCACAAGCAATCCATGCCATAGCATGTGACCATCCACCACTTCTTTTAGCGATACCGTTACTATCTCTTTTACTTGAGAAACCATAACCAGAACAAACAGAAATAGCATAACCATTTGCCAATGCATCTCTTGCTTCTGTTACAGTACTAATAAGAGAAATAGTTTTTACTTGATGTTTCTTTGCTTCGGTTGTATAGATACTATCTGGTATTCTATGATTAGCACCAAGACTTGAGTTGTATTTAGATAAATCTACTTTACCATAATCTTTTCTTAAAAGAATACCACCATTTTGATGAACATATCTAGCAGCACCAGAACAAGACATACCTTGTCCTCTATGACCTCTAGACTGATAGATTGCTTCAGTAGCACCTCTCGCTTCAAATGATTCTGCCTCACCCTTAATATCAATCTCTACTGCTCTAGTAATATCTACAGCATTTCTAGTAGAATGAGATACACAATCACCAGTGGTCTGTCTTTCAGAAGGACCAAAATCGGGATCAAACTTTAATAAAGATTTAAATGGGGCACTAACCTTACCTTCTCCAGCACCATAAAGTTCATATGCAGCAGCACCGAACATAGGCATGGGAAGTTCACCAAGTAACTTTTTTACATCCTCTTCATCACACTCAACACCTAAAAAACCATTACGGTAGGCATTAAGCAATTCTCTAGGACTATTGTAATCACTCATTTTAAATACCTCTTTAAATCAATAGCATAAGCAATTCTATCGCCAAGACCTAAACCCGCTTGAGTTAATGCATCATCAAGGAATTCATAATCTTTTTCTGTTATTTCCAACTCGCCTGCCTTGACTTTTTTAGAAAACTTTTCTGGACCTTCAATAGCAACACCTTGTTTAATAGCTTGCTTTTTACCTTCTGGACCAGTATAGCATTTTCCAGAATCTCCCCACTTCCATCCACTTTTCTTATCCTGAGAACATTTTTTCAAAGGCATATCTTAGTTCCTTATAAAAACAAGAAATCTTACACTATTAATATACACTATTCTTCAACTCGCTAGAAGAATAAATTTTTGGTAAGTCTAAAAATTTTGTTTCTATATTATTCTCTTTACAAATAATACTTTCCGCACTTTCATAGTTATCTGGATTTCTATCTCCACTATTATAAAAAGTAATATGTTCATAAGGATACATTTGGGCTATTTTTTTTATACTTTGACAAACAGTCCTGTCTTTATCAATAGATACTATGGTTGAATCAACACCTTTGAGATTTGAAACTATAAATTTTCTATGATCCTCATCCATGAATATTGCAGATCCCTTTTGTGTTACCTGTTCATCATTATTTACAATGACAAATAAAAGATCGCAATCAGCCTTAGCAGCATTTATATATTCAATATGACCCTGATGTATAGGATTAAAATATCCAGAAACAATACCTATTTTAATCATTCATTTGACTCCTAATCCATACTGAAAGCTTTTCTAAACCCTCTCTCAAAGGTCTTACCGGCCTCCAATTAAGTCTATCTTCTATCATATCATTATGTGAGCACCTACCACGAACACCAAGAGGTCCATCTACATGGGTAAGATTCACACTATAACCAGCAATATCTGCTGCTAGATGAGCAAGATTATTAATACTAATCATTTCATCAGATCCAATGTTTAGAACTTCTGTGCATTCAGATTGCATTAATTTTCTAACACCATCAAGACATTCATCAATATATAAGAAAGATCTAGTTTGCTCTCCATCTCCCCAGATTTCTACACTACCACCAGCACCAGCCTCTAAAACTTTTCTGGTAATAGCTGCTGGAGATTTTTCTTTACCATTATTCCAAGATCCTTCTGGACCAAAAACATTATGAAATCTAGCAATGCGAACTTTTAATCCATAGTTTCGCATATAGGAATGATAAAGTCTTTCACTAAATAATTTTTCCCAACCATATTCGGAATCTGGATCTGCTGGATAAGCTGAAGATTCTTCACAATTTGGATTGTTGGGATCAAGTTGATTATGCTCTGGATAAATACATGCAGAAGATGAATAGAATATTAGAGGTTGACATTCAAAGCTTGAATGATGTGCTACAGCATCAAGTACATTAAGATTAATCATTGATGAGTTATGCATGACATCAGCATCATGATCACCACTAAAGATATATCCAGCACCACCCATATCTGCTGCAAGTTGATAGATCTCATTTGGGCTAAACTTGTGAATAAGATTTCTAACAGTATCGGTTTCTCTTAAATCAGCAATATAAAATTTATCATAATAACCTTCTAATGTCATATCCCCAATCGGATCTCTATCTGGATCAGGCCAATATTCATTATATTTTAGGTCAACACCAACAACATAATAACCTTCGCTTTTTAATCTTTTACATAAATGACCACCAATAAAACCACCAGCACCACAAACTAAAGCAAGTTTCATTTTAAATACCCTTATCTATATTGACTATGAAATATATCTAATACTTTTTGATCGTTTAAACGTAAACATTCTCTGTTTTTTTGACATGCTTTCCAAATATCTTTGTAATCTTTTTGTAAAGAAAGTAACTTTGTTCCAAGATCCTCTCCATCTTTTACAGTTATATATTCTTCTGGCATGATCATAGATTGCTGCTTTTTGTTATCTGTCCATACTAATATAGATCCTATAGCCATTAAGTCAAAAGTTCTCCAACTGATTCTCTCATGACCAGTTGGACATAAACCAATCCTATATCTTATCATAGCATTTATCATATCTGAATAAGATACTCTTTGTATACCTAACTTGGAAACTCCATTACCAAAATATTTAGACTGCCAATCTAAAGTTAAATTATCAATACCAAATGTTAAACCGCCAACATGAAACATATTGTTTTTTCTTAAAGAACATAACCAATCAATTCTTTGATTATACATAACATGTTCTGGAATATTAGTCTCATGCTTGCCAAAACAAGATACATCATCTTCAGTATTATATATTCCTTCAGGATCAGGTTTATACCCACCAATAAATGTTGGGCTACATATCATTAAAGGAATAGCAAACTGATGTGAGAAGTCTGGTATGTCAGCATGAGCTACTTGATATAAGTTTTTATAACAATATAGCGGAAAACCTATATTTTTAATACCATCTTTTCTATCATCTTCTACCCAGTTCATCTTAGCATAAGCAACAACTTTATCCTTCAGAACTTCATAGGCAACGCCTGCATTAAAATCATAAGGAGAATCTTCACAATCATAAAACATCAATACATCTGTATTTAGTTTATTGCTTGGATCAAAATCTACGCTTGGATCTACAAAGATTATATCAAACTTTTCCGTAGGAATATCTTCGTATGCTTCTTTAACAGTTACATTACATCCGTAGTTTTGAAATCCGGGGACAATTCTATGATGAGTATGACTGTCTTTTCCCTTGATAATCAAGATCTTCATTACATTAACCAACTTTTATTATTTAAAGTCCAATGAACTACGCTCTTCAAACTCTTTTCAAAGTTAACTGGAAGTTCCCATCCAATAGATCTCATCTTTTCTCCATCAAGAGAGTATCTCAAATCATGGCCGGGACGACTGCTATGAAAATCAACAAGTTCATAATTTAAAGGTTTACCCACATATTCAGCAATCAACTGTGCAAGCTGAAGATTATCTACCTCTTTTTCTCCAACAATATTATATTTCTCTCTTTGCTCCCATTTGCCTTGCATCAAAAATAGAACAGCAGCAGAAGTATTTCTAGCATGAATATAATGCCTCTTTCCTGGTTCTCCTTCAGGACTAGAATGGATAGTAATCTTTTCTCCTTTTAGCACTTTACTAACGCACATAGGAATGAACTTTTCTGGATGCTGCCTCTCCCCAAAAACATTCATACAATGCGTTTGAATCAATGGTAATCTATATGTATTTGCAAATGCCAGACACATTTCTTCAGCACCAGCTTTAGAAGCAGAATATGGATTAGTAGAGTTGTATCTATCCCATTCTTTATAGTTTACACCTTCAGGTGCAGGCCCAAATACTTCATCAGTAGAAAAGTTTACGAACAGTTCAAGGTTATCTAGTGTTCTAGCAAAGTTAAGTAGATTAGTTGTACCAACAACATTATCCATAACAAATGACATTGGATCTTCAATACTGCGATCTACATGAGAACCAGCAGCAAGATGAAGAATGTAATCTACCTTACCAATCTTATTAGCAACAAAGCTATTGATTTCAGATTTAAGATCATGATAAACAAAAGATACTCTTTTAATCCTATCTGGATAGTTGGAACCTCTTTCACCATGTAATACATCATGCAATCTATATAAAGTTCCAGAAGTATCAAGCCTATCAAGGCAAACGAATTCCCAATCTGTATTCATTAATAGATGATCAATAAGGTGATGACCAATAAACCCAGTGCCACCAGTAACCAAAACTCTTTTCGACATTATTTTTTAACTCCCCAAAAATAAAGATCCCCATGGTCAACTTCTACTTCAAAATTATACCTTGAGAATACTTCATGCAAATCCACTATTTCTGCGATATCTGATATAGTTACATTTTTATAATAAGTGTTATCCCAAAGCTCTGTCAATACGTTAGGCATAGTTGTCCAGTTTTCATTAGTTGCCTTGGCCTCTTCCTCTAGCTCTGGAATACCATGAACTGCTCTACCAGTTGTAGCACATGTAAATACAAACAGTCCTCCAGACTTCAGCATCCTCAAAGCATTAAGAATACTTTCTTTGTAATATGGATTATGTTCCCAGCACTCACAAGAGATAATGGTATCAAATGATCCATCTGGTGCGTCATAATCTTGTGCTGGACAAACAACATCAACACAGTCTCCCTCCGCAATATCCAATCCTGTAATGTCTGCATTACCAAAGAAATCTCTCTCGGTTCCATTGACATTAAATGAGCCAATATCTAGTACTTTAACGGAGAAGAAACTTTCTGGAAATAACTTTTTTACTCTACTTAAAAAATCTCTTTGTTCTTGATGTGCCATCGAAAGTCCTTTCTTATTGTTTCTTTAGTAATAGACAGGCAACAGCGTAGCACCTGTGTTTTAAAAGTTATTTAAAAAATCCTTATAAGCTTGAATACCCAGACCATCCATTTGATAGAAGAAAGAAGTCGAGAGGTTTCTATTATCATCATTAATATCTGGTGC
>Ga0208644_1002402_pt1 | contig 14977 bp, 20 predicted proteins | sample VirMetDEL_Nov_18_FD_184517 | JGI IMG/M metagenome (GOLD analysis project Ga0208644, IMG submission 184517) | Aqueous microbial communities from the Delaware River and Bay under freshwater to marine salinity gradient to study organic matter... | ecosystem: Environmental > Aquatic > Marine >... | reverse complement strand
TGTACTGCGAGTCAGGCGTGCCGGTGCCGGTGACCAAGTCCTTGAACTTGAACAGCGGCGAGTCCGGGTTCTCCGACTGCGCCACGAGGCCGTAGAGCTGCCGGGTGCCTTGGGCCGCGCCATCGATGTAGTTGAGCGGGTTGACGGCAGCCCCGGTGGCGCCCTCGGCCAAGGCACTCCCAATCATGCCTGCCGCGGCATCGATCGACTGCGCGATGGTGTTGATCCAGTCGGTCTGCTTGGTCTTGTTGTACTCCTTGAACAGGTCGAACTGCTCGCGGGTAGGGATGAAGTCAGGATCCTGCAGCGCCTGCGCCACGTCCGCGCCGGTAGGCGGGAACTGGTCGGCAAGGATGCGTTGCGCTTCTTCAGGGTTGACCGAGTCAGGGAACTCGACCACCTGAGCACCGACCTGCACCTGATATGGCATAGGCTATTCGAACTTCTTGGTCAGCGGATTGTAGCGAAGAACACCACCGGCACGGCCTCCAGCAGCGGGTTGCTGTTGCGTAGGCTTCAGCACCTCAAGTCCAATGGACTTGGCCTTCGACTCGATACCGCTTCCGGCACGCTCCAACAATGACTTCAGCGACTTCACGTTGGAAGATTGCAGCGAGAAGATATCGGTCGGATTGCGCACGATGTTCTCCAGCAGCTTGCGGTCGCTGTCGGTGACCGTGCCCGGGCCGATGATGTCCAGCCGCAAGGCACCCTGAGCAGCACGCGACAGTTGCTCTGCCTCGGCTTTGATCTCGGGCGTCTGCTGCATGGCCTTACCCATCTGGGCGATCTCCAGCAGGCGCTGGATGTTGCGCCGGCTTGAAAGCACGTTGGAATACTGATCCCGGAAGTCCGCAGCCTCCTTCTCAGTAGGGGCAGTGCCGCGGAACTCTGGGAAATCAATGGTGACGCCGCGCAGCTTGAGCATATCGCCGATGTCGGCTTTCGGGGCCGGAACGAACTGCTCCTTGTCTCCGAAGCGAACGACGGCGCCCATCGTGCCAACGGGTTCGACGGTGGTAGGACGCATCGTTCCGGTAGCCTCAAGCGCCTTGGTAATCGCATCGACATTGACAGGAACATTCAGCTTTCTGAACACGTCGACGGCTTGCTTGAAGCGATCTTGATATCCAACGGGTTGCTCGACCTGCGTCGGAACCATCTCGGTGTAGGTCTCCTCGACTCCTGCAACAGCTCCTCCAGGAGGCACTTCAATCGTCGGCTCCTTGAGACCGAGATTGCTGACCGGCTTTTCCACCGGAGTGTATTGCGTGATGGTCTGCGTCGTCGGAATGGACAGCACCTGCCCCAAAGCCTGCCCAAGGTTCTGCTCAAGCTGCGCCCGGCGCTGGGCTTCGGAGAGCTGGAACTGACCGAGCGCCAACTGCTGACGAGTCGCCTCATCGGTAAGCTCCCGAGCACGCTGCTTGTCGGCACGGTCGAGATAGAACTCGGCGTTCAGCAGCGTGGCCTTCTTCTGCGGGATGGACATCGACGAGAACTTCTCAATGTCGCCGAGCAGCTTCGACTCGGGCGTGTTCTTGTCCATGATGTTGCCGCTCTGGGCAACGGTCTGGAGATACGGAGCCAGCGACTCAAGGCGTGACGTCAGGAACTCATTCTCGGCCTTGTTCTGGCCATAGCGCTGCAGCGACTCGCCAATGGCGTTGCCGATAGCCTGCACGCCTTGGCCGATGTTGCGGCCGGCCTGTGCGTAGGCCTCGATGTAGCCCGAAGGCACGGCAGAGGGTCCGCCGCCTTGATATCCCGCAGAATAGCCGTAAGTCGCCATAGATTAGCCCCCAAAGAGTTTGCCGAAACCGCCAGCAGAGCCGGCACCGCTGAACAATCCACCACCGATGCTTCCAAGAGCACCGAGGCCGCCACCGATCAGGCCGGACGTGGCAGAAGCACCGGCAGCACGGGCAGCACCAATGGCCTGCTGGTTGCCTGCGTAGATGTTCGCAGCATAGGCGCTCTCCGGGTTGAAGAGCTGGCCCGGGTTGAAGCCCTGGGCCTGACCAAGGAAGCCCTGAGATCCGGCAAAGGCTTGCGAAGGCCGTCCGAGCACCTGTTGGAACACGTCGCCATAGACGCCCTGGCCTGCCTGCAATGCGCCCATGGCCTGCTGCTGGCGCTGCTGCTGCAGGCCGGCAGACACAAGCTGCGAGCGCAGGGCCTCTTGGAACTGCGCATTGGGTCCACCAGCCATGCCCCGTGCAGCCAAGCCGGCACGGGCCTGCTGCTCGGCCATGCGCTGCTGGTCAGGCGTGAGACGGCCGCCAGCCAACAGGCCTGAGGTGGCGTTTCTCGCCAAGATGTCGGCGATCTGCGCCTGTTCCGGCGCGGCACCACGAATGGCCTCGCGGGCTTGCGGCCCAAGACGGGCAATGTCGGCAATGTCGCCAGCACGGGAGCGGCTACGGGCAGCCGCCTCGACCTCGCCCATGGTCGGCGCGATCTGCTCCTTGTAGAGCTGCAGAAGCTCAGGGGTGGCTTGCCGCAACAGGTCGATCTGTAGCGCCTGATACTTGGGCGCGAACTGGGCCTCAGCAGCGTACTTCTGCGGCGCCAGCTCAAGCTGGGTGCGAAGCGTGTCCGCGGTCTCTTGAGCGTAGTTGCGTGCTGGAGGAGCTTCGACTGTCATAGATGCTTGGATGCCACCTTGAAGATCGGCATTGAGCCTTTCTTGTAGGTGGTCAGTTTACCGTTTCGATAACCGATGGCCGGCAGAATCGCCGACTCAGGCCGGTCGTGGAAGAACTTAGCCGCAACCGCCATGGCAAACACCGCACAATCCGCGGCGAATTGATGCCAATACCAGTGGTCGCCATTGGGATCGGTTGCCTGCCACTCCCATGCCTTGGGCTCTGCACCCATCTGGCGCCAGCCTACAAGCACGGCAACCACCCTGTCATCCTGGGTGGCGATCTTGAGCGTGCCCTGTTCCGCATGGAACAGCACATAGTCCTCGACGGCCTCGCGGGTCCAGCCCTTGAAGCTGTCCGGGAGCTTGCGCAGCAGGTAGTCTGTGATGGCGGCGATCATGCGTCAGTCTTGAGGCTGCACCTTTGTCTGGAAGACATACACCTCGCACTGCTGGCCAGCGCCGGTGATGGTGTCGAACGCACGGGCGACGATGTAGATGAATGTGTAGGAACTTGCCTGCGGGAAAACTGATTGAACCGTGAACGGTGCTGTATATGTAGGGAAGTCTGAGGTGTTTTGGATTTCTCGGATATACCCGAGCACCGGGGTCAAAATGAACTTGATGGTTGTCGTCGCAGGAACCGGCCTGCCGTAGAGATCAGAGATCGTGATCAGCGAAACAGCAGGGTTGATGATCGTGTTGAGACTCTCTGGATCGACCGTCGAGCTGTTGGAATAGATGATCGGAAACGTGGTCCCCACAGGAACCGGCGCTCCTTCATTGAACCAGGCAGCGTGCATCAGGCGTTGAAGTTGGCGATTTGCTTGCCGTAGACATTCGAACCGATGCAGGTGAACACGAACAGGTCGGCCTTGTTGGCGCCGGTCGTCAGTGTCGGGGTGGTGCCAGCCTGCCACTGCATGGTCTTGCCGCCCGAAGCCGAGAAGGTCGCAGTCAGCGTGCCTCCGGCAGTCTGCTTGACCTTCACCAGCACAGTCTTGCCTTCGTCGTTGGCGCCGAAGGTCAGCGTCACGGCCACGTTGCCGGTAGGCGTCAGATCCCAAGTTAGGCTCGTACCAGCGTTGACGGTCGGCGTGGTCGAGCTGCTGGCCTGCGGTGCCGTCGAGAGCTTGGCCGAGGTGACCGAGTTGTCCTTCAGGCGGATCGTGGTGCCGCTGGTCTCAATCGTGGTCTCGTCAGGAACCAACGAAAGCAAGGTCTTGGTCTGAGCCACCGTCAGGTCGACCGGAGCCGCGCTGCTGCCGGTGTTGTTGCCCTTGATGCTGTTGGCAGCCATCGTCGCCAGCTTGGCGTTGGTCACGGAAGCATCGGCCAGCTTGCCGGTGGTCACCGCCAAGTTCTGGATGGCCGCGGTGTCGACCGTGTTGGCGCCGATGGTCAACGTGCCGCCATCGACCGTGCCGGTGATGTCCACCGTCGGGGTGCCGAGCAGGTTGAGCGTGGCCGCCGACAGCGTGGTCGAGGGCGTGATCGTGGTGCCGGGGGTGACAGTTACAAAGAGAGGCATAGGTCAGACATCGTTCTTGCCGTACAAGCGGTATGGAACACCGATTGCCTTGGCAGAGTAAATCTCAAGGGATCCCTGCGTGGTGGTTATCTGAGGCTGCATGGCCGTGCTGTGCTTCTTCAGGCGCCCCTTGTGCGTGTAGAACTGGTGCAGACCAGCCTTCCAGCCGTTGGTGCGGCAGCTAAGGACAGGCAGCGTCGAGTAATCCTCGCGGTACGGGTTCAAGAAGCTGTCCCCGAAGTTGTTGGGGTTGTAGCTGCCGGAACCGTAGGTGTAGTATTGCGTGCGGTCCTTGGTCTGGTTGGTGGCCACCGTGTAGGACTCGTTCACGCCGTCCAACAGCACCTCGATGGAGTACGAGGTGTTCCAGTTCCCGAGCTCAAACTGCACGTCGGTCCACTGCTTGTTGTCGACGTCGTTCTCTCCGGTGTAGCCGCGGAACTTCACGTCGGTCTCGATCTGGTACAGCACGCCGGTGCGGTCGACATCATACAGCAGCAGGGCGTCGAACTGATGGATCAAGCCGCTCTCATCCGCCCAGCACAGCGTGTCGGTTCCGGCAACCACCACGCGGCAGAAGTATTTCGGCACCAGCAGGTCACCTTCCCAGTAGCCCTCCCAAGCTGTGTTCAGGAAGTTGTACACCAGCGTGCGGGTGTTGGTGCCGTCACCACCCTCGACAGGCACGCTGAGGATGTAGCGGTTGCTGAAGTAGGTCGCCGCAGCCTTGTCCCAATTGGCCTGATCGATCTCGTTGACGATGTTCTGGATCTGGTCGGACAACGGGATGACCACCGACTGGCTGATGCCGAACTCGGTCTGCTTCAGGCTGATCACGCCGCGCTGCGACAGGAAGATCACGTCGGAGCCGGTGCCAGCGATGGACGCCTGCGACACGCAGCCAAACTCCCGGGTGATCTCAGTCAGCCGGGTGGTCGACAGGTCGCCGTAGAGGTTCTCGACGGCCAACACCGAGCGCTCCTTGAACACCAGCAGCGTCGTGCTGTTGAACGGATAGAGAGCGACCACCTTGTCGTTGGAGCCGGTGTTGAGCTTGAACTCGTTCAACACCGGGCTGTAGTGCAGCGGGTCGAGCACGTCGGAGACGGCGAGGTAGTCGTTGCCATACAGCAGCAGCAGGCGGTTCTGGAAGTAGAGGCCCTCCCGGGCCGGAGGCACCGATGCACCCGATGCATTCGACCGCTTGATCGTACCGGAGACAGCGGTGCTTGAGATGTCGACCAGCGTGGAAGGCATCGTGACCGTGCCTTCGAACGAGGCCGAGTAGCCTGTTCCACCATTGTTGATGGTGACCGAAGTTACCTTGCCGTCGGTGATCGACAGCGTGATTGAGGCCGTGGTGCCACCTCCCGGCGTGTCTACGTTGACGGTTGGTGCCGTCAGATAGCCTTCGCCCTGATCAAGGATGGTGTAGCTCGTGATGACGCCAGCAGTCGACGTGAACTGGATCCGCGCACGGGTCGCAATGTTCAGCGAGTCGGTCTCCTCGGTGGTGCCGGAGAACAGCTTCAGCGTGTTGGGATCGACCGGGTAGGTGTAGTAGATCTTGTTGGAGATTCCAGCACCGCCGCCGCTTGTGTTCGACAGCGTGACTTGGTCTCCCGGCACGAAGTTGTGGTTGTAGACCGTGATCGTGTCCGCGGTGTTGTCCGAACCAACAATCGACAGCACCGACGGGATGCGATTGAAACCGGCATCAAGGGCCGACGGGTAGGTCGCATTGCCCTGCATCATAATGGGCATCCCGTCGTTCAGATTGTTGGCGATGTCCTGCGCGATATCGTAGCCGGTCGTATTGCTCGCCAGCTCGACGTAATAGCGCCCGTTGGGGTCCGGGTTCAACGGCAGCGGATTGGTCGCAGCACGCGCATCGGCCAGCGTGAGGTGCAACGAAATCTCGGTGTTGACCACGTTGATGTAGAGCTGGAATCCCTGGCCGGAAGTCGGGGCACCAGACCAGATCGGGGTCGCAGTGCCGATCTGCGTCACCGTCACGATGTCGCCGGTCGACAGGTCGGGCACCACGTTCAGGTTGATCTTGAAGCTGTCCTCGGTGCTTAGGACGTTGGAGTTCTCGGTCAGGATCTCGCCACCATCCTCCTGCAGAACAGAGTCGGCCACCGATGAGCCACCGCTGAAATAGTATCGGGCATTCCCCGGGCGCAGCATGACCACGCCGTTGGTGGCCTGAATCAGGCGCACCGGAGCGTAGATGTCGTGTCCGTTCATCGGCACCTCGGCAGGCGATTGATTGGGTCGCACCAACCAGACCTTGCCCTGGCCGCCATCGGAGGTGCGCTCCTCATTGACCGCAACCAAGAGTGCGTTGGCGCCGGTGTCGGGATCGCGGTACGGCAGCACACCAAGGATCTCGGTGAACGGCGCCGTCGATGCATAGAACCGCACCGTCTTGTTGGCCGGAGTCGGTGTGAACGAGAACGATTGCGTCGAAAAGGTCGCGTTGGTGTTGTCGTCCAGCGTGCAGATCGTGCCGGTAGGGAAGATCAGCGTACCAGCAACAGGGTCGCAGGTGATCTGCGAGTTGGCCGGAATCTGTGAACCCGAGACAGGCGTGGCCGTGGATGAGCCGCTCGCCAGATTGATGACACGGTCGCCAGTTGTCCACCGGCCGCCCCACTTCGGCTGGACGATGCCCCAGCGGTTCTTGATAACGTTGTCTTCGAACCGGCGGTTGACCGCCTCCGACACATAGGACTCAGGCAGCAGCGCAGGCTCGATGCGTGAAAACACGCCGCGGAACCCGTCGTCGATTGCGATGGTCTGTGGGAAGTCGGGCATGGTCAGCGTCCGGGTACGATGATCTGCCGCACATATTTCTCCTGCAACGCAACCTTGTCGATCTCCTTGGTCAGCTCAACCTCGCTTAACTCCAAGAACTGGTTGCCGAGGTCGATCTTGCCGTCAACACGCAACATCTGGCCGGCAGCCTTCAGCGCACAGATCTCGCAGAAGCGGTACGGGAATGCGTAGGCGCTGGCCTCCGCGGCGTTGGCCAGCAGCGGCGGGGTCTTGCGGAACTCCAACCAGACATACGGCAGGTCGTTCTCCACAAGGATGCCGTCATCGGTGAAGGTGTATGTGACCTCCTGCTGGCGCCAGGTCACCCGAGGGTCAGCAGGCCACACAGAGAACGTCTCGCCGATGGTGACGGCCCGGGTCGTGCCATCGGGGTTGGTCGTCTGCGAGATGTTGCGCAGGAACTTGTTCAGGATGCCCCAGTAGGCCGTGTTGGTCGGGACAGTGCCGGCTGGAGCAATGGCGTAGAGCTGGTAGTACTCCTGCGTCACAGGGTACAACACGATCTGACCGATGGTGTAGGACGTGGCACTGTCCCAGTCGCCGTCGCTGTTGCCGTATGATGGCTGGGCCTCGCCCCAGTAGATCGAGTTGAGCGTGCCGTTGGGGCCGCCAGTGGTCGGGCTCTGGCCGGCACCGGGCGTGATGTTGACCCACTGGTAGTACTTCTCCTCGACCGGAAAGTAGACCACGTCACCGGCGCTGTAGGTGTCCTGGTAGGAATAGGTCGGGGCAAAGAACTCCTGCTGATACACCGTCTGCTCGGGCCAGTCGAAGCACTCCCAGGCGCTCCGTAATGACATCGAGATGAACGTGCGGAAGAAATTGGACTCCTCGGTGGTCAGCGTAGAGAAAACGCGCCCAGTGAGCTCACAGGCGCGTTGCAGGACGTAGTCGTAGGTTACGGTTCTCATGTTTGGCTACCAGGATTTGCACGCCCAGTACTTCGCCGACAGTTTGCTTCCGGGATTATCACATCCATGACGCGCCCGGAAGGACGCACGCCGCTCCGGGATGTGCTTCTTGATGGTCATGTCGGGATCGCCGAAGCGAACCAAGGCAACCTTGTCGCCTTCCTTGGCGAGCACAGCGAACTTCTTCGACTCGCCGGGAGTACGCTTGGGCTTGTTGTAGCCCGAGAACTTGTTGCCCTTGTAGTTGATCATTTTGCCTTGGGGAGAGCGTACCACCCGGCAGGAATCTCGACCTTCGATGGGCCGGACAGCTTCCCATCGCGGTCGAAGGCATAGACGCTGGCCTTGACCGGCTTGGCGATCAGCACGGGGTCACCGTGCGGGACCATCACCACCTTGGTCTGGCAGCCCAGGCAGATCGGCAATACGAGCGGCAAGATCATCCTTGAGAGGCTTGGGTGCATTGCCGTGGTGGATATCCGGTGGCGGTGTTTCTCGGAAGAAGTCCAGAAAGGCCCGGACGATCTGGTAGATCCAGTTCACGCAGCCGGAGCAGCGGGAGGAGGGGTGTTCTTGTTCTTCTTGATCGACCAGACGATGCCCAACACGGTGATCAGAGCACCGGCAAGCTCGTTGACCTGATCAGCACTGACCAAGCCCTTGGCGACGAGGAAGCCACCGGCGGCGCTGAGGCCGTGGCGGATGAGAGAGGAAACGTTGGGGTTCATTTCTTTTTGATGGCTTTGTAGAGGGCCGTGATGGCGGCGATCAGAGCGGCGAGCGCGGTCAGGAACCGCGTCCACTCGGTGAGCTCCGGGATATATGAGGCGACCATTGCCACGGTCGCTGTTCCCAGCAACCCAACGATACCTCCGAATCCACCGCCATGACTGGTCGCGTCCATTGTTTTACTCGGGCTTTGGTTGTGCAGCGTTGATGATGAGATCGACGAGCGGGAGGGCGGCACGGGCGTTGGCCACGCCACCGGCCTTCACAGCTACGTCGATGAGCTGGAGCAGTTGGTTGGCCTGCTCCTGAGTGAGTTCGATCTTGATCATGCGGCGGGAGCATCAGCGACCACGGGCGCGTCCGCAACGATTTCCGGCGTCACCTGCGGCAGCATCGGAGGGACGATCATCACAGGAGGAGCCCACGGCAGCGGCGGAGCGATGACCGGAGGGTTGATCTGGTTCTCGATTTGCGCGGTGACGTTGGCTTCGATGGCGGTCTTGTCCACGCCATTGGCGAAGCACCAGCCGAGAACCTGATCCTGCGTGAGGTCAGGATACGGCGTGAACGATCCGGTCGGCGGAGCGAACGACGCGCTTCCGTAGCAGGTGCCGCTGTACTGATCCTGCGAGCCGTTGCACCTCCAGTCGGCGGTGATGACGACATCGGTTTTGTCGCCTTCGGTCGGCTTAACCAACAGGCGTTCGATGATCCAAGAGATGTTCATGGTGGTATGGATTAGGCTTCGAGTGCTTCAACACGGGCGGTGAGTTCCTTGATGGCGGCAACCAAGATGGGAACGACCTTCGACAGATCGACTCCCTGAGCTTTGATTGAGCCGTCTTCGTTCACGGCATCTTTTTCTCCGGTAACAGCAGAAGGAACAACCTCGGCCAATTCGTGGGCCAAGAAGCCTTCGCCAGAGGAGCCGTCAGACTTCCATTTGTAAATCGACGGCTTGAGCGCATTAACACGAGCGAGTCCGCCGGAAAGTGGCTGAACAGTTTCCTTTAGTCGATAGTCCGAACTCGTAACATAAGCCGTTGAAGTTGTGGTTGTAGTAATTGAACCAACAGCGGTTCCGGCTCTCTGGAACTCATAAATGTACTCAGTTCCAGATCCGCCTGTGTGATTCATAATGGCATACCCTCCGGTAGCCATTACTCCATAAAATCTTCCTGTTGAAAGGATTTTGAATCCTTGAGTTGTATTTGAAGTACTCGTCGTCCCCACCAACAGATTCCCGCTCGCGTCGAGCGTCATCGCTTGGGTCCAAGTGATGGCGTTGCCAGCGGTGCCGCTGGGGGCAGTGTAGAAAATGTGCGCTCCGGTCGTCTGTGAGTAATATGAAGCGGCAGTATTAAAGATGTATGTGCTTCCTGAATTTCCAACGATGGCGTTAGACGAAACCGAAGTGTTGTTGGAACCGTTATTCCAGATGGCTCCAGTGCCACCAAATTGGATGACTTTTGCACCAGTGAACCAAGACGCGCTCGGCGTAACCCCCACGCCGACGTTGCCGGCGGTGTCGATGGTGGCTCGGATAGCCGAATTGGCTACGAGATAAAACGGATTGTTCGTGAAGGTTCCAATGAATCCTGAATAAGCCGCGCTTCCGGTAATTGATGAACCAGCGGATGACCCTTCGATACCGGCAATCAAATCTCCGCTGGTGTTGTTCAGATAAATCTGAGAACGGCCAGTAGTGATGCCAGTGGTTCGCAAAGCGTATTGGAAACCAGTCGCATTGGTTGAACCAATGGTAATACGAGAATTGGTTGCAGGAGCATCCCCCACGCCCAGCCCCGTGGAGTTGAGGGTCATTCGGGTGCCGCCAGCGCCGTCTCCGAAGGTAAAAATGCCGTTGCCAGTGACACTCAAAACCGTGTTACCAGCAGAAGCGCCAGAGGACAGCCAAAGAGGATAATCAGACGCAGTTGCACCACCAGTGTGCGCCCTAAGCGCATAAGCATTACCAGAAGCAGGTCGAGCAATAATCGCTGCGGCCCAATCATTTGAAACAGACCGCCAAGCAAATCCATCGGTAACAGTTCCTGTGATTGTGTCGGTCGTGTTTGTGTTGGCAAACTGTGAAATTGGACTCGCCGTACCAATACCCACCCGATTGTTCGCCGAATCCACCTTCAGGGTCGAGGTATCCACCGTCAGATCGCCGGTGATGGTGGCGCTAGCGAGGGTGGCGGTGCCGCCGGCCCCGAGGATTTGGTTGGAGGTGATCTTCTTCGTGGTGCCGGACGCCGCCATCGACGTATCGGAGACATCCACAATCGGCAGAACGTCTGCCGCGGGATCGACGGTGGTGATGGCCGCCAAGGCCGTGATTTTCGTGTCTGCCATATGCTAGTTTGCTTGGATGATGAGTTTGCCTGTGTCCTCTTGGAGCAGGAAGTCCCCGTTCTCCAAGTCTAAAGAGTCGAATGTGCCGAAGGTGATGACGATCTTGTCGGTGCCGTTTTCCAGCAGGATGAAGTCCTCGTTCTCCTGGAGAAGGTCGCGCCGCAGGATGGGATAGTCCGCGCCTCCGCCGCCGCCAGCGAACCGCTGGACGTCAACGCCGAGGCCTAGTCCCAATCTCATCGGCGCATCAAGTCCACTTGCGGTTGTAGGCCACCAGGCCGCCGCTGCTGAGAGCGAGCGAGGTGAACACACCAGAGATCGAATCTCCGGCCTGTATGGTCACGCCAGAGCCCAAGCCGGTGATGTTGGACGTGCAGCCCGACAGGATCGACGTCGAGACGGCATGGATCTCCATCCAGTTGCCGCTCACCGTGCCGTCGGCCGCGGTGATGTACTTTCCGCCGAACTCGCCGGCGAGCTGACGATTAGAGCCAACATTCATAGGGTGAACTTCTGACTGCTCCTCTTTGTGCCACCTTGCCAACCGACCTGCAAGCGTGTACCCCCGCATTTAACCCTGACCTCAGGGTTGTCGCGCTCGATCTCGCGCAGGAACTGCGAGTCCTTCCAGCAGTCGTAGCCATACTTGGTGCCCCAGGCGTGGTACAGCGTAGGGTCGATGCGCATCCGCAAACGGCCGATGCCGTCCACACTGCGCAGGTCGGTCTGCGAGTCCTTGGCAATCCGCTTCTGCTGGATGCCGGCTTGCACCCAGTCCTTCTGGATACCTTTTTCGAACTCCTTGATGACCGCACGGCGCAGATCTCCGGGAAGATCGTCCAGAGCGTTTGCAATGACTGAGGAAGCGTTCTGATTCATGTGCAGAGAAAAGGGGAGGCTGCCGGGTTTGTCCAGCAACCTCCCCGTGTTTGGGTGGTTTAGGCTCCGTTGAAGAAACCAAAGCCGCTCGGGTTCTTCACCACAAGACCGGCAATGGCCTCGACGAGGCGGGCAGGGCCACCACCAGCGTCAGGCAGAGCCTTGACCTGCGGCAGCTTGGCGTAGCGCACCTCGACCATGTCCATGGGGATGACATAGCCCTTGGTGGCCTGAGCGGACAGAGCAGTGCCGTTCTTGCCGCCGATGAAGGTCGTCGGGTGCAAAATCAGGCGGCCGAAGTCGCCTTCGAACAGATCGATGGACGACTTGAACGTGTCGCTCGACAGATCCTGATTGAACGTGCGCACCGAAGTGGCGGCGATGGAGTTGGAATTGACAACCTGAGTCGTGCCAGAGGCAGTCAGATTGGTGAACGCACGCTTCAGCGTGGTGCCAACGATACAATCGTAGTCGCGAAAGGTGCCGGTGTTGCCGTAGATGGCAGTCAGCACGTTCTGGGCGGTAGCCTCGGTGAACGAAGCGGCAGCCGTAGTGTCAACAGCGCCAGAGGCAGGCAGGAACGGCGAGCCAGAAGCGCAGGCGCCGATGTTGGAGCTGTTGGTGCTGTTCAACCAGTTGCCAAGCGAGCCGGTCAGATACGGATTGGAAGTGCTGACCTCAGTCTGCGCAGCCTGATTGGTGCACATAAAGGTCGCTTCCATATCCCGTTTAATCAAAACGAGGGTCTTAGCAATGCCGTTGGCAAGCTCATCCGTCACACCAGCGACGTTCTGGGTCTCAGCGATAAAGCCGATACGCAGGTCGCGGCGGAACACCTGACCGTAGTTGTTCAGGCGGGTCCGGTTCTGCACCGGATTGGCCGCGCTGGAAACAGTCACGTCAGCACCGTCGACAACACCCTGCAACTGAGGGTCACCGTAGTTGTCGACTTGCCACGAGAACTGCATATTCCCGAGATCCTTGCCCTTGGGGGCCATGGACACGAACGGAGTCGACTTGGCGTCGACGATGGCGATGTAGTCCGCCAGATCCTCACGGATCGCGGAGGTGGAGGCCAACGGCACAGTGCCGGCCTGATTTTCTTGGAGCAGGGGCATAACTTAGAGCATCCTTTTCAATACTTGAGCCAATTCACTTTGACTCCCGGTCTTCGAAAACTTCGACTTCGCCTGCTGCAGGCCAACCGCTGCTGCATCCTTTTTCACGGGAGCAATAGTGGGTTTGCCAGGCTGGCTGGGCGCCTTCACGATGGGCTTCACCGCGGGTTTCCCCTTCGATGCCTCCAACCGCAACTTGCGCCCGGCGATGAAGTCGCCGATCAGCACCTGATACTCGGGCAGGTGCGATAGCTGCGGCAACTGCCGCAACACCGTCTGCGCCTCCGTATACTCGGTGCTGGCACGGTCCTTCCACCAAGGATAGAGCTGCTCCGCAATCGGCTTGATCTGCTTGTAGTTCTGCAGGAAGCGAGCGCGGTTGGGGATGTGCAAGTCCAACGCATCTTCGACGCGCCGTTTGATCGACTTGATGTCCTCCGCACTGTACTCCTTGCCGTCCACTTCGCAGCCGTCCGAATTGTCCTCGCACCACCGCTTCAGATTCCGGGCCTTGGTCCACTCGTCATTGAGCTTCCCATCGTCCCATACATCCGCGAACGGATCCTGCGCACTCGAAACAGCAGGCACAGGCCTCTCGGTCTGCACTTGCTCCAGCTTGGTCTTCGCCTCGTTCAGCTCCCGCTCCAACGCCTCGGCCTTCTCCAGCGCCTCTTTCTTCTGGCGCGTGAGCTTGTCGATACGCTTGCGGAAGCCCAACGACTCGTCGTTGTCTTCGGATTCCGAAAGAACTTCATCAGGCGGCTCGGTTGCCTGACTCTCCGTTTCTTCAGCGGTCGGTTCCGCCGCCTGCTCCTCGTCCGCACTCACGGCCGTAGGCTCAGGCTCCGACTGTTCGACGCTCTGCTGCTTTTCCTCCTCCCCGCTGAATCTTGACTTCAGCAGCTTCGCCAACGCCGATTCGTCGAACTGCATCGGGTTGATTGGGGGCTGTGCCGTGTTTTGGGCAGGTTTCGCTTCCTGTGTCGTATTCTGGATGTCCATGCTGTTTTGACCCTGCAAGCCGGGTATCGTTCGCCATGGTGATTGAAGGCTCACCAAGAAGCCGTTGAACTAGTGAGATACTAAGATCGACCGGAAGTCAAATCTTTCTCACTTCTGAGCGAGCTAATTAGCAGGCTCAAATCTTGAATAGCCGCGGCACGGCCGCAGTTGTAGGCCCGATCCTCGGCCGACAGGTTGGGCACGATGGCCGAGCGCGTCTCGTCCTCGGCACTGTCGGCGATGATCTGCAGGAAGGCCGCGAGCACCGGATGCTCGTCGGAGACCGAGAGGGCCTCGGCCAGTTGTTCTTGGTTGAGTTTCATTGCACGCCAAGGCGGCCTGTGACCGCATTCTGCTGTTGCTGCACGCTAAACTGCAGATTCTCGATGTACTTCTGCAGGTTGGCCTGAAAGAGCTGATCCTGCTGCAGTTGGGCCTGGTACTTCGGATTCGAAGCCAGCACCTGCTGGGCGAACTGCAGCCGCATAGCAGCCGTCGGGTCGTTCTCGCGCAGCATCGGGGGATTGCCAAGGCTGATCAGCGCAATCTCGTCGTTGGTCTCGCCGAACATCTTCTGCGCGGCCGGTCCCTGCTGCATCACGAGCTCGGAAGCGAGGTTGGGGTCGATGCTGCGGAGCGCCACCGAGATCAGCTTGGCCCGGTCGATCACGCCGGCAGTGTCGAGAGGCAGCACCAGGGTGCTGATGGCCTTGAGCTTCTCCGTCACCAAGTCGGTCGACAGCTCGCGGATGTCGAACTTCAGCATCACATCGAAGTCCTGCACGTTCTCGGGCAATTGCGTGGTGGAAGCCGTGATGCGCATGATCTCAGCGGGGCCGACGTACTGCAGCGTGAGCGATAGGACTTGGCGGAAGGCCTCGGTCCACCCGTGCAGCCAGTTGTTGATCAGGCGCTGCTGACGCATCTGGGTGACCGCAGGCGGCACCTTCTCGGTCGGGCG
>Ga0208644_1002401_pt1 | contig 14983 bp, 27 predicted proteins | sample VirMetDEL_Nov_18_FD_184517 | JGI IMG/M metagenome (GOLD analysis project Ga0208644, IMG submission 184517) | Aqueous microbial communities from the Delaware River and Bay under freshwater to marine salinity gradient to study organic matter... | ecosystem: Environmental > Aquatic > Marine >... | reverse complement strand
CGATTCACTACAATCTGAGTCGCGTTTCCTTCAGACTGCATTCCGATTGATGCCTGACCGATCGTTACGCCAGAAGTGTTATCAAGACCGGCACCAGTACGACCAACCAACAGATTCCCGCTCGCGTTGAACCTTCCGCGCTCTGCACCACTGGTGTAGAAATACAGATTTCCACTCACCATTCCAAGTCCGGCATTGTACGCAACATTGTCGCTAAACTGCAAAAACGAATCGTAACCCGATCCGTTAGATCGCAATGTTGCGATAACATTGGAACCAGCAGTTGTCCCAGAAAGCGACGAGTTTTGAACGTGAAGTTTTGCAGTAGGACTCGCCCCCACGCCCAGCCCCGTGGAGTTGAGGGTGGCTTGAAGCGTGTTGTTTGTGTAAAGCTCAAGCGATCCAGCTTGCTCGTTTACAATTCCGATGTTCGTTCCATTGTGCTGGACGTATCCAAATCTGGTGCTTTGAGCAGCGTTGTAGAAAGAAATGTAAGGGGCAGCATTGCAAACACGAACAGCTTCAGCGGCTCCAGCAACAGTAAGTTTGGCACCGGGACTAGTGGTTCCAACACCAACCCGATCATTCGCAGAATCCACCTTCAGGGTGCTGGTATCCACCGTCAGATCGCCGGTGATGGTGGCGGAGCCAGGACAAACGATGTTATTGCCGCTCGGGCCAACAGCCGTGTACAGCTCGCTGAAGTTGCTGTTCGTGTACTGGAAAGCCGTACGCAGCGGCGTTCCCGTCCCGTCATTGGGGGACGTTCCGACATTGATGGTTTGCTGTGCCATATCGAATTAAATGATTTGGTTTCGGGTTACAGAAATTCGGTCATATCCGCCGTGATGATCGTGGAATCAGCCGTAATCACCGTGTTATCCGCCGTGATATCAGCCGTTCCGCCAAGAATCGACGCCTCCCAGAGTAGGCCAATCTCCAGCAGGATGCGTTCGCGCGGACTTTTGCATGAAGCTCCTTGAGCCTCAGCAATCAGATCAGCCGCTTGGGTGCAGGAGATGACTGGCATATCAATGATCAGCTAGGATAAACCACGCGACTCCGTTGGACATGATCGTCACGCTGTTCCACTGCGGAGTCAGCGTATGCGTCGCGGCACCATCAATCGTCTCCGCCGCGTAACCGTCAACAATGACCGCGTTCGCGCCGGAATTGATGCGCTTGAAGGCATAGATCCGACCCGGAACCAGCGCCGCAGGAGGCAGTGTCATCGTAATCGCACCAGCCGTCGCATCGGCGATGATGAGATAATCACCGCTCACCACATTGCCGCTGGTCGTGACGCTCCGGTACGCACCGCGCGTCGCGCCGCCTCCGGCTAGATACGTCGCAATGCGATTCTCAAGAGCCAGCTTGGCCAGCTCAACCTCGCGGGGCGAGCGACACCCCAGCGACGCCGCCTCATTGATCAGCGTCTCAGCCTCGTCGCATGTGATGTTTGGCATATCGGTTTCCTATCGATTGATCAGCGCATCGGACCGGCACCGCGTCGCATCACCTCGGCGATGAAACCCGGAGGACCGGAAACCTCCGCCTCGTTCTCAGATTCCATCTCGCCGTCATCCTCACCGCCCTGCTCGGCCATCTTCTTGCCCTTCGATTGCTTCTCGTAACCGGGGATGGCCATGCCATCAATCTCGATGACTTCAGCTTTGCCACCTTTGCCGAGAACGATAGTCGCCATCGTCTGGAAAGCCTCGCCTTCCTTCAGGTTCTCGGGAATTTCAACGCCTTTGGGGAGAGTAAAAACCGGCATGAAGGGAGCATCACGCTGTGAGGATTAGTGTCAAGGCTAATGCGAAAAACCCCCCACCAGCCTTTCGGGCCGATGAGGGGCTGCCGCGTGTAGCGGCTTTTAGACAAACAACCTATGAGTCAATCCGGCGGCGACGATAGCGGAAAAGAAAAAACCCGCAAGCCTTTCGACCTGCGGGCCTGTGAATTATTAGCTCGAATTACGAGCAGATGATCTGGGTCAAAGCTCCCGTACACCGACGGAAGATGATGGTCATACCCTGCGAAGTGAAGATTGGCTCGGGAGCATGAATGAACTCAGCGTAATGCTGACCCTTCTTGTCGAGAGGATCGGCGCAATCGGTGTTGAGCTTGTAGGCACCAGTCACCCACTGCCACTCGCCCATGTAGTTGGTCGGCATCCAGGCCAAGTCGCCAACCCGATTCACGGGGCGGACGATGTGGCTCTTGAACACATACGGGGTGACGACGAACGCCGCCTCGTACGGAGCAGTAGTCCAGCTCGGGTTGACGCTGTAGACCGTACCCTTGGTGCCGCTGGAGCTGGTGAACGGCTGAACCAGCGTGTACTTGCCGCCAGCGTAGGTGAAGCGGGGCGGGAACAGATTCGGCACATGCCGGAAGTTCTTAATCACCCGATTCGCACCGATGCGCTTGAGCAACTCAGCACCGCTGCCGCTGCCCATGTCGGCATAGCGCAGATCGTCGCGGAACGCGGGGTTGTTCTGGGCGATACGCTGAGAAGCCTCCAGACCGATGTAGAGCGGGAACACCGGACCGTCGCTGCTGTAGCTGATGAAACCGGAGCTATCAGGATTGGTAGCACCGTTACGGATCAGCGTGGCGGCGGCGACATCCAGCATCTCCTGCGTCAGCTCGGAGGTGGACTGATTGAGCGCCTGACCAGTGGAAACGCCATCGATCCAGGGGAACTCATTCACACCAGCCGGAATCGTCTCGGTCTGGGTAAAGCTCGAATCGGCAATCGCCTTGATGGCGTACTTGGCGAAAATGTTCTGGTAGCGGGTTTCCCACGACCGCTGCGCGCGGATCGAGAGCTTCTCCAGATACACCCGCAAGAACGCCTCGACGCGATGGTCGAAGGTCAGATCGTCCTTACACAGGAGCGGACCCTTGAGCGCGAAACGCTCAGGACTCCAGGTGACGGCATTGTAGCCGACCGGAACGTCGTTGTAGGTGACATCGCAAGCGCCACCGTTGTCGCCAGGGTTGCCGGTAGCCAACGTGATGGCCGACCAAGTTTCAGCCGAAGTCGGCTCGATGCTGGTCGTGGTGAACGAGGTCTGGGTCAAACCAGTACCCTGGGGATACTCGCCGCGCTCAATGAGGTTCAACCACATCGAGCGGTACGAGGCGCGTTTGTAAACGTCCTGAGCGAGCGACTCGGTAGCCACCGCAAAGGCGTTAAAGACATTAGGACAAGCCATGATATGAAAAATTAACCGACGTTAGACCGACGTTATGGCGGCTGGCCATCCATCCACCACACGGTGGCTGATTATCCAACCTGCTTCCGATGCGGAGTGTCATTGCCGCTTAGACGGTTGCGCTCGCTGACCAAGCGGGTGCATTGCTTAAGGTCGTTACGCGGGATGGAGCGATAGAAACGCTTATCGCGTCAATTAAAATGTGGCATCCATAGGGTTGGCCACTAGCTCCGATTGGATGGCGACGTACGAGCGGTAACCCTTGATCGTCTCGATTCGATGCGGGGCGATGATTATCTCCCGCGCTATCATGCCGCGATAGGTGTACGGACCTGGGAAAGTACCCGTCATCAGCACATAGAAATCAATAGCGTTGGTTTTCGCGCTGTCCTTCCGCGCATCCACCATCAGCTTTCCATTGTCGTACTTGGTCGTTTTCACATCGATTCGATAGCCCGGCGGCGGAGGGATTGTCGCGTCGTAAAACGGATGCGGTGGCGGTCGATCCGTATCTAGGTCGGGGTAGACATTGAACAGGCGGCAGAAAGCAATCTCGCCAGCTATCCCCTCCAAATCCACGGTCAGTGGCGATTCTGCGCTGATTTTGAGATTCGCCACATTGAAATGGCGATTGTTTCCGTTGCGATGCTTGGCGACGAAGTGGGCCAGCTTCTGCTCGCAGTAGGTGAGAGTAATAGTTTGACCAATTTCAATTTTATTTAGCATGGTCAAAAAGGCGGAAAATTTTTGAGGGGGGTATCGTAAACGAAGCCTACCCGCAAAGGGGCTGCCAGGTCGCTGCCAGTCTGCCTTCTATTCCCTAGGAAAAACAATCCTTTTTGCCAGTCGTTACATAAGTTTTCCTTATGTTAACCATAAGGCACCCAATGCTGCACAATCACAGTTATGTTTACTTCGTTTCCGGTTCTCCCGTCACTTGAATCTCAGCGATTCGATCGGGCATTGAACCCAGTAGGTTGATTGAGACTGAAGCCGTTTCCCCTTGTTCACTCCACCCGAAAACCAAAGCGGAACGCTTCGCAACGCTTCCAAGGATAGTCTCGCGGACCGATTCATCTTTGATTCCGTCCAATGCGTAGCTGTCTATGCGTTCAAGCGTCGATGCGGCATCGGCGGCTAACTTTGAGCGGACCAAAGCGGACAGCGCTTCAAGACTCTTTTCTGTCTTTACAGAAATTTCTGAAGAGAGAATTGCTTCCGTCTCTTTTCTCAATTTTGTCACCCCTTCCCGTGACGCCTTGCTTTTCAGAGTGTCAACGTTTAGCCCCAGTTGCTCTCCAATCGCTTTCCATCCTCTTCCCGAGACGTACAGCGCCTTTGCCCTTTCCCATTCTTTGGCGGTCATTCTTGGAGGTTGGCGACGGGCGGCATGGATTGCAACCGTGACGCATCCCCCAGTTTTCCCAACCGGTGGGCTTCAACCAGGTTCCAAAATAAATTTTACTTTTCTTTGTTGACGCCACGCCTCGCCCCGGCCTATCGTCACCCCGTCATGCAAATCACCCCCAAAGAAACCCAACAAATCCTCGTCGCAATCGGCCTTTCGATTGCCACGAAGACATGCCCCACCGTTGAAGTCTGCAACGTCGAAGCCGCTTGCCGCTTCATTCAATCCCGTTTCGATGACGTGGATTGGGATTGGGAAGCCCACGACGACGCAACTATTTTCGGCGACGACCGACGCATCCCCATTTGCGACGACGACGAGGGCAATGAAGCCCATTTCACGATCCGCCTGATTCAAACCGCCTAAACCCCCATGAAAAACCGCATCAAATCCCTCCTCATTCAAACCGCCATCTACACCGCCGCCGCCGCCGCTTTCTATCTGCTCTTTTTCCGCTCCCAATTCTAAACCCCAACGCATCAAATCCCATGAATTACCCCGAAACTATCCCCGCCGCCTATTCCGCCGACTCCAATCTGGAGCGCGCCTATCGTCTAGGTTGGAACCACGGCCACGGCATCGCTTGTCACAATGTCCCGTCGATCGGCGACGCCATCGACCGTTCCATCGATTGGGTCGGCCTTGGCAAAACCGTCACGGCGGAAAATATCGCCGAATATCACGAATGCCTTTGTTACGCTGCGGAAATCAATTCCCGTGAATATTCCCCCTTCGAATTCATCGCCCATGAATTCAACGAAAGCGATGACGCCAACGAATTATGGGAGGCTTTCGAATCCGGCGTTGCCGATTCGATTCGATTCGATTTGAAAGGCTATTCCTACGCCGAATTGGTTTGATTCCCGATAGACAGGCTATGGGAAACCGTAGCCTGCAATCGGCAATTACGCCGAATCAAAAGCAAACCCCATGAAAACCAAATCCGAAGAAATCCAAATCCTTACCGCCGCCGCCGACAGTCTCGGTTCCGACAGCTACTGCGGCGCGTGGTTGCGTGAGCAAATCCCCTTCATCGAATCCGACATTCAATCAGACATTGAACCGGGAGTCCTAGCCTCCGCATCAATCCAAGATTGCACGCGCCGTTGCGAGGAAATGCGCGCCGATGCCATGCGTGAGCGTGACAAGATTATCTTGGATGCTCGCAACGAGGCGGAACGGATAATGGACGCCGCATTGAAACTGGCCGATTCGATTCGGTCCGGTCTACGGCGTGACATTGAATCCGCATTGCATCAAATCACCAAGCTCTGATTCCCCGCGCGAGGCTATCGGCAACGGTAGCCTCCGGCGGGTAATCAAACCCGAATCAAAAGCATAAAATCCCATGAAGCAAACCGTCACGTCCTATCAATTCGTCGAAGCTTTCCGCGCCGCTGGCCGGGAGAGTCAATTTACCCGCCCCGCTCTTTTCGCCCTGTTCGATTATCTGGAGTCCTACGAAGAGGACTGCGGCATTGAACTCGAACTCGACCCGATCGGCATTTGTTGCGAGTGGGCGGAGCATGACAGCGCCATCCTTGCCGCCAAGGAATACGGCCAGAACTTCGAGACTGAATCCGAGGCTTTGGAGTGGCTGCGCGAGCAAACGCAAGTCGTTGAGTTCGAAGGCGGCGTGGTCATTCAACTGTTCTAACCTCTTCCCCGCGCACCCATGAATTATTACGTCATGCAAACCGCGCTTGGCAACGGCGCGAAGCCTCAGCTTGTCCACTGGTCGAAAACGATGGACGACGCTATTGCCTACGCGCGCCAGCAACTTGACCTTTGGCGTGAGGTTGGCGTTCCGAATCCTCCGCGCTATCAGGTCCACTATTCCGGCCAGCATAGCATGTCCGCTCTTTGGGACAGCCTGGATTGAATGGCCTATCCTCCGCGCGCTATCGGCTCGACTGGTAGCGCGAAAGGGTAGGCCAATCTATCCGCAATCAATCCATCCAAAGCATGAAAACCATTCACCAAGTCATCCACGAGATTCAATTCTTCGATCCTGCAATCCGCGCATTTGACGCGCACGATCTTCCCCAGGCCGTCCGCGCGTACCTGCACAACAGGTATTCCATGGACGCGCGCCTGGACGAAGAGGAGCAGGAACTGGTCGAAACCTCATTCGAACCTTTCGCGGACAACTTGCGCGAAGCATTTCAGGACGACCCAAGGCCGGACGCGACGCGCTTCTATCTGTTCGACGACCTCAGCCTTTACGTCCGCACCAATGCCGGACCGGAACTCTGGGCCGACGCGCAAGTGTTCGTTGTGGAGCGAATTCTCCCGAGCATGCGCCTGACGCGCCTGGAAGCGGACTTGATGCGCGAAATCGGCATGGACGATCAGGTCAGCGAGGTCCGCGACGACTTTTTCTCCGCCTTCGCGCATGTTCTCCACCGTGACTGCGGAATCCCACACTGCGACGCGCGGAATCACTGGAACGCCTTTTCCCGACAACTGTCGGACTCCGCATGCGAGTCAATCGTCCTTGGCGGCGGCGAGTCTGGCCGTGCGGAAGGTCTTCGTTTCGCGTCGGAATACAGTGTCGCCAACGCCTGAAAACCCATGAAATCCCAATTCGCTCCTGGTCCGTGGCGTGCAATTCCCACAACAGCCATTTCACGCAACCCGCATAATCTGCGCATGGATATTGTTTCGACATCAGGCGAATGGAATCCCGCATTTATTGCCGGTGACATTTTGCCCGATGACGCTCGCCTGATTGCCTCCGCGCCTGAGCTACTGGCCGCGCTTGAGCGACTGGTTCATCCTATGGCCGACGACGAAGACTTAGACTACGCGCGCGAAATCATTGCGAAGGCTAAAGGTAATTGATTAAAACGGGGGTGCGCGCATCCGTTCCACGCGCAATTCAAGCGAATCCAATCATGCATCCACTCCTCCTCTCCGCCCTGATTCAGATTGAGTCAGGCGGCAATGACCTTGCGAAAGGCCGTCACGGCGAACTTGGCGCATTGCAAATCAAACCGATCCTCGTGCGCGATGTAAACCGCATCATGGGAACATCCTACGCGCACCAACAAGTCACCAATCGCGCGGTTTCCACGTTCATTGCCACCGCCTATCTGAGCCACTACGGCAAGAATCTGTCGGATGAATCGCTCGCTCGCATCTGGCAAGGTGGGCCAACTGGCCTGCGCAAATCCTCCACGCGCGCGTATGCTCGACGCGTCATGCGCGAGCTGGAGAATCGAACTATCAAGGAATCCTTTACAGTTGCCAGTCAATCCGACCATTTCACCGCCCGTTGAAACCCCGCTAACCAATGAAACTAACCATCCAATCGAAACAAAACGCCCAGACGATCATCGACCTGTTCAATGCCATCGTCACCGGCGAGGTGCAGGAACATGGGGCAACGCCCATGAGCATCTATGACGAGGAGAAGCACATTTGCTCCATCGTCGCCGCGAACGGCGAACAGATACTCGAACTCATCATTGAGCGCGAGGCTGGTGACAGGATTTGTCCCGCGTTTGAGGGAAACCCCGACGAGGAGAAGCTGTCGTGAAACCATCCGGTCTTTCCCGCGCGCAACTGGACGCGCGGAATACGAGTCTTAAGGAACTCATCACGCGCCTTGAGAGTTTGTCTACTCTAACGGAGTCGCCGATCCTGCTCGAAGCATCCATTCGCCTTGATCAGGTGTCGGATGCTCTCATCAACCTTGAACATGCGCTGTTTTATGCCCGCATGTACAAGTCTACCGATAGTACAGGCGAGGGCGAGAAGCGACGCCAGCAACTCATCGACGACTCGGAAGCCATCATCAACCTAATCCGCAACGGAGGACTCTACCCATGAGCAGGAACGACCCAGCCGACTACCTCAGCGGAACCGAACTCCGCGTGTGCCAGCTAATCGCCGAGCGTCAGATGCGCGGCATCGCCAAATACGGCACGACCGTGAGCGACAATCCATTACCCCTCCGCGCGTGGCTAAGGCATGCGCTGGAGGAGTGTCTCGACCAAGCCATCTATCTCCAACGCGCGATTGAGGAACTGGACAATGCGGAGCCGCCTCACCGACAGAAGACCATTGAGGAACTGATGAAGCCGTACCTGTCGCCTCAGCTTGTCGATTTCAAACCCACCACCTATCAGGTTGAAACATGAGCCGCAATCTATTCGCCCCGCCCAAGTTCAAAGTCCAAATCAACGGCTCACTCGGATGGGCTGATCTGAAGGAGAAGGTCGTCATGTACAAAACTCTCGAATACCCCACGCGCAAGGAGGCTGAGGCGACGGCGCGAGAACTCAACCCCGGCGAGTACACGCAAGGCCGGATTCGGGTAGTTCCGGTTGAGATGCCGGAGGATTACGATGTGTATCCAACGCCCGAGCGTTCAAAGCCATGAATCCATGCGTCATCATTCTCCCATCATCCCTTACGTCAGCCTTTGCTCAGGATACGAGGGCATCGGACTTGGACTCGAACGCTGTATCCCAAATCTTCGAGCAGTCGCTTACTGCGAGAGGGAAGCATTCGCCATCGCGAACCTGGTTGCGAAAATGGAAAACGGACTCCTGGGTGCAGCCCCTATTTTCGCGGACGTTCGAACTTTCCCCTGGAGCAGCTTCACTCGACTCATGGCTGGCGGGATTCTCTCATTCGGTTGGCCATGTCAGCCTGTCAGTGTCGCAGGACAGCGAAAAGCGGTCGATGACGAGCGGTGGCTGTTCGACATCATTGCCGACGGAATCGCAATCATGCAGCCCGGAATGCTCTTCGCCGAAAACGTCGAAGGATTGCTTACCGCGCGAATGCCAGACGGTTCTAGCGTTTTCGGACACTGCATCGAGAGACTGGAAAGGCTTCATTACCGCGTTGCGGCAGGCATATTCAGCGCGGAAGAATGCGACGCACCCCATCGCAGGAAGCGAATCTTCATCCTGGCCCACCGCATCGGCGCGGGATGGGAAGGATTCACCGGGAGCGTGGATGTATGCGGTGACGGATCGGAATCGGGAGGATCAGTTGGCCAGAAAGGTTTACGCGGTCGAGTTTGGCCGAGCCGTCCTGGCGAACAGCAGTATGGATGGGAGCCGCCGAGAGTCATCGACATATCGCTTGAACGCTCGATGGGTCGAGACATTGATGGGTCTTCCGGTCGGCTGGACTATGCCGAGTTGTGCGTCGCCGGTGACAATCGAACGGATGAACTCCGATTGCTCGGTAACGGTGTTGTACCCGCTACCGCCGAGCTAGCGTATCGAACGCTCATGCGAGAACTTGTCGAAATTCCCAGCTAACTTTTCAAACCGCACCCGCGCATCCAATAGGTAGGCCATTCAACCCCCTATCCGAGAGCATGAAAACCGGTCAGATTCGAAATTCGATTCTAGCGCCTGAGACACACCAAACTGCATCCACAGGCCTTTCACGCATCAAAATCGCTCTACGGACCGTTTCTGAGCGATTAAACAGCATGTCGATGGAGCGATTGAGCGGCGTTCGAGGGGTTTCAATTCCGCAGCCGATGGCGTCCGCCCCGTCAGGAGGCGGTACAAGCCAAGCGGCGTCAGCGGAATTGTACTCCCTATTTATGGGGAGTTATTTAACTCCCAATAGGGGAGATAGCGGTAGTCATGCTAGCTTTTGAGGAATAGAAAGTGGTACCGATAAAAGTTCTCCTTTGGGGTGTTGACAAAATCAAGGTGAAGTGTGCATTCTAAGTTCGCATGAGCTATCTGGAAAACGGGGCAACCCACCGCAGCATGTTCCGATTGATGCCACCGCTGCATCACGACGCAGACCCGAATCGCAGCCAAGTTCTGGCCCACATTGCCGAGAACATGCAGTGCGACATGGGTCGGGCGATACGGGCGTTCAACAGCATGCGCCACCCGAAATCGAAGGTCTTGGTCTTCGACAAGGTTCACCGCATGTGGAAGGGCTGCGACTGGCTTCCGGCGCATGATGACTCTAAGGACGCTATGATCCTGGTCGAGCATCGGGCATTGGAGCGTCGGGTTGCGGCGATCGATTCAGAACTCCGCAAGGCCCTGAAGGAAATCAAGCGGCTGAACAAGCAGATGGCCGACCTGTATTCCGATGCGAAGGAGATGGGTGACGGCACCACCAACTGGTTTGAGGAGATGAAGAAAACTCTTGAGATGACCGACGAAAACCCCAGCAAAACCCAGCGCCAACAGCCAGCGAACACCATCGAATCGATGATTGCTCAAGCGTGGCGTTGAAAATGTTTTCGAAAAACTGTTGACTCCACTCAAAGCAACTGCAACACTGCGTTCGCAACAATGATCAATTTCCTGCAATCAGGCGTAGAGCGCGTTGAGGTAACGCGACAGGGTGTTTTTGGATTTCGCCCGTGACTATCACCTGATTGCAGCAGTTTTCGCATGAAAGTTTACACCGCAAAAGCCACGGCAGCGATGCTTCAGATTTGCACCGAGACGCTCCGACGGATCGTTCGCCAGGATGGAATCCAGCATCGAAGGGTTGGCCGACGGATCTTGTTCACCGAAGCCGACATTGCGGCGATCTTGGAAAGCCGACTGATGAAGGGTGAAGTGAACCCATATGCGAGGAAACCGAAGCTTCAGGAGGAGGAAGTGAAACCATGACCACGCAAACTGAGCAGGTTCATGAGACGAAGCGATGCGGCAAATGTCATGCCGACAAAATCTTTGCCGAGTTCTCGAAGACCAAAAGAAATCCTGACGGCCACCAGAGGTACTGCAAGGCATGCTGCAAACAGTACAAGCAGGACAACCGTGAGAAGCTGTCAGCCTATCAGAAAAAATGGTGTGCTGAGAACAAGGAATGGCTCAGTGAGTACGGCAAAGATTATTACTCCGCCAATCTGTCCAAAAGGACCGAGTACCACCGAGCGACTTATTTTAAGATCAAGAACGACCCGGAAAGATACGAAAAACATCTTGAGCGAATGCGGATGCTCAACAAGGCCTCGAAGCTCAAATACCCAGAAAAGCAAAAAGCGAGAAAAGCGGTCGTGTTGGCAATGAAGTCTGGAAAGCTTGTCAGACCTGAATCCTGTTCAGCCTGCATGAAGACCTGTGTTCCAGAAGCACACCACGAAAGCTACGATCAAGATAAGCGGCTCGATGTCAGGTGGCTTTGCAAGCAATGCCATGAAGCGCATCATCGAAAGTATCAGACGAATCCCAGATAATTTTGTCCGCTGATTTGCGGACGTGTCAGAGAACAAAAACAAGAGAAACAAAGTATGAGCAACACATTGACGGTAGTCGCGCCTAACCAGTCTCAATCGCTGGAACAGCCGCAATCAGGAGCAGAGTTCTATTCCCAAGCATGCACGTCGCTGGACGCCGTGAAGCAGCTCGGAGAATGGATGGCCCACTCTGGACTATTTGGCCTGACCAAACCGGAGCAAGGATTCGTTCTGGCTCTTGAGTGCATCGCAAGTCGCCAAACGCCGCTGACGTGGAAGAAGTCGAATCACGTCATCAATGGTCAGATCGCCATGAAGTCCGAGGCGATGCTGTCCGGTTTGATGGATGCGGGTTGGGAAATTGATTGGGTGCAGTTTGACGCTCAAGCGGCAATCGCTGATTTCTGCAAAGGCCAGAAGAAGGTCCGCATCTCATTTACGGCGGAAGACGCAAAGCTGGCCGGATTGCTTCCTGCAAAACCCGGCAGCGGATGGCAGAAGTTCCCGGCGGCGATGATGCGCGCACGTCTGGTTAGTCTTGCCACCAGGATGCTCGACCCTCGTATTACCCAAGGTCGATACTGCGTGGAAGAGGTGGCCGACTTCAACACCCCGTCAACACCCACCGCATCCACTCCGACGCGCCAAACGGTCAATGTGACGCCGGAATCGACCTTCTCGCTGGTGGACAAGCTGGAGCAAATTCTCGAACCGCACAGCGACATCTCCAATGCGTTCCTGATCAGCAAGAACCTAATCAAGGAAGGTCAAAACTTCCGCGATGTCTCGACCAAGGTGGCCAACATGATCATCAGCGACGCCGATGGTTTCCTCGCCAAGGCCAAAGCGTTCTCCAGCCCGACCATCGAATGAGCATTCAAAACCGACACGTTAACTGGGACATGCCAGCCGAGAAGTATCACGCCGTTGATGCTCTCTCCAAAAGCATGATGTCCAAGATCCTCAAGTCACCGGCGCACTACAAAGCCGCGCTGGACGAGCATCAGGAGCCGAGCAAAGCGATGCAGATGGGTACGGCGATTCATGCCGCTGTCTTGGAACCGCATTTGTACTCGCAGGTTGTCGCCGTGATTCCGCCGGACATCGACGGTCGTACCAAGGAAGGCAAAGCGTGGAAGGAGCAGCATAAGAGCCGCATCCATCTGACTCACGCCGAGGACATCGATGTGCAGGGCGTGGCCAACTCTGTTCGTCGCCATCCGTTCTGGGACATCATTCATCTCAACCACAAAATTGAGGCGAGTGTCTTCGCTGAGGACGTTGAAACCGGCATCGCTCTCAAAGCGCGTCCCGATCTGTGGGTCGAGGATCATACCCTGGTCGATGTGAAGACGACGGACGACGCATCACCGGAGGCTTTCAGCCGTACGATTACCTCGTTCGGCTACCACATTCAGGCGGCACATTATCTCGCCATGACAGGAGCCGAGAACTTCGTATTCGTCGCCGTCGAGCGTAAAGCTCCGTACGCCGTTGGAATCTACCGCCTCGACGCCGAATGGCTTCAGGCCGGTGAGAACATGCGTCGCAAGGCAATCTCGACGCTGCATGAGTGCCGCGCACTGGACAGTTGGCCAGCCTATCCGACGACGACCGTTACCCTTTCATGCCCAAAATGGGTGCTGAATAAATCCGAGAACTAAACCAAAATCGAAACCTACACATTATGTTCAAAGTTAACCGCAAGGACGCTGGAGGCAGCTACATCAACGCCGAAGGCGAGTACACCGTCACCGTGACAAAGGTCGAGGAAACGCTCGATGCTAAGGGCCGCGAGGTCTGCAAGGTGACGTTTGCAACCGATGATGGAGCGAGCATCGCAGACCGTTTCATCAACCAGGAGAATGTCTGGTTCCGTGTGAACCAGCTTGTCGCCGCGACGAACCACAACGTGCCTGACGGAACGGAAGTGGACTTCCTGGGCGTCAAAGGCAGCTACGCAAACTTCCTCCGTGGAATGATCGGTCTTGAGCTGGTCATTGTTGTCCGTGCTGAAGAGTACGAATCCAATGGCGAGAAGAAGAAGGCCTATCGCATCAAAACCATGAAGGCCATTGCTGCGACTCCCGACACCGAGGAAAAGCCGTTCTAATCCATCATCACGGAGGGGAGCGCATTCCGCGATAACGCTCGTCAATCAACCATAACGCATCCAATTCGCATCCATGAGAGTCAAACTTGTAGCTATCACCAAACCCCTTGTCGGCGACGGTAACCTGACCGCCAGCGACTTCATCACCTACGCGGCGCGTGTCAGCAACCCGTCGAACCAGATGAGTCTGCTCACCGCTCCCAAGTTACTGGCCTACTGCATCAAGCACGGCCATTGGAGCATCTTCGAGCAGGCATCGATGACCGTCGAGATTCAGACGAGCCGCGCGATATCGGCGCAAATCATCAGGCATCGCAGTTTCTGCTTTCAGGAATTCAGCCAGCGTTATGCGCCAAGTGATGCTGCTGAACCTGTCGAGCTTCGGACGCAAGATCGTTCCAACCGCCAGGGAAGTGGCGATGCATACTCTCAGGATTGGGCGTACGACATTGTCGCTAGGTCGGTCGATATGGCGTTCAAGACCTATCGCACCCTGCTCCAAGAAGGCGTTAGCCGTGAGACTGCTCGTATGGTTCTTCCGCTCTGTACGCAGACGACGCTGTACATGACCGGAAATATCAGGAGCTGGATTCATTACCTTGAGCAGCGGTGCGCTAAGGGTACTCAGAAGGAGCATCGTCAGATTGCCGAGGCTATCCGCGACAAGATTTTCGCTGTCGAATTCCCGCACATTCACAACGCATTGCAGGAGTCGAAATGAGCGACAGCAAGTCAGAGACTGTACGTCTCACATTCAAAGGACTGTTGTCCATCTACCTTCCCGAGAAGACGATGATGGAGGTCTACAACGCAACCGAGCTGTGCTGCCGAAGGAACAACTGGGGCATCGCAATCGACGAGAGCAACCGATTGGATTTTGTTCCGATGGTGAAAGTGGAGGAGGAATTGAAATGACCAACCAACCAATCAACGACGGAGGACCGGCGTTTCCGATGGGATATCACCCCGGAGGAAACAGGGCTGATCAATTCGGAATGACAATTAGAGACTACTTCGCGGTGGCTGAGAAACTCGAAGACTTAGACGAGACG
>Ga0208644_1002400_pt1 | contig 14984 bp, 14 predicted proteins | sample VirMetDEL_Nov_18_FD_184517 | JGI IMG/M metagenome (GOLD analysis project Ga0208644, IMG submission 184517) | Aqueous microbial communities from the Delaware River and Bay under freshwater to marine salinity gradient to study organic matter... | ecosystem: Environmental > Aquatic > Marine >... | reverse complement strand
GGGTCAAATAGTTAATTAAGGAAAAACTATTATGGCTACTTCTGTTTATCCCAGTATGACTGGTGCTGTGGCGAATGATTCCGCAGCAACTTTCATCCCCGAAATCTGGAGTGATGAGATCATCGCTGCTTACCAGAAAAACCTTGTACTTGCTAACCTCGTTAAGAAGATGGGTATGCAGGGCAAGAAAGGTGACACGATTCATATTCCGTCACCCATCCGTGGTTCAGTAACTGCTAAGGCAGCTCGTACCGCAGTAACGATTCAAGAGAACACTGAGCTTGAAGTACAAGTTATCATTAACCAGCACTTTGAGTATTCACGTTTGATTGAGGACATCACCGAAGTTCAGGCTCTGGCTTCACTCCGTCAATTCTACACGGGTGACGCAGGCTACGCTTTGGCTAAGCAAGTTGACGACGACTTGTTCCAACTTGGTAAGTCTTTCGGTAATGGAACTGGTGCAAACTGGGTCCACAACAACGCTTTCTACCCCGATGTTTCAGGTGTTTTGACTGCGTATGCAGTAGACACCGTAGAGGACGATGACGTATTCACTGACGGCATCTTCCGCGCTTTGATCCAGCAAATGGACGATGCGGACGTACCGATGGACAATCGTGCATTTGTTGTTCCTCCTTCACTGCGTAATGCCATCATGGGCATTGACCGATACGTGTCTTCCGACTTCGTAGACGGACGTGGTGTACAAAACGGCAAGATTGGTAACTTGTATGGCGTAGACATCTTTGTTACCAGCAACGTCCCCGTTATTGAAACTGCTGCTGACAACACGGCTGTAGGCAACACCAAAGACATCCGTGGCGCTATCCTGTGCCATCGTGACGCTATGGTTCTTGCTGAGCAGGTCGGTGTTCGTTCACAGACCCAGTACAAGCAAGAGTTCTTGGGTACGCTTTACACTGCAGACATGCTCTATGGTGTGAAGGTTCTTCGCCCTGAGTCAGGTCTTGTTCTGGCTGTAAACAGCTAAGCAGTCCTTCTACCTAAGCAGGGGAAAACTTCGGTGAGTACCCTGCTTACCTCTTTCCAAATCGGAGTGATTATTTAATGCCTTCAACTCTTATTACAAAATACGGCTCAGGCGCGCCTCTAGCCTCCGATTTAGTCCGTGGCGAGCTAGCAGTAGATACAGAAAATGGACGTTTGTACACGGAAGATTCTTTAGGCGCAGTTGTAGAGATTGGGGTGAACCCGGCAGCAGCCGTAACTTTCAATAATGACGCTACGTTTACTGGCGCAACTTACAACGCGGTGTGGGACAGCTCAGCCAACTCTTTAATTTTTGGTGACAACGCAAAGGCTGTCTTCGGTGCTGGCTCTGACCTTGAAATTTTAAGCAACGGCACAGATGGCTTAATTCGTAACGGCAACGCCACTGGCGAAATTCGCATGGAGTCCGATGACAGGATTATCTTTGCGGACAGAGGTTTTAACGAAGTTTTTGCCGTTTTTAATGACGACGATGATGTCAAACTGTACCACGATGGCAACCAAAAACTAGCCACAACCGCCACAGGCCTCGACGTAACTGGCGGTATTACAACAACATCCAGCGTCGGGATTGGTACGACGAGTCCTAGTGCTTTATTACATATAAGTAAAACATTAGCTGGTTCTGATACAAGTGCAATTAATATTCAAAATTTTGGAATTTTTACTTGGGGATTAGGAATTGATAATGCAGTTTCAAACAGCAGTTTACTTGTTCAATCAGGCGGAATAGGCGGTACAACTAGATTAGCAATAGATACCAGCGGCCAAGTCGGCATCGGCACGCCGAGTCCTACTGCTCTCCTTGATGTTGTCGGCACAAGCTCTACAAACCTTCGCGTATCTCAAAATGGAGAGACTTCTGTCGAGCTTGGAGAGTCTGGTGCTGGCGATTCTGCGATCATCTACGTTAATAAAGGTTTTGATGCGTCTGCTTCGGTTATCTTTGGGCGGGGTGTTGGCACGCCAGACGGTAGCATCTATGTAGACCCTAGCGAAAATCTGGTTTTAAGTTACAACGAGACAAGTACAGCCAACGACTTACTCATTAAAAATAACAACGTGTCGATAGCAGCTTTTGACAGCGCAGGCAACGTAGGGTTTGGTACAACAACCCCAAGTACACAGGTAGATATTTCAAACAACCTTAACCCAACAGCGGTATTTACAGCAGACATTAGCGGCACAACAATGACTGTAAGTGCGGTTACTTCGGGCACTATTGCGGTAGGAGACAGAGTAACGGGTCCTAATGTTATCACCAATACTAAAATCACAGCATTAGGGACAGGAACAGGCGGCACTGGGACTTACACGGTTGACCAATCGCAAACAAGTGCTTCGTCCACGATGCGCACGCAGTCTGCTTCCGATAACGTACTGCGCTTTACAGATACCGATCCTACGGCAAATAATGGCAACCAGATAGGCACAATAGAGTTTTATTCAAGCGACAGTGGCGGTCCGGGCGTCCAAGCATTTATTGCAGGGGTTGGTTCTGGTGTACCAGAAGGCGGCTTATATTTTGGTACTTCTCCTGATGCGAGTACAGAAGCAACTCAGCGTATGGTTATAGATCTTAACGGCAACTTGCTGGTTGGTTGTACATCGCAACCTGATTCTACTAACTTTGGTGGGTTTATTAATCCAATAGGTCAATTTAGAAGCTCAAGAAACAGCACAGGATCTGTCACTCAATTTAGTTTTAGTAATCCTAATGGTGAAGTAGGAACAATCGTAACTAACGGGTCTGCTACTGCTTATAACACTTCTTCAGATTATCGCCTAAAGGAAAATGTAGTAGCCATGACAGGCGCTACTGCACGACTGAAGCAGTTAGCGCCCAAGCGATTCAATTTTATTGCTGACGCTGATATAACTGTTGATGGCTTCTTGGCGCATGAAGTTCAGTCTGTTGTACCAGAGGCAATCACAGGAACATACAACGAGGTTGATGACGACAATAACCCTGTATATCAAGGCATTGACCAATCCAAACTTGTGCCGCTACTCGTGGCAACAATCCAAGAACTTGAAGCACGAATCGCAGCACTAGAAGGAGCTAACTAATGGATTTAATCTGGGACGTATTCAACTGGCTGACAGCCACAGTAACCTTAGCATCAGCAGTTAGCGCCATGACCCCTACGGACAAGGACGACAAGATTGTAAATAAGCTCAAGCAGTTCGTTGATCTACTTGCGATCAACATTGGTCACGCTAAGAAGTAACGTAGATGATAGCAGAGGACGCAAAGACAGTTATAGACGGGTTCGCAGTTGGTGGTACAGTAGCAACTTTGGCTGGCTGGTTGCCACCCGTTGCGTCCCTGCTGACCATCGTGTGGCTCAGCATTAGAATCTGGGAGTCAGACACAGTACAGAAGATGTTCAATGGTAGAAATTAATGACAACACGGACCTTACGATACCGCTGAGGAATCTCATAGCGTTAGTCTTGGGTGTTGCCATTATTACTACTGGGTACGCAGAGCTTAACTCACGTATCACCACGCTGGAACACGGGCAGTCCATACAGGACATGACCATCCGTGAAAATGCTGCGTTTGTACGTGAGTGGCCTCTGGGGTTACGTGGGGCGCTCCCTGACGATCTTGTGCAGAACGCTAAGATCATGTCTCTTGAGGACAAACAGAAGGAACTACAGCGTCTACAGGACCGCATGAATGACCTACAAATAGAAATCAACAGAGTCGCTGGTGTTAATGAGACTCACAACGAAAAACTAGAAACTTTATTTGACATCTGGAATAATCAAATTGTGGGCAAATAATGGAATACGTAGAACTGATTTCTGCAATATGGCCTATATTTCTTGGGTTCGTAGTCCTCGTGTTGTCCATAGGTAAACTGATGTCCCGCATGGACGTCGTGGAAGACAAGATTAAGACTCTGTTTGAGCTATGGAACAAGTTTAATGATCGATAAGCTCATAGGACCCGTCACGAGCCTCCTAGACAAGTTCATAGAGGACAAGGACCAAAAGGCAAAACTAGCGCATGAAGTTGCTACAATGGCTGAGAAGCACGCTCTGGAACTTTCTCGTGCACAACTGGACGTCAACAGAGTTGAAGCTAGCCATGCTAATATATTCGTTAGTGGCTGGCGGCCTGCTGTTGGGTGGGTGTGTGTACTTGGGATGGCAGGGAACTTCATGGTGATACCGTTTTCCAACTTTGTCCTTGCGCTGCTGGAGATACCTGTGAGAATACCTCTGATTGACACTGCAACCATGATGCCCGTGTTGATGGGCATGTTGGGTCTTGGGACGCTCAGGACTTATGAGAAGAAAGCGGGAGTATCTAAGTAATGGCACCAAAAGTAGGCGGCTCAAACACAGAAGAAGACAGCGGTGGAGAAGGGTTTTTTGATAGAATTGCTAGCTGGCTACAAAGGTTTATTCTTAACCCTGCTGCACAGTTTTTTACCTCCGGACAAGCCACGTCTCCAATAACGGATCCTTTTGGCGAAAATACTTTTGACCGATTTGATCCTTCTTCTGATCTTTACTTTAGGTCTATTCCTTTGTCTGCACCTATCGGAGACGAAGGAGACATTTTTGACGTTCTTTTACACCTAGAAACTTACTTAGGTTTAGAAAGAGGAACCCTTTCTCCTCAACAGGCTGTTGCTATTTTACAGGGGTTGCAGGATGAGTTTGGCGAAGAAGACTTTGCTACTTTTTATGATGAACTTCTGTCAGGAAACTTAGAACCTGCGTCTACTTATATACAAGAAGACACACCTGTAGAAGACACTGAAGAAGAAATAGTCTCATTAGGCCCGGATCTTGGTCTTATCGGCCAAACTAATATTTTTGGTCCGGAAGGTGGTATATGGGATCCTACTTTACCTTATCCTGATCCAGACGTAGATGAACAAAACATAATGGTCTTGGAAAACGTTCTGGGTGAACCCGAAGTATATTTAGATCCTAACTTTATTATGCTTCAGCCACAAGATCCTACAGACAGTGCTGGTGGCGGCGGTGGCGGTGCCGAAGGTGGTGGAGGTGCTACTGGAGGTGATGCTGGAGGTGGTGCTGGAGATGGCGGAGGTGCTACTGGAGGTGATGCTGGGGGTGCTGCTGGAGGTCAGGGCGGTCAGGTTGTTGATGATACTCCATCAGATTTTCTTGGAGGTCTTGAAGGTATTGAAGATTTAATTGATATTCCTACAGATGAAGGAGACAGACCCTTTGCTGCTGTTGGTAACGGGCCGTGGGTGTACATAGGGGAAGGACGTTGGGTTCAAATTGCTCCTGAAATTTTGACACAGCAAGGCGTAGTTATTGACAACGGAGACGGTACTTATAGTGTAGATCCTACAGTCTATGAAAACGATGAAAACTGGGTTAGAACAGCAGAAGACCCTACTTGGAACCCGGATAACCCAGAAGTTATTGATATAGGAATCACTGGAGACATAACGGGTGAAGGTGAGCTTTATGAGCCGGATACTACTACTGGAGAAGAAGAAGGTTCAACTCTTTATGATTTACTTTTAGGCGGTGGTTCTTCTCACGGAGCTTTAGAGCGTATCTTGGAAAACTCAGATTTCTACCCGACTCAGCCTCAAACAGGCACAGGAACCGGAGATGGTACTGGTGCTGGAACTGGTGCTGGAACTGGAGATGGTACTGGTGCTGGAACAGGCACAGGCACGGGAACAGACACGGGAATAGACACGGGAATAGACACGGGCGACATAAGGGACACTCAGTTTATTGATGAAAACGGTAACGGCATAGACGACAGGGATGAAGTTTCTAAAGAAACACAACCGCCAGACCGTGGGCCTGTTAAAGATACTACCAGCAGAGGAGAACTACCGACAGACACTGTAGGCACCGGAGGTGTTGGTGACGTAGGAACAGGTACTCAAGGTGGCACTGGTACTGGAGAAGGCACGGGTACAGGTGATGGCACGGGTACAGGTGATGGCACTGGTACTGGAGAAGGCACGGGTACAGGTGATGGCACGGGTATAGACTTAGGCGGCACTGGTATGTTAGCCCCTACAACTACTCCAGTTAAACGAGATCCATACACGCCTCCTGATTTGCCTTTTGAGTGGGAACTTGTAAAACCAATAAGACTCTTTGACATCATAGATTATAATAAATCTCTGAGGAAATTTTAAGTATGACTTATTTAGAACTGGTAAACGGAGTCCTACGTAGACTCAGAGAAGCAACAGTAGGCTCCATAGCTCAAAACTCCTACTCAGAACTTATCGGAGACATCGTAAATGACGCTAAACGTATAGTAGAGGACGCTTGGGACTGGTCCGCGCTCAGAAGTACAATTACTGTAACAACAGCCGCAGACACTTCTAACTATACATTGACAGGCAGCGGCAGCAACATCAAATTACTAGAGGTTGTGAACGATACTTCCAAGTGGTTCATGCAGTACAAAGACACGTACTGGATGACTAATGCGTACCTAAACCAAGAAGCGCCTACTGGTGCGCCTGTTTATTTCACGTTCAACGGTCTTGACTCCAACGACAACTCAAAAGTAGACCTGTATCCTACACCGGACGGCGTGTACAGCATCAGGTTCAAAGGACTTGTCAGGCCGTCGGACTTGGTTAATGACACTGACGTACTGGAAGTACCCAGTATGCCAGTATTGCACCTAGCGTTTGCTATGGCTGCTAGAGAACGTGGTGAGACCGGTGGTAGATCAGCAGGTGAACTCATGGGTTTTGCACAGAGCTTTCTGTCCGATGCTATTGCTCTGGACGCACAAAAGCACCCCGAAGAATTGACCTATATGGCAGTTTAATATGGCCCAACCACGACAAAACATAACTATTGCTGCACCAGCGTTCAGGGGTCTTAACACACAGGACTCACCGACAACGCTGGACGCATCTTTTGCTTCCATTGCGGACAACTGTGTTATTGACCAGTATGGTCGTGTGGGATCACGCAAAGGCTTCTTAGCACTCACAACGGACACTACACTGATTGACGGCAGTAACGGCATTGAAGTCATTAAAGAATACATTTCTCCAGACGGAAACAACGTTATTTTTTCAGCAGGCAACAACAAGATCTTCAGTGGTACTGCTACACTGACTGACGAGACTCCCTTGGCGTACACTATTACTGCCAATGACTGGAAGATGGTTAATTTTAATGACAGCCTGTATATGTTCCAGAGGTTGCACGAACCACTCGTGTATTCCACAGCATCAGGTGCTGTACAGCCTGTGTCTTCTCTTGGTACCGCTGTAGGGACACCTCCGCAAGCTAATGAAGTCCTTTCTGCTTATGGAAGGCTGTGGGTGGCTGACGTCAGTGCTGATACTTCTACTGTCTACTGGTCTGACCTATTGAATGGCGCAGCGTGGACAGGCGGCACATCAGGGTCAATCAATTTGAACAAAGTATGGCCCAATGGTTTGGATCAGGTTGTGGCACTGGCTGCACACAATGACTACCTTATCATCTTTGGTAAGAACGCTATCTTGACCTACAGTGGCGCTACGGACCCTTCCACAATGCAACTAGCGGACACTATCGCTAACGTGGGTTGCGTCTCAAGGGACTCTGTGCAGCACACTGGTACGGACCTGCTGTTTCTGTCCAACGAAGGTATCAGAAGTTTCAGTAGAACTATTCAAGAGAAGTCCCTACCTATGCGGGACATCAGTAAGAACGTGCGTAACGATCTGTTGTACATCAACACACAGCAAATCAACAGCCCACTCAGGAGTGTCTACAGTCCAGAAGAAGCGTTCTACTTAATCTCCTTTAGTGACTCCCAGTACGTTTATTGTTTTGACATGAGGACGCCTCTGGAAGACGGGTCACACAGGGCTACTACGTGGTCAGGACTAACCCTGAGATCTTTCACTAGACTTCAGGACGGCTCAGTTTACGTAGGTAACGGCAACGGTATATCTCAGTACACTGGATACCAAGACTACGGCTCCAGCTACACTATGCGTTACTTCAGTAATCCCATGAACTTTGGAGACAGCTCAAGGCTGAAGCTGCTTAAAGAAATTATCTTGACATTCATTGGTGGTCAGGGCGCACAGGTTGTTGTCAACTGGGGCTATGACTACACAGAAACCTATACTAAAGAAATTGTCACTATTGACTCCGGTAGTCAGGTGGCTTATTACAACCAAAGCGAATTTAATGTTTCGGAATCAGAATACAGCGCTTCAATTATTGTGGACAGACCACGAACTAAAACAACAGGTACGGGGACAGTAGTGACCATAGGAACTGAAGCAACAATCAACACTAACGCTTTATCTTTGCAGGAAGTTAATATACAAGCTATAATCGGTAGGATCATCTAATGAGTAATTATACAAAGATCACAAACTTTACAGCCAAAGATAGTCTTCCTACAGGCAACACTGCGAAGATTATCAGAGGCGTTGATTTTGATGGTGAGTTTGATGCAATTCAAACAGCGGTAGCCACTAAGTCGGACTCCAACAGTCCTACGTTTACAGGAACTGTCACAGCAGCAACACTAACTGTCTCAGGTACACTGACAGCAGCAACAGCGAATATTACAGGTACACTGACTGCTGGAACTATTGAAGGAGGAACCTACTAATGGCTACGCCAGATTGGAACAGTTTTTTCTCCGGTTTACTTAATCTTGGTTTAACAACCGAAGGTGCTCGCACAATGCAGCAAGCATTGGGTGCCTTTGGTACGCAGGCCCAGCAAGGTTTAACTGACATAGGTCGAGAAGCACAGCAAGCATCTCAGTTTGTACCCTTTACTGTCACGAGTCAAGTAGGGCAAGCAGTATCTGACCCACAGGGCGGCTATACGCTAAACTTGACTCCTGAACAAGAGGCGCTACGTCAAACACTCTTTGGTGGTTCTCAGGCGCTCGCTGGGCAAGCCTCAGCAGCCTATGATCCGATGTATGCTCAGCTTGCACAGCAGGCATACGGTGGTGTGTCTCCGCTTCTCCAGCAGGCTCAGACTGCCGCAGAAGCTGCTGGAGCTATGGACAGGGCCGCTAGAGAACAACAGGTCTATGGACAGCTCAGGGCGCTACAGTCGCCTGAAGAAGAGCGTCAGCGGTTAGCTCTGGAAAATCGTTTGGCAGCTCAAGGCCGCTTAGGTACGCAAACGGCTCAGTTTGGTGGCACACCAGAAGGATTAGCACTGGCTAAAGCACAAGCTGAAGCTCAGAACCAAGCTGCACTTATGGCTATGCAACAGTCCGGAGTTGAGCAGCAACAGGCAATCGCTAGAGCACAGGGCTTACAGGGGCTTGCTGGTGGTATGTTTGGCATGGGCACTGCAGCTCAAATGACACCAAGGCAACTTCAGGGAATAGACCTACAGAATTTAGCGGGTATGATGGGCGCAGGATACGCTCCGGAACGTGAGTTGCTAACTCAGTTAAGTGCTGCATCACCTTATGCTCAACTGGCACAAACAGGAAGACAACAAGGGGCAGGGCTATTCTCAGAAGCCGCTGCTAGTGGTCTTGAGGCTCAGCTACAGTCTATGCTGAAAGCAGCCGATATAGAACAAGGTTTGTTCCAGTCCTTAGCCGCAGCAGCGGGTGGGCAAGCAGGGGGTGCTGGTGGTGGTTTGTTTGATTGGTTAGCGTCATTATTTTAAAAATAGGAGCACATGATGCCACGTTTTTCACAAAGTTTATTTGACAGTATTAGAGACTTTGGGCGTATGTCTCCTACGGAAGGTCGGAGGCAAGCCCTACAACAAGAATCACCGTATCAACAGATGGGGACTACGGACCCGCTTGCTCGTGGCATTGGGCAAATGCTGGGCGGTCTCACGGGTAAGCCACTTACTTATCTTCAGACTGCACCTGAAAGGATTGCTGCTCAGACTAAAGGGTTGGATATGTCCAAAGCAGAAGACATCGCTAAAGCAATGTTAGTCAGGGCACAATACATTCAGGACCCTCAAGCGCAAGCCGTGATGATTATGAAAGCTCAGGAGCTTATGCAGGGCGTTAAGGAAAGGAAGAAAGCAGAAAAAGCAACAGCAGGAGAAAAGGCGCTTGTAGAGTACGGTTCTGCTTCTAACATTGATTTAGAAGATCCTAAAACAAAAGAATACTTTTTTAGACTAGGAACTACATATAACGTCCCTTTTGAAACAGCAAACTCAATCTATAAAGAGTTCACTGGTAAAGACAAAGGTGAGATGACAACAAAAGATGAAGTAGTTCTTAGAGACTCAAAAGGTAATCTCTACACTAGAGCCGTGCAGTATTCTAAGACGGGACAAACTAGAGAAGTGCTGACGCCCTTCCCCGGATCTCCTAAAAAGCCAGCAGGAGGGCTAACCATTGTTTCTGGGACAACCGGAGTGGGTGGTGAGGATAAACCTAGACTAACAGGAGAAGCAGAAGAAAGCCAGGAGTACGCTTCTTTACGTGTTGACGCTGTTGCTAAACTCCCTGATCTAGTAAATACTTCGGACAACCTTCAAGCAGCTATAGATCTTTTGGAATCAGGTGCTGTCAAAACCGGAGGCATAACCAGAAGACTTTCTAGGGGACTTACTGATTTCTTGGGAACAACACCTAAAAACCTGGGTGAGTTTGAGACTCGTTTAGCTGAAGAAGTTCTTGCTCGTTTAGAGTCATTTACGGGGGCTATTTCAGAAGGCGAGAGACAGTTCTTAGTGGACAACATTGGAAGCTACTTAGAAAGCGGAGAAAGCAACATAGGAAGATTACAGACTCTGTTAGGTCGCGCTAATAGACTGATGCAGAACAGCGTCCTCATCGCTAAATCTAAAACTTTCGATGATTATAGAAGCTCTGTGCTGTCTTCTGTAGAAGAAAGGCAATTCAACTTTGTTCCTGAAGCCGAAAGAAAAGAAGCAATGGAAGCAGTCAAAAGAGGTGAAATAACCCTAGAAGAACTAAGGAGCATGTACTAATGGCTACTGCTTTTGAACAGAGACTTCAGCAGTACAGACAACAGCAGCAACAGCCGCCTAAATCTGCTTTCCAACAGCGATATGAAGCCTACAAACAACAAAAACCTACTCAGACTGTGTACCAAGAAGAAGAAGAACAAGGGCCTTCCTGGTTACAAAAAAATCTGGATGTTCCTTTAGGGGCGGCAGGTAGTGTAGTAGGTGGTTTAGCTGGTAGTCTTTTGGGTCCCGCAGGAGCAGTAGCCGGAGGTACTGCTGGAGGAGCTTTGGGAACAGCATTAGGTACTTATATTTCCGAAAGTGAGTACAATGAAGCAGGGGAAATCGACGCTTATACAAAAGCAGTCGAGAATTCTCTCTGGTCCATGGGTTTTGATTTAGCTACTATGGGTGTGGCTTCCAAGATAAAACCAATGTACTACGCTATGAAACTTAAGGCTGGTGCTAGTGCTGAAGAGACAGCTAAAGAAATTATAGAAGGTGCTTTTGGTGCTGGGAGTAGGGAGTCGCTTCAGGCTTCTCAAGCTATCTTAGAGAAAGGAGGAGCAACACTTCTTCCTTCTCAAGTTAGTAGCTCAGGTTTAGAAGCCTTCAGGGAGCGCGTAGCTTCTGTTGGTTTACTGTCCAGACAAACAATGAGAGAAAATCAACAGGCTGTGAACGATGTAGTCAGAGAAGAGCTAACTACACTGATTAACAAGAATGCTCCTGGATGGGAAGCAGACCCTTATGGCATGGGAGAAGCCTTTCATACCCTTATTCAAGCAGGTGAAGAAGCTGTTCAACAGGCTTATCTTAGGGGTCTAGACGACGTTAAACTTTCTCTTGGTACTGGGACGCAACAAACAGTCCCTGCTTCGAGCATCCTAGCTCCTATTGACAAATACCTTAAAACTAAAAAAGGGAAAGTTGTTGATGATTTGAGTCCTGAGACCATTAAATTTTTACAGGATCAGCTTTCAAGGCTTAGGCGAGTAGGCAGCAACAAAAAACAAAATGGTTCTTTTCCTGTTATCGAACTTATAGCCCTAGACAGATCCTTTACTCAACGTGTGAAAGGTAAATTTGGTCCAGGAGCAGCCGAAAGAAATTCAGTAGTGGAAGCGGAGTTGTCTGAGGTTGCTTCTGAGATGCGTACTGCTATTCACGAAGCAATGAGTAGAGTAAACCCAGCCGCTGCGGAAGAATATCAGGCTTTAAAAAAAGCCTATGGCGAAGGAATCAATGCTCTATTCCCCAAGATAAACAAAAATTTTATGGGTGCTGCTAATAGAGGAAGTTTTTTAGGCTTGGGTAACCTTGCCGCAAAAGCTTCCAACTTAAACCAAGTAGCGGCTTTGAGAAACAGTCTACATACGGCATATAAAGAAGCAGCTAAAGACAAAAACATAGCGTTGCCCTTTGGCTCTGTCAAAGAAATAGATGAGTTGTTTGCTAGGGGTTTCTTGTCCTCAAGAATTTCTCAGGTGTTCGATGAGTCTTTTTTAATCAACGATCTCAAGTCCCTTGCGAAAACAATGAACAACCCAGCAGAAATTAAAAAATATGAATTTATTTTGGGCAAGAACTACCCACGCTTCAAACAGTTGATGAATCTTGTAGTGGAAGCCTCAGAATCAGCTACAGGAGACTTCGGAACTTTGATGTTACGAGGGGCTGAAGCAGGGGGTTTTCGAGGTATTGCAAGTCAAATAGGTGGTCTAGTAGGGGTAGGGGGCGCTGCTGGGTTAGGCGTAGTTTCGCCAACTCCTGTTATCGCTGCTGGTGCTGCTGCTTTATTTATTCCACAAATGTTTGCAAAGATTGCCACTAATCCAGCCCATGTAAACCGCCTGATTATGATGACTAAGAAAGACTTTGGGGGTGCTGAAAAAGCTGCTGTAGCTGCTCAGTTGCTTGCTGCGGATGTGTTTTACTCTTTGACTGACACAGAAAAGAACGAGATGATGGCCTACTTATCTGATGTGGCTAATCAACAACTAGGTAACGGAGAACAGTAATGGTCTTACCTGCTTTAAGCCGTGGTTTGTTTCAGGAGATGGCTAAATCCCAAGAAGCTCTTGAGAGACAACGACAGGAGAACGAAGCATGGAAACGAGGGGACATTACTCAGGTTGAGCTTGGGTTAAGAACAGGGGCTAATCTTCTTGATGCTGCTGTAAACCCTATGATCGGCAAGATGCTTGAGCCTGTTGCACAAGCAGGTTCTTCCTTAGCTGGTTTAGTCCCCGCTTCTGTGCCACAGGCTTTAGCCAGAAGCGAGACAATGGCTCCTGTTTTTGAGACGGTTAAGAAGGGCGTACAGAGATACGAAGAATTAAAAAGAGAAAGCCCAAGAACAGCGAGAAACTTAGAAGCTGCTCTCAAAGTGGCTGAATACATTCCTACTCTTGGTGGGGCAAAGATGACTACCGAAGCAGCTAAAACTGTAGATGCTTTGACTGGTCCTGAGTCCGGTAGAGGAATGCTGACTGCTTCTGCTAACAACTTCATTCCTGGCTACTATGATCCAGACCCTGTGAAAAAAGCAATCGCTGTAACTAAGTGGCTTCCTAAACAACTTGTCAACACAGTTACCGACATAGTTGATCCTGCTTCGCGGGCCGGATACAGAGAACAAGGCATTTCCAGATCGACTCAGAAAATAATAGCAAGAGCGCAAGGAAAGCAGAGTTTTCTTGACGTACTACAAAATGTTCCTTATTTGGGTGAGCTACTTAAACCACATAAAAAAGAAATAGGAACTCATAGAGGCGTTGCTCAAGCTCAGTACGTAGGAAGAGTCCATGCTCAATCAGAAAGACAAGGAAAAGCTGATCTTGTAGATGAAATGATAAGAAGATCTGATGTTGTTGATGTCTTTGACTACTACGAAGGATCATATAAGGATACAATAAAGGACAAAAAACTTAAGCCTTACTATAGGAAAAAAGACGCTAAAAACCAAATGCCTCTCAGAATACCTGACGATGATTTAGACTTTATTGAGCAGCACTTTTCTACTGTTTGGACAGAGCCTTCTTTAACAAACCCTAACGTCATGGTTCCCTTCAAAGAAGCAGAAAGGCCAATACTAGCTATTAAAAATCCAGGGTCAGGACAAAGAATCACAGGTGCTCATTATGATGATATTTTCCGAAGAGCGCCTTTTGTTATACCAACTAGACAACTATTCAAAGACGTTAAAAAAATAGATCCGGAAGAGCTTTTAGCTAAACTCAGCGAACAAGCAAACCTCTCTCAACAACTAAAGGAAACAAAAAAACATTTTAAAGTCGTTGGACAGGCTAAAGACGGGGGTGTCTGGATTTCAGGTTCTATGCCTGGATCTGCTATCACCGAAGGCGGTATTAACTATTTAACGAAAATTACACCGGACGGTAAAATGATTGGTGTTATGTCGGATGAGCACAATTTGTTTGAAGGTATTGCAGCTAAAGTGGAGAAATACTCAGCAGGTGCTGTTCCTGCGCTATCCGTGATGAAGCACTTTTTACCTAGAAGGCTTATTGCTGTTACTCCCCCAATGGCAATAGATATTGAATCTAAAGCAACGGCCACTAGAAAATATCAGATGCCTCAAGGTAGACCAACTGAAGGTAAAACGTATCCTGATATCTTAAATGAAATCGTTGGATACAAACCAAGCAAAGAAGTCCTAGAAGCAGAAAGAAAAAGGAATCTTGGGGCTGCCACCACAACAGCAGGTTTATCGTTACTAGCTTCAGAGGAAGAACAAGAGGGGCCATAAGGCCCCTTTGGTTCATATCTCGCACACTCCGGCTACACAAGCCAACTGCTGTGCTCCTTCGGTCATATCAGTAGCCTCGTCAATGTTCCAATCAATCTCCTTTGGGAACCCCTTGGCGAGCTGCTGGTACGTCTCCAGATCAATGGGTTCATAAGGAGCCTGTTGATACGTATGTTCAGAATAAGGGAGGAAGCTGATGCCGCTCACCTTATCAAACTTGTTGTACAACCACTGCCCCACCTCAAGAAACTCATTGTCCCTGTAGTAGCACGTCATGGACG
>Ga0208644_1002399_pt1 | contig 14995 bp, 12 predicted proteins | sample VirMetDEL_Nov_18_FD_184517 | JGI IMG/M metagenome (GOLD analysis project Ga0208644, IMG submission 184517) | Aqueous microbial communities from the Delaware River and Bay under freshwater to marine salinity gradient to study organic matter... | ecosystem: Environmental > Aquatic > Marine >... | reverse complement strand
ATGTCACTCACCTTCAATACGCGCTTACGCCGGTGGAACGCAAACGGGGTTAATAAAGTAGAACAGCTCACCCTTACGGGGCCGAACTAATTATTAGAGTATTAAAGAAATAGAGTTATGTCAACTATCGGACACGGCCAAGGCCAACAACACCAGCAGCGCTCAAAGCAGCCCCAGAAGCCTTACGAGTCATACCCTCACGTTCCTGACGCAACCTACGCAAATTAGCAACAGCCTCAGAATCCATACCAAACTCAGCAGCAGCCAACTCGCTAGAAGACAAACCACGAGTACCAGTCAAACTTTGCGTCAAAGAACCCTTGCCCTTCAAACGTTCAGAAATCTCACGCTGCGCAACGCCCAACTCCGTAAGCTGCTCAGCCGTCTTATCAGACAAACCAGTAGAACTACCCAACGTCTGCTTAGCCTGCGCCGACAAACCAGCCGCCTCCAACTGCAAACGCTGTTCAATCGCAGTCATACCACGCTCAGGGTCCAAGAAATAAGCAACAAGCTCACCCTCATTTTCAACCCCAACGCCATACATATCACGCAACTGCTCCTTCAAATAAGGATTTACACTATTAACAGCCGCATAAGCGTTATCTACACGTTCCTGAAACTCCGTAGGCATAACATCATTAGCAATAAACTGCGTAAAATCTTCAGGCTGGTCATAAAACCCTTCAGGCAAACCAGCCTGAACCATCACATTTTTGTAAGTACGCTCTAACGACACATAATCATAAGGAGTAATCGGCTTATAGCCATTGTCTTTACGCAACTGCAAACCCGGAAAACGCTGCTTAAACGTATCAGTATCCTCAATACGCAAAATAGCAGCCTCAGGACTCAAACCCTGCGTAATGTAAGTACGAACCTCGCCCTCAAGACTTTCAAGACCGTAATCTTTAAGTTTTGAACGAACAAGTTCCCACGCATCCATTTCCTCAGCAGTCTCAAAACCGCCATCGCCATCAGGCAAACCAGTAAAATTACTTCCCTGACCCAACGGAGTAGTCGCATTCTTGCCAGTACCAAAATGTTCTGTGCCCCAAGGCGTAGCAACAACAAGCCCACGAAGCTCAGCAGGATTTGTACCTTTTTGCAAAGCCGCAACAACAGATGTGTAATGACTCAAATTAAGAGTCGCAATAGTAGCAGCAACCCCTTCCTCAGGAGTCGGATAGTTTTTAACTTTCGACTCATTAAATTTAGTACCGCCGTAACCGGGAAGCGTCGTCGCCAAAGGATTATTTTGCGCTTTCGTATTTTCGCCTTCCATCCAAGCCAACATTGCGCGTTGATTCTCACCGCTTATAGGCGCGCCAATGCCTCTCAAAATCTCGCGAGCAAACCAACCACGGTCTTTCCTGCTGGTATTTTGCGCGCGGGCAAATTCAGGACTAACAGCCATTACGCCTTCTCCCCAAACAATCGACCAATATTATCAACCATGTCATAAGCCGCAGTTTGACCTTTAACACTCTTACTCCACTCAGGCAAACTACGACCAAACTCGCGCATCTGCTGATACGTCATAGGCGCTCCACCGTTTTCAGCGTTCTCAAACACCTGCGGAAACTCCTCAAACAAATCAACAGGCCGTTCCAATATCATTTCTAGCTCCCCCGCATAAGGGCTAAAGAAACCAGAAACAGTTTGACCAGCACGCAACGCATTCTGCAACGGTTCATAAGTAAAACGGTCCATAGCTGCTTGAGTCATAAAACTACGGATTTGAGCATCAGTTTTATTACCCATATACAAATCAGTAGCAAGCTCATCAACTTGCGATTGTGGCAAAGTCAAGTAGTACTCTTTAGAAAGCGCATCAACATAGTTGTACATGTTTTTAGATTCGCTCATTGCGTTAGTAAAAGCAGACCAACCTTCTTCGCCTTGACTAATCAGTTCTTTAATTTTCGTGTCGTTAAGTTCGTAACCCAAACGGTCAACATTCAAAGCAATACGAAGCATACGTTGTTCATCTATGACGCCAGAAAGACCCATTTCGCGAACAAACGTTTGAACTTTTTGTAGTTCGGCTGCAACTCTTTCTTCAACATTTTTTTCGCCAACTAACGCAATAGCCCCATCAACAGATTGGAACTTTGCATCGAACTCACGCATCGAAGCGTTAGTCGTCAAATACCAGTCAGTTTTTTGAATAGCATTAAGAATACCAGCATCATCTGTAATAGCAGAACCATCGCCAATATCAACCAAATAATTCAAAAGGTGAACATTTTTAACGGCTTCTTCAGAGTCAACAAGAACTGGCCTGTTCTTAGCATCAACGCCAATCATCAACTTGTCAGCATCAAGGTCAAAGAAAAACGCAGCACCACCCCATGTCTCCTGCAAGTAAGCTATTAGTTCTTCATACTCGGCTTGGTCAAATCCCAAGTCTTCAACCGGAACATCATTAGAAGTAACGACACTCGCAGGGGGCGCTTCAGGAGAAAACGTTTCAACCAACGGGTTTGCTGCTGCTTCCTCAGTCGCCGCTATCGCTGCTTCGGCTTCTCTAAAACGTTTTGTTGAACCCCACGTTTTTGGACGACGTGTATCTGCTGGGCTACCTGAAGGCATATTAGTTGCCCATTGTGGCCGGTCAGTCAAATAACGAATAGGACCAGAATAAGGTTCCTGTCTTTCACCCGGTTTTCTAACACCGCTAGGCGAACTGCTTGCGGTTCTTGGAGAAGAACTGCTTTCTGTTTCCGAAGAAGAACTACTTGCGGTTTCCGAAGAAGAAGTTGCCCGCGACCCCCACGTTTCCGGACGGCCTCTATCTCGTTGTGAAGTAGACAAACCACGGAGAGCACGAGAAGTATTAGGGTCCATCCCATAGATTTCTTCTTCGGTGTATTGCCGTTTGCCAGCAGGAGGGGCAAGGTTTACAGTTTCGATTGCCTGATAAAAATCTTCGTCGCTAAAAAAATCTTTACTGGCTCTATAAAATCCGCTTTTAGCAGGAGGAAAATCGCGTTGCCCATCGCGGATATCTTGAGCAATCCGCATCGTTTCAAGAAACGCTTCTTCAGGCGTCAAATCTGCAAGAGTCCTCAACTGCTCAGGGCTAATAGAGTAATCATCTGCTAGCCCAAAAATAGAACGAACAATTGGCGTATCACCAAAAATGCCAAACAACTGGTCTGCAAGTTCATTGTAAGTAATCATTAAATAATCCCCAATACAGACATAACGCGGTCAGCAGCTTGCTTCATCCCGTAAGCTTTTGTTTCTTCAGGTGCTTGCGTGCGAGCGTACTGTTCAGCTTGAGCATACAAATCTACACTTTTGATTGAAGAATTAAGACTTAGAATCATGTCCAAGAAACCTTTTTCCTCAGACTTACTAGCAGTACGACCAAGCACATTGCTAAATCCCTGCTTTGCAGCATTAGCAACAGTTAACGGGTCAAACCGGCCACCGATTGTTTGCTTCTTTTGTTCAAAAGTTTCCATCAAGACATCAGGGTCAGCGCCAGAAGAACCCATCAATACCTCAAGGTACTTAGTGGTGTTATCGTAACCCGTAGGACCAGAGCGTACTGCTTGTTCAAACGTAGCATCTAAAGCGTCCATAAACGTTTCTTCGTTAACGGAACCATCGTCATAAAAAACGTCGCCAGCAGTACCGTAAGCAGAGGGAACGTTAATAAACATTTCCAACGCAAGAATAACTTTTTCTTGCTCATCCATTTCATTGCCGATACGGTTCATAATTTCTTCTCTGAAAATAAACTCAGTCGCAGTAGTCATCCCCCCCTTGAGTTCAGGACTTTCAGAAGTAGGCTGAAGCGGAACTTCGACTTCACGCTCACCCAAAATAGGGTTGTTTGTGTTCGTAAAGTCTAACCCCCACCTGTCAATAATGTCTGCTATTGACGACTCTACCGCAAGTAGGCGCTCTTCAGAATTAGTATCTTGTTCAGATTCAGGCATTTTAATACTCGCTTGCTAGCATCAAAGGAAAATCATTAGGGTTAATAAAAGTATTCGGCAGCAGTTTATCGCGGGCAAAGTACCTGTCGTAAATGCCCGAAAATTGAGGACGCGCCCCAATCAAATCTCTTTGTTCTTCCCAAACTGCCAAAACATCTTCATTTTCAATATTCTCAATATTGCTACTGCCACCACGCGCAGCACGGTCTTCCAACACTAACTGTATCTCAGAACGGAACTTTAAGTAAGCAAGCAAATCTGGAGTAGAAGGACGCTGCAACAAATCTTCGTGTTTCAACCCGGCAGCAAACCCATCAAATACTGAATTGATACGTCGAGAACTAGAAGCAAAATCTTCGTATTCTTCAAACCATGCAGGATTCATTTGGCTTAGTTCGTAAACAAACCGTTGTTTGCCAGCAGCAATCTGCGCCATATGCCCACTGTTTAAACTGCGAGAAAGGCCAACGCTTTCAGCTTGGTCTTGGAAAGTACGAACCGCATCCATAAACTTGCTGTACTCCATCCAACCAAGGCTAGTTTGAGTTTCGGCAATCATTTCAATCGGGTCTTGAATCTCGCGAGTTCCGTCCACAAACTGCTTGTTGTACACGGCTTGCGAAAACGTCATCGCTTCATCTGATGCCCCCAAACTGCCAGTAACCCACGCTCCAATATCAGGGTGTGCGTCAACAAGGTTACGGTTTTGTTGGTAAAGTTCGTCAGCTTCTACAGAAGCAGCCACACCATTTTTCAACTTAGAAATACGCGAAGTTAACGCAAAGAAATCAGGGCCATGTTCTGCCAAGAACCTAGCTTGCGCTTCAAAAGAACCAAACTCTTTTTCCATATCGTTGTACTGTTGATACAAAGTTGCATACGGAGAAATAATCGTAGTCGAAGTTGGCGAAAGCAAACCGGCAGCAATACGGAAAGCAAAGAAGTTATTAGTGCGACTTTCTGCTTCGGCCAAAACTTCCATAACTAATTCTTCATCATTCCAATCAATCGGAGTGCCGTTTTCTGCCAACTGAACAACCAAGTCTCGGAAGTTACGGTTAACCATTGCTTCTTTAGTATGCGTATCGGCAAACAAATTGACAGCGTTATTTGACCAAGCAGGAGTCAAAGACTGCCGCAAACGTGACAAAAAGCCGCCTTGCGGATGACCAAACGGGAACATAAAGTCCAAAGAACTTTCCAACGTCGGGTCAGCATACATAGCTTCCCGAACCGGAACAGTAACCAAAGGACCAAAACCGGGAGTACCTTGAGTAATCATATTCAAGCCCTCTTTAGACATGCGCATTGGAGCATTGCCATCTTGCATTGCTTTAGGAATAAAAAGATTCCTAACCGACTCAGGCATCGCTTCAAAGATAGTTGTTTCGTTTCCTTCCGAATCAAACGCAGGGCCAACCGGCATCCACATCAAATAAGTTTGTTCGTCATCTCCTTCGCCAACAGTAACTTCAGACAAGCCCAAAGCCTGCATTTCCCAAGGCTGCTGGTAATAGTTGTAAACGCGTCCAACAAACACGGGGTTATCTACAGCAAAACCGCCCCAGCGGCCAAGAACTTCTTGCCACGCGTTAAAGAACGGCGACGCATTCCCCAAAACTTCAGAAATGCGAGTTTGTTCACTCAAATCATAAAGCACTTCGCGAGTACGTTTCAAAGCAAGTTCACGCGCTTCACGTTCAATAGTGTTCAATTGATTTTGCGAAACACGAGAAACACCGTTTTCATCTAAAGTCATCGCCATACGGCGACGCATGTCAACCGTGTAAACCGAATTAAAGAACGGGTGGCGAGCAAGTTCATCTGAAGGCAACGTGCCAAACATCTTGAACAAATCTTCAGTCCAAGTTTGCACTTTGCTCAAAACTTTTGGCTTAGCAGTAATGGATTCTGGAATCATAACTTTGCCGAAAGCAGGATGTTCGCTATTCATAAAATCAACAAAATCTTGAGTTGACCAATCCATTTGCTTTTTACTGGGAGCCATAAGTTGCTCTACTTCGTCCCATGTAACTTTGCCACCGTTACGCAAAGTATCTCGCAACGAAGAAAAATCAGAAGAAGGCAAAATGCCTTCGTACTCATCAACAATTTTAGAAGCAATCTGTTTAACGTGTTCGTCTGGAACAAAACGAGGGTCAAGGTCGTCAATAATTCCTTGCCAAACTCGGTCGTCTTTTAGAAGCAAATCGGTCAAGGCATCTACACGTTCCTGCACAGGCACGTTATCCCAAACGATGTTATAGAAACTGTTGTTTGAAGAAGCAGAACTAAACCGGTTAATAGTTTGTTCCCAACCGTTAGCAAACTCTTTCAAGTCTAACGCTTCCGAATAACTTTTAATAACAAAATCGGCGCTTTCTTGATTCAGTTCCCGAGCAATGCGTTCACGGGCACCCATAACTAAATCGCCAGCGTAGTTATTTGCAGAGTTGCCAGCACGGATTTGTGCAGCAAACCGAGGGTCGTCACCAAAACCAGAACGAATACTTTGCCCACCTATTTCAAGTCCGGCAAACCCGGCTTGTTCCATCAAATCGTCAGCACGCTCCAGCATGTTTTGAGCACGCCCAGCTTTTGCAGAACCATTTTCAACAAGCTTGGAAACATAATCTGCTTCAGTTATCAAATCCATTGCGACTTGATAATCGGCAGTTCCGCGCACACTAGACTGCAACAATTTTTCAGCTTCAGAACGGATAGCAGCCGACACATTAAACGCAGCCTTACGCTCCAAAGCCTGCGTTACACGCACACTTTTACGACCATACGACACAACGCCATAAATGCCGCCAACAAGCGGATTGGCAAACAATGCAGTAGCAGCGATTCCCTTGACAATAGCGTTGCGTTTAAGGTTCCGATTTTCACGCGCTTTAAGTATACGTTCTTTGGTGCGTTCTTTGATTAGGTCGTCGAACTGGTCGCGCCCAAGCATTTCATACAAATCGTAAACGTCGGCATTCTCAATGTTTCTAAATTGGATTTTTTGTTGCATCAATTCAGTACGACGCGCCCTAACATCGTCGGGCATATTGCGAACAAGTTTGTATTCTTTTACTTGTTCAGCCAGTTCATTAGTAACACTATCCAAATTAAAACTCGGGTCACGAACAGCGGCTTTCATGTCTTTAATAAGAACCTGCAAATCTGTAACTTCATTAACGTAATCAAGATTATGCAAAGCGTAACCACGACGCATATTCGCAATGCCTTGCCCAATGTTCAAAAAGGTTGTTGCAGCACCCAAAGTAGCTGCCATACGCAACTGTTCTTCAAGGGTAATACGCATCGGCCATTTAGGAGTCAACAACACCCCTGAACGCCAAATCTGCTGCGGAGTAGCCAACGCTTTACGACCCTTACGAGTTGTAGCCCGCAACGGGTCAGTAATAAGTTTCCTACCCTTGGCTTCACGCTTTGCCGCTATTTCAAGATTCTTACGAACAATGTCGTAACGTGGTATTACAGAAGATTGTTCAATCTGAGAAGGGCTAAGCCGGAAACTAGCAATACGGATTTTTTCGCCATCAACGTCGTCTACAAAAATAGTTCCGTTAGAAAAGCCGTCTTCGTCAGTTAAAAACGTTGCAGTTTGACGTTTAGATTCCCAAGCAGCTTGGTTTTCTTTTTGAGCATTTTCCCACGCATCATTCAAATGACGTTTATAAGCGTTGCCGCCAACACCAGAATATTCAAGAGCAGCATCACACTCTTGGTTCAAAGTTCTAACAGTGTCATCAAAAAACCTTCGTGCGTTTTCAATTTGACCAGCAGAACGATAAGCTTCATACTTAGCAACAAGTGCGTCTACTCTGTTTGCGTCCAACAAAAAAGTGTTGTCAGGCAACCGAACGCGAGAAGCGTCCCGCAAAGTTCGCATAAACTGATTCGTTGACATCGAATCGTGATGATAAATCTTGCTTTGTGCAACACGTTCAGTAATAAACTCAAAGAACCTATTGCCCCCTCCAACAGTATTAGCATCAACGTACCTAGTAGCAACAACATCATCAGTAGTGTTATCTAGCCGTTTGAAATGTTGACGGAAAATCTCGTTAATACGCGACCCATGTGGCAACTTTGCGACATTACCAAATCCAGAAAAAATCTCAGGAGCAGCAGAAGTAGTCGGGCCAACTTTGCCCAACAAATCTTCAACCGCCTGCAAAGCAACAGATTGGTCAATAGTGTTAAACGTCGCCCGCGGAGCTTCCGCTATTTGGTAATAACCATCTGGGCCAAGTTCCATTACCCGCGGAGCATTAGTAACTAACGCATTGTCAACTTGGTCAATCAAAGCCCAATCAACAGACTTAGAAAGTTTGTCGTAAGCAACCAAAGCCTCAACAGTTTCAGGTGCTGTCCCAATAGGCACTTCGCCAGTAACAATCGCTGACGCACGAAGCCGTTGAAGTTCCGGCCAGTTTTCAGCCTGCTGATACGCAACTAATTGACGAGCTTTGTCCAACGCTTCAATAGAAGCCGTCGTATCACCCATCAGTGCGCGCATACTCAAATTGCGTGCTTCAACAGTTTGAGCATTAGCAAGCCGCAACCAATCACGGTCTTCAACATGACGAGAGCTGCGACCCAATTCTTGTTTAAGAATCCTAAAACGTTGCTCAACAGTAGGACCATCTTGCATAGCGTTGCTGACACGCCGCCATTTATCAGATTGAATAAAATCTTGAGCACGGTCATCGACAAACGCATTAATAACCTTTTGACGGTTGAGCATTTGTTCGTCAGTTTTTGTCAAGTACTGACTAATCCTGCCGCCTCGCCTACCGCCAATAGTAGTAGGACGTACGCCCATACCGGGGCCGTATACGCGGTCAGGAGCTAAACGTTTAACGTTGCCGGTTCGGCGCCCATAACGTGCGACAACTTCACCCGTTGTCGTAACTTTAGCGCCAACAGCAGTACCCCTAGCGCCCTTTATGGCAGTGCCACCAAAAATAGCTACAGGGTCAAGAAACTCTTGCACAAAGTCTGCGGTCCCCGACCACAAACTAAACAAGTTGTTACTTTTAAGACTGTTGAACTCTTCGTCATCAAACGGGTCACTCAACCAAAGGTTCGCCATAAGCGATTGACCAAAAGTCCGTTCGTCATTAACAGCCCACGCTTTACTCCAAACTGAAGCGTCGTAAAAGGCACCCACACCACCGTCTTTTACAGCGTTAACAACAGTAAAATAAGTGCCGAGTGGACGGTCAACAAGCTCATTAATTGTCCAACCCCAAGCACCCAAAACCGGGTCTACAACCTGATTCATTACAGGGTCAGTAATTTGACTTGGCAAAAGACCAAGAGTACCTTCAATAGATTTAGTAAGAGTTCCGCCAATAGCAGTACCTAACAAATCTTCAGTGAACCCGTTAACAAAATGGCCTGCTGCATCTTGGAAGTTGCCTTGCCCAATAGCGCTAGTACCACGAACAACGTCAGCAAGGAACCCGCCGGTTCCTTCAAACAAGTCCGTCACACCGTCCCAAAGTTTAAAACTCATTAGATTTCCTTAGAGTTTTGAAAATCTTGGACGTTGCCAACAAACCTTTTTAACCGACGAGCAGTGTTACGCAAATGAGGAGAAGCATCAGGCATTGACGCCATTTGTTCCAACGCAGGCAAAAGCATCATTGCTTTCATACGTTCAGTATTATCAGGACCAACACTTGTGTTAGGGCCAACAGCCGTAGCAAAAGGGTCAACGTCATTAGGCCGTTCAGTAGGCCGCGTAAACGGGCTTTCTCCAGCACGCGGACTTGGAGCAGGAGCAACATTGGGAGAAGGCATCTCTGGCAACGCAACAAGACGTTGAGATTCTTCTTGCGCTTTTGCTTCACCGTACTGTTGACCAGTAACAGTCTGGACTTTCTGACCTTTACCGTTACGCGGCATTACAACGCTCCTAGTAGACTACGCAAATCCATCGGTTGTTCCGGCTGAGCAGTAGGCGACGCTTCTGCTCCCATACCCGGCTGCGCGATGCCCGGTTGTGCTTCAGGTGATGTGGGTTCAACTTGCTGCGCTTGACGTTCTTGCGCCTCACGCTGCACTTTCTCAACAGCTTCAGCCAAATCCGCTTTATCGTTTTTAACCAACGACATAATCCGCGCCAAATCGGCGGGAGGCAAAGCGCCCTGCGCAGCCTGCTGCTGCAAACCAGCCAACAACGACGCTTCTAGCTGCTCAGCCACAACCGCATCTTTCTCCGATTCTACATCTTCAACCAACGGGTCAATTTGCATAAACGAAGCTTTAGACATTGTACCCATAGCAAGACGCTGCCCACCAGCAATCACCAGATTGTTGATATCAGCCCCGGCCTGCGAATACGACACGACGTTATCGTCGGTCGTAAAATGCTTATTCGGGGTGTAATCAACCTTGCCTTTCGTCTTAGCTATGGATACATAAAATGACTTAGGTTTATTGCCAGCATACGCTTTAGCTTGCGCAATAGCAATTTTATTTTCTTCTTCCAAAGCGCGGGCAATAGTTTTCTGCGTTTCCTGAACCGTAAAATCAACAACGGCAGAAAGCACAGCATCGCCACGCCGCCCAGTACGAATATTAGAAGTAGATTCGCCGCCAAACTCGGCAGGCACACCAGCAGTCAACCGCTGCGCCCGTTCCAAACGGTCAATCGCCGGGTTTGTCATAAACCCCGGCTGCAACTGCATGTCGCGCAACGTGCCGCCACGGATAACACCAATTTCACCAGTCAAACCGTTAGCGTTATTAATAATCTTAGGCTGCTCGCCAGCATTACCAACAAGCCAAGTGTCAGGGAACACGCCCTTCTGGACCGCTAGCACTTCAAGCGCCATCAACTTAGCTTGCTGCTGGTACATGCCAAGAATACCATCAAACTGGCCGCGTGAATCATCCAAAGAAATACGGTTAGAAACAACAACAGGGCACCGACCAATAAGGTTCGGCACTCGTTCTAGTTCTACAACCTGCGGGCCGCCCTCGTTTTGATTAACAATTGAACCAATCGGGTTTAGAACGGCAACAAGTACTGTTTCGTTATGATCAACGTACTCAATCATTTCGATTGGCTCGTCCCGTTCATACGGAGAGTCTTTAACGCCGCCCGCAAACCGCAAAGCAGCATTAGGATACCAACGACTCATCCATCCGTAAGAACGTTCGTACCCAAAAATGCAATCGGCAGGCGTCATGTCGTCTACGCCACGCATGTTTGCCGGAAACGCCGTCAACGGGTCACGCGAATGCCACGTCGGGCAACCTTTTGTTACGTCAAACCGAAGTTGCGTAATCGATTGCGAGTACCCAATCAAATGACGGGCACGTTTAGCAAGCTGCAACCCCATCGACGAAGTTTGCCACCAACCAAACATTGCCTTGCGACGAATCTCAGCATGCTTGCGAGCTTGAGTAGAAGTATCGTCTGCTGGGGGACAAATAATGTCCGGCAAAACCGACGACACACGCATAGCAGTCTGGTCCAACCCTTGCGCCAACAAGTTAGCAACAGCAGCCGACTCAGTAGTATCAATTTCTGGCAGCGGAACAACAACATCGCCGTTGTAATGGTCGCGAATAAGCTTCATTCGCGTTTTTACACCACTATGATTTTGTGAACGTTGATAGTACAACGCTACAATTTCTTCAGCAGACTTCATTCGTTTTCCCCGCTCATCCAAGTAGGTCGCCACTGTTTAGGCAAATCAATGTAAGGAGTATAAAGTTTTTCAAGATTATGCTCAAAGAACCATTGTGCCATAACGCAGTCGTCAGTTCTACTCCCTGTACCTTCAGGGTTCCATTTTGTCACTTCATTTATAAGAAGGAGCGAATGAGGGCGCGCTGCCGTTCCTTGTTTACCGGGGAGCCGCACCCGGCCTGACCGGTACAACGGGGCAAGCATCTGCACCCCATACTTGGGGTCACCTTTGTTGCGGGAATGCGTGTAGTGCGGAATGAGTTCCACGCCGCGCGTAGACGCCCACCTTTTGAAGTGGTCGTATTGGAGGATAAACTTTTGCGCCGCGTTGGCTTCCACAATCCAGTATTGGATTGGGTGCCCCATGTCGTTGGATATTTGCCACCATTCTTCAGCAACCCCAGTAAAAGACTGTCGATCATGGTTCCAGTCCAAAAATGACGGTGCGTCCATCTTGCGACGGTACGATTCTAGCAAGTAACGGTAATTTGTTTCTTCGACGTATGCCCAGCATTGAATAGCCCAAAAGTTTGTAGGTGACGGGTCAGCAGACGCAATAACTATCGGGTCTGATGGAAGATACTCTGGTATCTCCCACAGGTCACGGTCGTTGTCCCAACAACCAACATGGTGAACACCATCTTGGCCTTCGCCGCCGCTAATCCACAAAGGGTCAACTAGCACTGATGAAGGGTCAGCGTCTTCCTGCTGGTAAAGTATCTCATACCGGTCAGGCGTTTGCGCTTTAATGTGACGGATTTTACTCCACGGTAGACGCCGAGGGTAAAGCAGGCAGCCTTCAGGATACGGTTTAGCGTCAAGACCGTGGTCGCCTTCGCACCGGTCCTCGTAATGAACCTTGTATTTAAGATGCGAGTATTTACTCAACTCGAAAGCGGGGGAGGAAGTCTCGTCAGGCAAGGAGGAAACCTGACTGGACTCAACCTCCCCCACCGTATCTTCTTCTTCGACAGGGGTTTTTTTATCTAGAGCGTAACGATAAATGTCGTCGGACGACATCCGCTGCCCATTGAGTATAAACAGGCCGCCCGGTTCAAGTCTAGTCTCTGCTACTTCGTCCCACCATCGGTACATGTCGGCGCGTGATTCGGAGTTGCGCATTTTGCGCGGGTCCCAAACGTCGTCCCAAATAACAAGGTCAAAACGGCCACCCAAGAACCCGGAGTCCATACCAAACGCGGACCATGTTGGTTCTTTTTGCGACAACGGCTGGTCGTCGCGCTGCAAAATAGTAAACGCTTCGGCACGCCAGATTTCTTTAGCGTCTGGTTTAAACGCACCGAAGTCTTGTTGCATTGTTCGCACCGCATCGACAGCTAATTTTAGTCTTACGTCGTTAAGTTCTGCGCGTGCAACGTGTTCTCGTTCAAACTCTGCGCGCAAACGACGCGTGTACCATTCAGCTAGACGTTGTGTAGACGAACCAATCATCCCGCGGATAGCACGGTTTCTTACTGTTGCGAATGCAGGGATAACTTTGGCAAAAAAAGTTGATTTTCCAGAACCGGGTGGCGCGTTAATTACGGTATATTCTTCTTGCGGGCTATCAAGGAGGCCGAAAATGTGTTCGGTCGCTTCGATTTGCCACGGTTGCAAGATAATTCCGAAGTAACGAAGCGCGAATGCTTCGATGTTGTCGAACGCTTCGCGGGCTTCCGGGGTTAGTTCTTCGTATGTCGGAATGTTTGATACGCCGATTTTATCGACTTGTTCTTTAGCTTGTTGCCAACTACGTGTTGAGGTGCGCCCAGCTTCGTTGTCGCGCGCCGAATGATAATTTACGTCGGCTTTTATTGCGGCTTGTCGCATTGACATGCCTCCGCGCCGAAGCAGTAGGTACTGAACCCACTGTTCCGTAGTTGTGTGTTTTCCGGACGGCATTACTTGCGTCCACGGTTCCTTGCACGGTTCTTTGACGGCGATTCAGAAACCATTTTGCCGTTCTTAGTGTGAGACATGTCATTTCCTCCCTTGCCCATCACGCCTTTTTTGCGGCGTTTACGGGCTAGTTCAGCGCGGTAAGCGCGTCGTTCGTCAGTATCGTGATACTCAGTATCATAATCTTTCTTTTTTTTAGCTGCGTCAGGATTATCGCGGTAATACTGGGCAGTTTTTTTAGGTTTTTGCGAACGTCTAGGAGCCATTACCACTTCACCTTGTCAGCCCAATACGCAGCAGACATTTTACCTTTTGCAATGTTCTTGGCATGACGGGCTTTAAACGACTTCTGACGGGCCTTTTCCTTAGCCGACTTCGGGTTTTTACCGGCACCAGACACACCCTGCTGCCCAAACCGAATCGTCTTAACCTTGTCACCCTCTTTAGCCACAACAACATGCGACTTTGTAGGATGATTCGGCGTCCGCTTCGGCTTATTGAAACCAGAAACACCAGCACGCTTCAAACGAGGGTCAGCAGCCATCAACGTTTCTTTCTCGCCTTAGCAACCTTCTTGGACGCCGCAGCAACCGGCCTACCCTTCGGCACCGCCCTCACCAACTGCCCAACAGGTTTCGGCCTAGGCTTCGGCATCGTTCTACTCAACGTCCCAACACGTTTCGGTGTACCCTTCGGCCTCGGGTCACTCGTTCGCCCAACAGAAAGAACCGGCTTCGGTTTCCGCTTTGGACGAGACTTCGCATACAAACTTTTTTTAACAGCCATTAACGCTTCTTTCTTGTCTTAGCAGCCTTCTTGAAGGCCGCAGCAGTCGGTGCACCTTTCGACCCCGGTTTACGCATCCGCTCACCAGAACCAGCCGCAATACGTTTCCGCTTTGCATGAATGTTCGCATACAAACCTCGTCTAGCGGCCATTAATCAAATCCTTTAACCAACAAAAAATCATCGAAGGAGTACTCAAATGAAACTTATCCCACATCACTGACACGACTCACACGACTCAGGGTTTTCCAAATCACAAGACGACTCAACCACCTTATCCCCATCATCCCAAACAAACATATCCTCATCCCACAAATCAACCAAACGCCTAGGATGCTGCACCCCACACCGCCTCAAAATATCAGCCACACTCGGCTTAACCTTAGAATTCATAAAAAAATACCTCCAACCCATTGCAACACAACATTACAACATCTATAGTCTAAACACACCTCACCCGGACAGGTCAAGTTCGGGCCACGGATAGCAACCGTGAGCGTCGCCCGTCAGAGGGGCCTCCGCTGCACGCCCACAAACGACGAAGAAGGTCAGGACGTGCAGCCCAGCAGACCAACGCTTAAACCTGCTGGCGGCGATCAACCGAAACTGACGGAGGGACCCGGGGCTTCAAAGCC
>Ga0208644_1002398_pt1 | contig 14996 bp, 20 predicted proteins | sample VirMetDEL_Nov_18_FD_184517 | JGI IMG/M metagenome (GOLD analysis project Ga0208644, IMG submission 184517) | Aqueous microbial communities from the Delaware River and Bay under freshwater to marine salinity gradient to study organic matter... | ecosystem: Environmental > Aquatic > Marine >... | reverse complement strand
GATAAGAGCAACGGATACCAGCAACAGCTAAAATCTAGCAGACCTACTATATTAATTCATAACAATAGTTTTACCGCAATACATGCAAATCAGAACTTTTTTAACATTAATAAAAACGCAGTTTGTAGTTGCACTTTTGGGACAGGTCAATTAAGTATTTCATTATCATCTACCACTTTAAGTCTAGTATCAAAACCCATTGCAATAGCATTGGACCTTGCAGACTCGGCGGTATCAAAATCCCTATACTTTCTATAGGTCGTAGTTCCACGAATACTAAGAATTAGGACGTAATATCTCATGGCTCTTTGATTTCTTTTGTAAGAATGGGAGGGAAACCACCACAGAAGCAATAACAACCGATGCACTTAGGGATATAGCGAGCAGTTCCCCTCCACACATAGTAAGAATATAGTATAGAACTTAATAAAAGATTCATAGAAACGCCTAAAAGTTGTCAAAACTTTTGAATGTATAGTTATTATCTAGTAACTTTAACAAACTAGGCAAAAAAAATATGAATTTTTTTTTTTTGAATTTTTTTATTTATTCCTAGAATTAGTATGATATTATAAACATACAGCGGGGCGGAGGCTAGGGGACATAGAGTTTATTTGTGCTAGTTATCTACTAGGTATGTGGGATTTGCAGTTGAATCACTTGATGCACAGATAGGCCCGCATAGATCCGCACATATTACTTCAATGCGTAATAGGGATTATGATTTGGCAAACTATTTCATGGAGGCAATGCACTCATGCTTACCACCGAAAGCCAGGATAACAGACTATGAAAGTTTTACTGCAAAAAGTCGTTATCAATCAGACCAAAAGCAAGAACTCTTTTTGCATTGCCAAAAGTGGATTAACTTGATTGAAACTGCAATAACAATTCACAGGGAAAAATTACTAAATACTGATTAGATATGGTGTCCGCTAAAGAACTACTTGCAGTAACTAAAGACCCTAGCGAGTATCATAACACCACAAAGGTATCCTGGAACGGTCAACAATATCCGATATTTCAAAAGCATTCAATTAATGTAATGGCCGACCAAATACTAAACGCCTTAGATAGTTACAAGTTCCAACAATTACTTGTATGCGGTAAATCGGGAACTGGTAAGACAAAATTTGTTGAATCACTTATCCATAAAATGTCATGCACTAGAGAAAAGTCTTTTCATATTGAATGGCATCACAGACAAGAAGTTTTAGAACTGCCTAAAATCATAGACAACTTACCTAAAGGCCTTGATGCAATCCTGGTATTAGATGATATTTCCTTTGAACTTGACAAGGCAGGCAACAAGCAAAAAAAAGACATTTTCTCTAAATTAACCACTATTAGGCACGAATTACAGGGCCAAAAAATCTTTGTTGTTTTGATTTCCCATTATTCTAGGTCCGTATCTAAACCCCTTAGAGAATCAGATTTTACAGTTTTACTGTCTTTATCTAATGTAGAGCGAGAGAACTGGCAAGAAATATGGGGCAAAGAATCTTACTGGAAATTACGCAATTTTCAAAACCAATTTGCAAATTCTGCAAAGAATAAAAAATTCAAAGTTACGTTGGATGGCGATTCGTATTATTACACAACTTTCAAACCTTTCAATATTGCACTAAAAAATCATTTAGGCATTGAAATATCCCCAGTCGTTTTCATGGATGATTCATGCAATTTTTGCAGATTCCAAAAAGACAATAAAATTCATCTAGAACCTGAAAAAATTTTAGAAGAATTTGAAAAGGCCTACGGGACTATATCGCATGATATTATTCAATGGTTTGCCTATTTTCATGCAGGAAAAAAAGATGCATTGCCTTATCAAAAAAAGAGAGGTTTAGACTATTTGCTTACCAGGTTAGCCCAATATTCAACAGATATGGATAAACTAGTGGAATTAGCCACTACTACACACAAAAGACGTAATAAAAAAAGCAACCATTATGGCCATGTTTGGAAAGAATTGGACAGTAACATCATAAGCCTAAACGATAAATCAGACACATAGTATTGATATAGTATCATGGAATCAGGCATTTTTTTCATTATGATTGTTTTTGCATTTGGGTTTATGATATGGGGTTTTATTAGGTCTGCAAATTTATTTACATCCATTCTTAGAGTTGTATCAATTGCATTATTCATGGGGCTAGCCCTATTCATGGGGGCGGGTCAATCAGTTGTATCAACTACAAGCGAAGTAGTTAACTCACAAGGTATAGGACCAGCAGGCGAGATTATACCAATAACATCAAACAGCACGACCACAAATGTAATAATTCCATCAAGTGAGGGCAATTGGTTATCCTGGATATTTTTGGGCTTTGCAATTCTGAATATGGTTCTAGTCATTAGGGAGGCCTTTGCATAATGGCAATGCAAGAATTATTCTTAGAAATTTACTTGTTTATTTTGTGTATTAATGGCGGTATTATGGTAGTGGATGCAATGAGCGACACGCCTATTATATCCCCATTTGACGTTGAAAAACATTGTTTTGTAGGCAATTCCATTGTTGACGGAATCACTAGCGAATCTAGTTGTAACAGTTTGCCTGGAACTTGGGCCTATCAAAATGTAACTGCGACAACCCCGCCATCCATATTGCAGTATGATGAAGCGACTGGAACGGTTAACGGAACTTTGTTCAATACAATTAATGGAAATCAAACAGATTCATCACTAGCAGTTCTAGACCCCTTTGTTGATGCAGTTACTTATCCAATTGCAGTAATGCGAGGAGTGATTGATTTTCTTACTGGAGGATTCATTTGGCAGGCATTTAATATAGTTGGCCTGCCTGCAATCTTTGTAGTAGTTTTACAAAGCGTAATTGGTTTGCTTTTGGTTAGAACCATAATTTATTATGTCGTAGGCAGATAGGGTTTATTCCTTATATAAGATAGTACAAGTGCTATATCATGGACTTTGGTCAGATACTTGGTATCGTTATCATGGTCGTTGGTGTCATTATAGGTTTGATTATCTATAATGCATTTGCAGGAGCTTTGGATTGTACTACACTAGATGGGTATAATTCCGTAACCCCAGCAGATTCCACAGGACCAGCTAAATCATGTCTAGATACTAAATCAAATGCTGATATTGTCTTTGGTATTATCCCAGTATTCGTAATCTTGGGCTTAATTCCATTGATTAGATCAAGCCTATCTAGAGGATTATAAACGCCTCAAAAATCGACCAAAAATGTCGTAAAACTTTTCTTTTTTGTTTAAACATTATAAAATAGAATGCTATACGGATACTAGGTTTGGCAGTTAACATTATTATCAGAACTATGATTTCATTATTTGCAGTTGGTATTGTAATGATGCTTTTCATGCCAATTGTTTATGAATTGGCATACAATATTGATGCATGGGACGGAATGCCAACAGAACTATTGGCAAATAGAGATAATCTTTATTCAATCTTCTTGATGATTCCTTTGTTTGCAATAGGTGGAATAGTCCTTTGGGCCTACATGGCAAGCACAAGAAAATCACAGGATGAGTTTGTATAATGAGTAAGGCATTTTATTTTATCCTGGCATTGGCCATTGCAGGAGGTTCATTAGCAATAACTAATCCTTTTGGCTTACCTTTAGTATATGCAGATAATCTCATTTATAGGGGCTATGAAGTTGATGAAATCCCTACTATAATTAGACAAGAACAGAATTACAGTATTGCACAGTTTGTTAATGGAACTTTCCAACACATAAACCACTTTAATTATTTTCAAGATGAAAATTTAACTTTCATACCTTATAGGGTAACTGAAACCGATGAAGTGTTACAAATTGAAACAGATCGTACTAAATTTGTATTCGATAAAAATACGGGGGGTGTTACAACTTTTAATGACAATGAAATAAAAATTCAATCTGATTCATACATAATTAGAACAGCAGAACTAAATACAGATAATTGGCAAAATCTACAAGTTAATGATTCACCTATAACAGTTTCTTATGAAGAAATTAATTCTGAATTAATTCAAGTTACAATTAGTAGAAGTAATTTTGAGGGTAATTATGATTTAGTCTATACAATAGCTGGAAGTCAAATTAAAACAACAGCAAAATTTGAAAATCTTTTTTTTGATAATAACAAATTTGCTTTTACTCAAACTTTGAACTTGCAAGACAACTTTATTGAATTAAATAATCAAGTTATCGATTTATCTCAATTTGTAGGACAAACATTTCCAAGAGAAGTTTTACTAGACAATATGGATTTAATTTTACAAGCTGGCGACCTTTATTATTATTCGGGATTAGGCTTTGATAATTTATGGTCTGTTGGAATATTTGATGGAAATAGAATTGCTTTAGACTATGCCAATGTTGAACAAACACAAACTGAAATTGGACAAACAGTAGAACTTGATCCTAGTTATGGTATTTCAAACGGAAATCAAAGATGGAAATACGAATGGTATTCAGGGGCATCTAGTGCTTCTTGTTTTACCAGCACATCAAGTTATAGTGGTACAAGTGGTGTAGGCATGGTTAAACAAAAAGGGTATAACGCTGGAAATTGTGCAAATACTTCCTATAAGTTTAACACTAGCTCTATACCTGATGGGGCAACAGTTACAGGAGTTACGTGGAACGCTTTAACTGATACAAAAGTTGGTGGGAATTTGTTGGGGGGTGTTACAAAAATTGATGATGGCGATTGTACAGCTTCAAATGCGTCTAGCACATCTACAAAAATAATTAATAATTATCTGAATAGTAGCTATGACGCAAGTTATTTGTATTATTTTACTAACGGGGGATATGGGACAGCACATAATTTTAACTTTAAGGCAAAGGGAATAACATACGTTCAAGACGCAATAGATGGCGATGATATAATTTGTTTGGGTGTTTCTACAACTGTATCAAATTATAACGGTGGTTATGCAAGTCCATTATATGTAACATTACAAAATAACGAATCATTAATAGTAACCTATACCTTGCCCCCACCTGACGCCCCAACAGGACTAACCATTACACAAAGTACAGCTAATGAATTAGATTTATCATGGACAGCTCCAACAAGTGGAACAACCCCAACAGGATATAAAATTGAAAGAAGTTTAGACAATTCTAATTGGACAACTGTAACAGCAGATACAGGAAATACAAACACAACTTATACTGATACAAGTTTATCCTATAATACATTATATTATTATCGTGTCTTTAGTTATGATTCAGGTGGAGTACAATACTCAACAACTTCAACTGATTCAAGTCAAACAACTTGGGATGCTCCAGCACAAGTAACGGGATTAATTGCAACTGGAGGAAACCCAATTAGTTTAACTTGGAATGTTCCTGCAAGTGATGATACTATAATTAATTACAAAGTGTATAGAGATACAGTTTTTCTAAAAACCGTAGTGGGAACTTCAACAACTGATACCCCTCCAAGTTTTGGAAGTTCATACAGTTACACAGTTTCGGCAGTTAGTGCGGTAGGCGAGGGAGCTCAATCAACTTCATCTAGTGCGGTTTATGGAACATCGCCTGACCCTCCAACAGGGGTTACAACAGCAATTCAAAATCCTGATACAAATCCATTAGATATTTTTATTCAATATTCTAGCCCAACTAATGTTGGAACGGGAACATTAACGGGTTTTGAAATTGTTCGAGATGGTTCAGTTGTCGCAACAGTTGGACTAGTCACAAGTTATATTGATACCGTCCCTAGTGCGGGAACTTATACCTATTTGGTAAGAGCAATAGCAACTCATGGAACTTCAAGTGATTCAAACACTAGTAACATTACAACCCCCACAACCGCAGACCCCCCAACATTATCATTGGTAATTAACAATCCAAATCCTAACCCTTTTGATATTACGGTAAGCATTACACCCCCCGTAAATAATGGAGGTTCAGCAGTTACAGGGTATAATATCTATTCTTCCCCTGATGATAACACATACACTTTAGAATCTAGCAACATAACAACCGCTCAAACAATTACAGTAAGCGGGCAAGGAACTTGGTATTTCAAAGCAGAATCTATTAATCCTATTGGAACTGGCAGTTTATCAACCGCTTTTAGTATTGCAACCCCAACTGTACCTAGTGCAATTAATAATTTATCTGCAACTGCCAATACTGATACTGCAATTGCTCTTAGTTGGTCCAGTCCAAATAACGGAGGTTCAGCAGTTACACTTTACAAAGTATTCCAGGATGCAGTTCAAATTGATACAACTACAAACACTAGTTACACCGTTACGGGTTTAAGTCCAAATACTAGTTATGACTTTACAGTTATTACATCAAATAATGTAGGGGACTCAACTGCATCTAATACTGCAACTCAAACAACTTATTTAGAAATTACTGGCCACATTGATTTAACTGCAACAACACAAGGCTCAACAACTCAATTCATATTTTCAGCAAATGTAACAGCAGGAACACCGACCCCAACATTTAGCACATTTGATATTAAAGAAAATGGAATAACAATTGCATCAAATATTTCTAGTCCATATAATTTGAAATTAACTGATACTGCAACGCATACTTATACAATCATATCAACTGATAACACTCATTGGAATACACCAAGCATTAATGGAACTGTTTCAGGTATTACCGCATCATATCAAGCAGACTGGCAAACCGATTTACTTGGTACTAATGAAGTAGCATACAATCTTTCTAGGGCTAACGACCAACTCAATCTAGTAGTAAATCGAGATACTGGAACTAACACATGGCATTTAAATTGTAATTATAGAACTAATACCCAAATTCTAGCTGGCAATAATGGAACATGGTATGAAGTAAATTCCTGGTATTATGACGACACTCAAAGCATTAATGATGCATCAATTGTCTATATCGACTGTTACAATGATGATTTAATTTTACAAATTACCTCTTATTCATCTGATAGAACTGGCGGAGGTATTGCAGTTCTAAACGGATTCTTTGAGGACTGGACTGGAACGCCAGTTGCATTATTTTTTGTCTTACTTGTAGCTGGATTATTTAGTGGACGAACTGCCCCAACTGGCATTTTATTGATGCTTGCAATTGTTGGCGTAATGGGATTCGTGGGCCTACTAGTTATTGATGAAGTAGTTTGGGCCTTTATCTTGCTAGTTGGTGTCTTAGGTTTGTTTGTTGGCAAACGCTTCTTATAGTAGCGATACTAGGTTAATTCATCCATGCTTAGTTTCAGTTTCCCTGAAATGGAAATCCATAACGCTAAAGACCCCATTTGTTTAATGATTTTTCCATCCAGGAAAATCAAGGCATACAAACTTAGAGCAATCGGGGGAAATTATTTCTATATTAGGGAGGGCAAAGCATTCAAAGGAATTTTTGAACTAGACCCAACTAAAGCATATCATTTTGGAAAAACCCCATGTTATGTTTTTGATTCCAGGAATTGCTTGCCTATTGATGCAATACTAGTCAACGAGATAAACCACTTTGCAAGGACCAACCGTCTAGCAAAAGTAAAAAGAAAAGACGTTGACCACGCTGGCAGACTAAGGGCTATCCTGTCGAGAGTCCCAATGATGGATGATGCCATGCGGGTTTTAAACGAGCAACTCAAAAAAAGACTGGATAAAATTACCAAAGTAGTAGAAGAAATAGGACAACCGCAAGACATTGACCAACGGGAACTAGGTAACATCTTGACTAATTATCTAGTTGCAAATGACTTAATCACAGTTGAAGAAAAAGGCGAGCTGGATCATTTAGTTGACATTGGCAAAATGGATTATACTGAATTAATTGGCGTGCTAAAGGATAGAGATATTATCAGAATTGAAAGCCCAATTGAGTTAAACACCCAAGTATTTTTGGAATCATTTGGAGGTTACAACCCCGAACAGATGGCAAACTTTGCAGAATATCTTACCAATATTGACAGGGGATTAAGGACCTTAACTAGTGTCCCCGTTAAGACCTGGATGCCTGCATCAATCATCATGGCCCTATTAATTGGCGGTTCAATTGCCTTTATGATTATACTAAACTCATCTGACCAAATAGGCAGTATGTTTGGCAATCTGATGCCTAAACCTTAACTAAATCCTAGTATTGATACTAGATATGCCACCAGGCAATCTATTCTGTTTTGAAACTTTTGATTCCAATATGTGTAATTTTACAGACAGTCCATTTAATGCGGTCCTGCAACCATTCCACGCAACACTTGGGGATTTATCTCTAGTTGCAATTTGGGGAATATTACTTGGAATACTTTGGATAAAGACAAACAATTTAGGGCTAGTAAGTATTGTAGGCATTTTAGTTGCATCATCAATTAGCACGGTCTATGAACCAGCAAGGGGGATAGGTCTGTTACTAGTTGGCGTATCAATTGGCATAATGCTATTCCAGCTCATAAGGCATAAGATAAGCACGTTTGCATAGTATTGATATAGTAGATACGGGCAGTTTGATTTAGTGTCCAGCGATATTAGAGCATTATACGAGAGAGCATCAACGGGGATAAGTGGACCTGATGCAGACGGGGATTATCTAAAATCCCTTTCTCTTATAGTTCCAAAAAATTCAGGTATTCAGAATGTATGGTCTAGGATTCAAACAACCAAACATTTAGCTAAACACTTTCATTGGAAATTTGCAAACCATGCTTTATCTCTAGTTCTTGCAAGAGAAAAAGGAATTGTTGCAATCACTTCTGAAAATGGAGGCGGTTTAAAGATGATTAACACCAGCAGACACGAACAAGTAATGACTGGCATAAATCAATCATTGCAAAAGCCAGATGCATGGGACAAAATGTTTTATGGAGATAAGAAATTTGATGGTAATTAACTGCCAAAAAAAGAAAGCCAGAATAACTGAAAGAGATATTGCTTATTGTTGGACGTGCGGACACCATGCCAAACTAATTGACAATCGTTGTGCTTGTTGTTACAAAATCATATCAAAGCCAAAAAAGCATGATAGGTATCTTGAAATCAAAGAAGAACTAGATTTAATTTTAAAAAATGAATCTAGCCCTGAATTTAGATTCTATATATCGGGATGGGTCTGTTGGATTAACCAGGACGATTTAAACGAGTATGCAAAATTAGCACAAGTGGATAAAGCAGACCGCTATTTTCATTTTATTAGGTCCTTACTTGAATCAGACAAATTAGCTAGGGTTATCCATTAAATAAGATACCAATAAACCAAATCAGTCCTTTTGAGTTAGGCTTATCGCATGGATACCTTTAACCTAACCTCAAAAGGATTTATCATACTATATAGCATAGATATAGTATGCCAAATAGATTTGAGCAAAGAAATGAGGACGCTTTACGTTTATGGGTAAATAACCCCAATCCAAAAGCCTCAACAAAAACTAAAAACACAGTTTATGCGATTCAACAAATGTTTAACGCTGGCATGGACGGAAATCAAATCTCACAAGCATTAGCTGATTCTCAAAGAGAACGGAATAATTCACAAAGGGCCAGCACAAGCATAAAGGCGGGGGCGGTTTTACAAACTCAAACAAATCCAAATCAAACCCCACAAGACCCAAACAATATTGATTTATCTAAAAGCCTAATGGGGACTAATGTAAGGGCAACTTCAACTGATCCTGTAACAGCTAAAGCAAATGCTGAACAGTCTGCCTATACTGCATCTTTGAGAGCTGGAGGCGTAGGACTGGCCGAAGCATTACTAAATCCAAAAACTGAACAGACTTACATTGTTAGGGGCAAAGTTGTTCCAAAAAATGAAACTAGTATTAACTTGGAAAAATTTTTGATTGAAAGAGGCTATGATATTTCTAAACCCCAAGAAATCCCAGATTCAGTTTTAACAACCCCTGAAAAACAAACTAAAGCTAGAGCTCAAGCACGAACTAGCGGAACTATGGGCGATTTAAGAGAAGTAGCAAATTTTTCAACAAAGAATGCAGATGGAACTTTTTCATTTAATTATCCAAAAGAATCAGCAGAAGTTTTAGCAGAACGAGCAAGAATAAGAAAACAATTTGAACCAAACTTTTTAGAAGTTACAACACAAGACGAGGAATTTTTTGGACCAGTAAGACCACAACCAGGAAACATTGAGAATTTTACTTTAACACCAGGACCATTAGAAAGGACAATGGCAATTAATAGTCCTCTAGTTTCAGGTCAACCAACACCACCAGGACGAAAAACATTTTCAGACGTTTATAACCCAGCAGAATTATTTTTTGGCGAATTTATTCAAGGTTCTGCAAATACGTTTAACAGTTATGGCAACATGATAACAAATTTTGGATTAGGTATTCAAGGCAAAGAACTTCAACCACTAGCAAGACCACCTATACAAGATTCTTTTTTTGGGGCATTATCTGATTCTGCAAAAAATACAATTTATGGGGATGAAACAAGAATTAAAGAGAATAGAGCTCAAGACCCATTAGGGGATTTTTTCAACACTCAATCTAAAAGACCTACTGCAACCATTGCAGGGGAATTATTTACAGAAGCTTTGTTTTGGGCTTTGCCAGTAACCCCAGCAGTTAAAGGGGCTAAAGCAGTTGCATCATTTTTCAAAGCTGGAACTTCAACAGTAAAAGCAACAAAGGCATCAAAAGCATGGACCAGCAACGCCGACTTTATGAAAGCGGAGGGGGCAACTAAATCAATTAGCATTACAGACCAATTAGGCTCATTTTTTGGAACACCAACAAAGACAACTAAACCAGCATTAAAGACAACTAAACCTCAATCAATATTTACATCAACTAGCCTTAGTTTAGGAACTGGAACAACAAAAGGCAAGGGAGGAACTAAAGGCAGTGATTTCTTTAGAGGCGGTTCAAGTGGTTCAGGCAGTAAAGGCGGGTCTAGTGGTTCAGGCAATGGAGGGGGATTCCTCCAGGTTAAATCAGGTAATCAAGTCTTACTAGTAAAGACCAAACCAGCATTAAAGACCACACAAAAACAAGCCCAACAGTTCTTCAAATCATATCCTAAAACTTTGGGAACTGGAAAAGCCAAAATAATTACTAAACAAAAACCAATACAAAAGACCGCTCAACAATTCTTCAAGCCCATTACCAAACAAAAACAAATCCTAAAACCTTTGCAAAAGACAAAACAAAAACAGACAACCGCAACTGCATTCATTAGACCATTACAAGCTAAAGCACAAGCTGAAGAAATCAAAGTAAATCAAAAACAAACTCAAAGATTCTTTACTACTAAACTTCAGACAACTAAACAAAAACAAAAAACCTCAACAACCCCTAGACTAATTAGCTCATTTTTCCCAGGTCCTCCTAGAACTACTGGAGGCATACCACCATTACCACCTTATCTTAGATTTGGAGGCGGTTTAGCATTTGGGGAAAGACGAGGATTAAGACGTGGACGAAAATCATTTACTGCCTGGAATGTCAATCCAAATAGAGTTTTAGGCTTTTTGAGCGGACCTGAATACAAGACATCTAGTGGAACTGGCATATTTGGGGAACTAGACCGCAGAACCGCAAAAGCAAACAAAAAAAGACGTAAAAAAGATAACTTTGAGAACTTTTTTAACATCTAAACAAGGGATGCAAGCCAGCAAAAAGTTTATGCTCGCAAACTTTCTTTTGATGGTCCGAGCAGATCAGATTTTTTCCGTCATAATGTATTCTAGCAATCTTGTCTGCATCTTTATCATAGATGGCAAATCCGTCATTAGTCAAATTAACAAACGAATATTGGGGCAGTTGCTTTTTGATAAATTTGTAGCGGGCTAAAGCGGATTCAGAAATATCTAAAACCCATGTGTTAAAGGTCTGTTCAATATCGGTTTTTTCAAAATCCGCTCTTAATTTTTCGGTTCTGTCCCTATTCATGGTTAAATTGGTATATCCTCTATCTGTTGGCATAAAAGTAGTAAAAACCACTAATTAATAAAATACAATGCTGAATAACTATGCAGATCGATATAATTACTCATTAGTAACTAGCACAAATGCTATATTTATGCGATTGATAATTACAATATGTTAATCGGTTATCCGACTAGAGAAGAATGGATTAATACATATAATGAAGAATCCACTAAAAAATCTATTCGTAGTGCCTTAAATCAGTTTGATGATTTCCTGGAGGCAAACAAAATAGATGAAAAACAATTTTTTGAAGAAATAAAAAAAATGGACGAGAACGAATTATTTTTAATTCTTGATCGAATCAAAAACTATCTTGAACAAAAATACGAGTTTAGAACTACTGGCAAATCTTATTTTAGATGGGTCTTAAAGTGGTTAAGACTTAATGGAATCCGTTTTGATGATAAGGTCCTACAAATGCGTATTAGATGGAATAAGATTCCAAAAGAAATGAAATACACCCCTGATAGGGCGGTAATTCAGCGAATGATTGACCTTAGTCCGTTCCATTACCAGGTATTTTTTTACATGGCAACTGCAACGGGGGCAAGACAATCTGAATTGTTATCCCTCAAAGTTGAAGATATTGATTTTAGTGCCAGGATACCAACGGTCCATTTTAAAGCAGAAAATACCAAAACAAAGCAAGAGAGATATTCATTTTTGACCCCTGAAGCAACTTTTCAGCTAAAGAAGTTAATCGAGGGCAAAGGTCCAAAGGATGAAATTTTTTCCTTAGCCAAAATAACTCTATTAACCCACATGGCAAGATTAAGACCCCGCTTAGGTATGAAAGAAAAATATCAGACTGGAACTGCCAAATTAACCATTCATAGAATCAGGGCCTTTTCAAAAAGGCAACTAAGTAGAGCTTGCGGGGATGATTTTGCACACATGATTTTAGGCCATAGTGAGGGGCTAGCAACTTATGATGCAGATAACCTGGAGGGCCTAATGGATGATTATGAGAAAGCAATACCAGGATTAACTATTGGCCTGCATGAGCAAGACAAGGCAATAAAAAGAAAACAAGGCGAGCAAATCAAGATGCTTCAAGAAGAAATGGAGCGATTGAAACAAAAAATCGAGCATGAATCAAACGATTTAGACGACAAGTAGCTTCTTCTTCTACTTCTTATTTTTTTTCCATGAATCCTTTGAATTAGGCGAAAAAATGAAATTATTATTATTATATTGGTTAAAAAATAAAAAAAGAAAAAGAAAAGGAAGGAAAGAAAGAAAGATCTGAGGGATTTTTCACTTTTTCTTTAATTTTCCTAGTTCCAGGCAGGCCATTGCATAATGAATATGCGGACAATCATCATTTTGACACAAATCACAAAACAACTTTGAATTTTTTAGCCAAATATCCGCAATTCTGTTTTTATCTCTAATCAAAATTTTGTCTTTATCATAACTAATGAATGATAATGCAGGGGATAACTGTTCTAAAACGTCTTCTCTATCAAGATACATTGATAATAATTCTTGAACATAACTTTTAACGGTCTGTCCTTTTAGGTCCGCTTTATTTTGAAACTTTTCGTATAATTCAGGGTCTAACTCAATCGTTTTCCCACGATTAACTAAAGTGCCAACCTCCATTCCATGTTATACATTACTTTCTAATGTGTTAACAATATTTTATACCTTACCGTACTTTGATTCGTACTATAAGGTTATTAACATGATATTACATGAAATAACATGGGATATACAACAGTTAACATGAGGCCTGAATATTCTGTAAAATTAGGCAAACTGTCTGCATCTGATAAAAGGTCCAAAGCATCTGAAATAGAGTTTTTGATAGATGCAGAAATTGCCAGGAGGAAATCAAATTGAGAAATCCAGTCAACAAGCAAGAAGAACTAGCCAAAAAGTGGTTCAAAGTTGTAAAGGAATACGGTTCAATTGACAAATGGGAACTAGTGGACCGCTTGCATATCACAGTAGGCAGTTACTACAAGCATTCTAGCTATATGCAACACAGACTAGAACCAGCAGGAATCAAGTTTGAAGATGGGTTTTGGAAATTTTCCCCCAAACAAATTCAGGAGGTAAAGGACTAATGTTCTACAATAGGGAACTAGATTCAGTCATTGAAAAAATAGCAAAGATACCAATCGCACAAAAAAGAGAGATTGAAACTTTGTTATTTTTAAAAATGCAGATAATTACTGATTCAATCGTTAACCAAAAACTAGAACTGGACCTATACAGAATGGCCCAAATCAAACTAGCCACCTATAAAGAAATTCTATCCTATATTCAAGGCAAAACAGACAGAATGGACGGATTTGCATGAAGTGCGATTTCTGTTATGATTTAGCAAAGGTTAGAATTTCATACCAGGTTGGAACATCCTATATTTTTTGCAACAAATGTGAAAACAAATGGCCAAATTTCATCATGGCCAAAATTACACTTGATGAATATCAAGGGGAGGCGAAACAATGAAAGTCGAAAAAACAATTTCAAAATATCTTTCAGGCGATTATGCCAAAGATAACCAAGTCAACGAAATTAAAATCCTGACAGAAGCAAAATTCGAAAGTGGTGAATATGGGGAAAAATTAGTTTGCATGGTTCTTGCAAATGATGAAACCCTACTATGGACCATCAACCCCACATCAAAGAATGCTCTAATTGATGCATTTGGCGAAGATACCGCAAAATGGGTTAATGCAGTTTTACCAATTGAAACCGCATTAATGGCAAATCAAAAAAGAGCAATATTCGTTGACCTCAAAAAACTTGGAGGGAAACTCAATTGAGTTTAATTCCATCCCCCATTTTTTGTTTTAATGCAAACTGTTCTAATCAGTTAACATCATTTGAATTAAAAAAATATGATTCCAAAAGAATTTCTAAAAATTGGTTTTGCCATGATTGTAGATGCAAAGCAAATAGGCAGGGAACTGAATATTTTTACGTTAACTGCACTAAATGCGGTATCAAATTCCAACAAAGCTTTATGCAAAAACTTTGCAATAACTGCACTAGACATTGCAGGGGAGGCATTAGGACATGAAGTGCCTACAATGTCGAAAATTTGTTCATAGACCAACCGCTTTATCCTGGTCTAGGTTTCAAACTTGC